>Ga0207118_1193_pt1 | contig 11061 bp, 11 predicted proteins | sample Alteio_BWMinHeat_42_FD_153507 | JGI IMG/M metagenome (GOLD analysis project Ga0207118, IMG submission 153507) | Enriched cells from forest soil in Barre Woods Harvard Forest LTER site, Petersham, Massachusetts, United States -... | ecosystem: Environmental > Terrestrial > Soil > Temperate forest >...
AAGTGTTCGAGCTGGCCCCGGAAGAAATTGTGATTACATTTGAAGGTCCGGAAAACCTCACGTGCAGCCTGGAACAAGGCACTTTCCTGGCGCTTGATACAAAGCTGACGCCGGAACTCCTGCAGGAAGGTCTCGCACGAGACTTCAATCGCATGCTGCAAGATCAGCGTAAAGCCTTGAACCTGGACATCTCCGACCGCATCGTTGTGAGCTATTCCGCCTCGCCGCGCATCGCCGAGGCGATCACGGCGCACGAAGCATTCCTGCGCAATGAACTTCTCGCCGAGCGTCTGGAAATGATCCCAACGCAGAACGGCGGCGTCAAGCTGGCGCTCAGCGGAGAAGATATTTTTGTCACCATCTCGCGTGTGTAGAGAAGGCATGTGCGTCTCGCGCTCTCCTTCTATGCTGCTACAATGCCGCTAGGGGTTCCCTAAGATCCTATGTTCGTAGTGCGGCTGATTGGTGTGCTGGCGCTTGTCGCCCTCAACGGTTTTTTCGCCGCTACGGAATTCTCTCTCGTGGCCGTCCGGCTCTCCCGCGTTCGCCAGCTCGTTGCCAAAGGCGACATTCGGGCTCGCGTCGTCGAGCGGTTGCTGGCGGATTTGCATCGCGTCGTTTCCGGCGTGCAGGTCGGCATCACTCTGACGAGCCTGGCCATCGGCGCGCTCGGCGAAGCCACCCTCGCCACAGCATTGCAGCAAATCTGGCACGGGACCCCAGGTACACGCACCGTATTTTTCGCTCACGCCGTTGCCCTGGCTTGCGCCTTCGCCTTGCTGAGCGCGATGCACGTCGTGCTTGGCGAATTGGTCCCGAAGACCGTCAGCCTCGCGAAGGCGGAGCGCGTCGCGCTTCTGATCGCCCTGCCGTTCCAATGGTTTCTGCAGACTTTTCGCTGGGCCATCGATCTGCTTGACGGCATGTCCGGCGTCATCGTCAGGGCCATGGGCGTCTCGTCGCCGCAAAGTCACGGGGCGGCGCATTCCACCGAAGAGCTGCAAATCCAGATCCAACAGGCGCGCGAGCGCGGTCTGATCGCTCCCGGTGAAGAAAAATTCATCGTGAGCGCCATTGAACTCGGTCAAGTTCAGGTCCGCGAGATCATGGTGCCGCGTCCCGACATGCACACGCTTCCCATCGAAGCCAACCTGGACGAAGTAATGCGTGTGTTTGCAACCTCCCAACGCTCCCGAATCCCCGTGTATCGCGGCTCGGGGGATCATATTCTAGGGTTTGTTCATATCAAGGATATGCTTTGGATTCTGCTCGACCGCGAGCGGCGGCTGGAAGAGAATCTTCCGCCACCCCCGTTTGACTTGCGCCGGGTTTTACGCGAAGTTCTGATCGTGCCGGAAACGAAGCCAGCCAGCGAATTGCTCATCGACCTTCGCACGCGCCACATCGGCATGGCCATGGTGGTCGACGAGTTTGGCAGCATCCTCGGCCTGGTGACGCTGGAAGACATCATGGAACAGGTGGTCGGCGAGATTCACGATGAGTTTGACGTCGTCGAGCGGCCCCTGACCCTCGCCGACGGTGCTGTAATTTTTGACGCAGCCCTAAATGTTCGGGATTTGGATGCGCAGTACAACATCACCTTGCCGGAAGACCCCGCGTATGCGACCGTCGGCGGATTCGTCTTGGATCAGCTCGGTTTTATTCCCCGCGGCGGTGAAAGCTTTGAATACGGGCAGTTTCGGTTCACCGTCGTGGAAATGGACGGCCGCCGGGTGGCTCGGGTCAAAATTCAGCGGGTGCGCCCGGCACCTGAACAGGAGCGGGCGATGGAATCCACTGTCAGCACCGAGGCTAAAAGCACGAAAGCCGCTGCGGCGGATTCCTAGTCCTAATCGACGAATGGCCCGCCACATCCTTCAACGATTTCTGCTCACACTGCCGGCACTCTGGTTGGTGCTGACCCTGGTTTTCCTGCTGATTCATATCGTTCCTGGCGACCCGGTCGAGCAGATGCTCGGCGAGGGCGCAGCGCCCGGACAAATCTCGCAATTGCGCCATGGTCTCGGCCTCGATCAACCGCTCTATGTGCAATACGGCCGCTATCTGGAGCAGCTGGCACATGGCGATCTCGGCCAGTCCCTAAAATTCCAGGCGCCGGTGCGACGGATTATCTTCGAACGCTATCCGGCAACTCTCGCGCTCGCCTTCTTGGCTCTGCTGGTCTGTGCGTCCATCGCCATCCCGGCAGGCGTTCTTGCCGCGCACCGCCGCGGGCACCCAGCCGATCGCGCGGTCGGCGTCTTTACATTGCTTGGACTCGCCATTCCTAATTTTGCGCTCGGCCCCATGCTCATACTGCTTTTTTCAATCGAACTCGGGTGGTTGCCCGTCTCCGGCCGCGGAGGCCCTTCTTATTACGTCCTCCCCGCTGCCACTCTGGGTGCTGCGTTGGCTGCCATTCTCGCACGCATGGTGCGCGGGGCGATGCTCGAAGAGCTTGCCAGCGACTACGTACGCACCGCCCGCGCGAAGGGGCTTTCCACGCGCGCGGTTTTATTTCGCCATGCTTTCCGCAATGCGCTCATTCCCATTATCACCATTCTCGGTCTGCAATTTGGGACGCTTCTCGCTGGAACAATCGTTACGGAGACAATTTTTTCCTGGCCCGGCATCGGTCGGCTCACCGTCCAAGCGATTTCCTCGCGCGACTATCCTCTGTTGCAGGGATGCATCTTGGTTATCGCTCTTTCCTACGTTCTCGTGAACTTGCTCACTGATTTTCTCTACGCGGTCGTCGATCCGCGGGTGCGCCTGTCGTGATTTCGCTCGCCGGCCTTCGGCAATTTCTCCGGCAGAGTGTCGTTGCCCGCGTCGGATTTACAGCAGCCGTCCTGCTTCTCCTCGCAGCCCTTTTCGCGCCCTGGATCGCCCCGGCCGATCCCGCCGCGCAAAACCTTCCCACGCGGCTCAAATCTCCGTCGCGGGCACATTGGATGGGTACGGACGAGCTTGGCCGTGACACCCTTTCGCGCACACTCTACGGCGCCCGCATTTCGCTGTTCGTCGCGGTCTCTGTCGTTCTTGGTTGTGGTTTAACGGGTCTCGCCATCGGCTTGCTGGCAGGCTTCCTTGGGGGCTGGTTTGATCGCTTCGTAAATCTATTCCTGATCAATGCATTCTTATCGTTTCCCGGGATTTTGCTGGCGATCGCCTTTGCCGCTTTTTTTGGTCCGGGCATCGGAAAAGTCATTCTCGCCCTGATTATCACCGGCTGGGCCGGCTACGCCCGTCTCGCACGCGCCCAGGTCTTGAAAGTTAAGGAACTTGAATTCATTCTCGCCGTTCGCTCACTTGGCGCTTCGAACCGGCGCATCATGCTGCGACATTTGCTTCCCAACATTCTTCAGCCCGTTCTCATTCAAGCCACCATCGGGATGGCTGGAGCCATCCTCGCCGAATCCACGCTCAGCTTCCTCGGCCTCGGCGTGCTAGCGCCCGTTCCCAGCTGGGGCTCCATGCTGAACGATGCGCGCAGCCATCTCTTTGACGCCCCGCACCTTGTCATTTTTCCCGCTCTGGCGGTCATGACCGCCGTGCTCGCCTTCAATCTCCTGGGAGACGCCTGGCGCGACTGGCTGGATCCGCGCGCGCGTTCGCAGATGGCCGCACTCGAACACACCCGGTGAGCGGTACGGTGTGGCGCTTGAATGTTTTCCTCAGGAATGAAACAGGGAACTACTTTACAGAGAGAACCACAGGCGCTCCCCGTCCGACACCCAAGGTACGCGAAGCATTTCCCTTGTTGATGGCAATTTCCAAATAACCGCTCGACCCAAAATACGCGACCGGTTCGCCAGTCTGGCCACGCGCAAACGTGTCGACCAGCCGGTTAACGGGGTGGGTTCCCACATGCATTTTCAACCCGCCGCCATTCTGGGCCTCGCTGGACAGATCTTCGGCGCGGAAATTGGTGACCAGGTTCCCGAACCAATCGATCTTCAGTACCAGGCCTTTGACGCCCGCCTCTCCAGGCTTCGGCCGCGGCAGCGCCATCTTTTTGTAATCCTGAATCTCTTCCCCCATGCTTGGCGTTTGCCAACCCTTCGACAGCCAGGCCGCCACCGGCGCAAAGACATCGCGTCCGTGAAACGTCTTGCTGAGCGGTTGGAGAAAATAATGCTCCGCATTGGCGTGGCGCACCACCACGTTTGGTTCGCGTTCGTAAACGAGGGAGAGCACTCCGTTATCGGGCGCAATGAAATAGTGATGCTGTCCGGTGACGAGCAACGGGCGGCGCTCCGTTCCCACGCCAGGATCCACAATCACTACATGAATCGTCTTTGGAGGAAAGTAGGCGTAAGCCGCGCCTATGGCCAGCGCTCCATCGAGCAGATCAAAGGGCGTCACGTGATGCGTGATGTCCACGATCGTCACTTCTGGATTGATCTTGAGAATGACTCCTTTTACCGTCCCGACCAGATGGTCGTCGGTACCGTAGTCCGTAGTCAGTGTAATGATGGCGTTGGTCACTAGGGTCTCCCGCCCGGGGTGTTCTGCGCGCACCGCGCGCCACGAAGTGGGAAGGCACTCCGTACCCTTTGACGCTAACGGAGGCCCGCTGCGCCGTCAAGAAATCGCGCGGGCCGTGCTGTGCAATCGCCAACGGTCGACTCATCGCACACCCGGCCGGCTACACTGCCCGCATCGCGATCCACCACACGATGGGGGCCTTCATCCTCTCGCCCCTCTCGCCCAGCCGTCTCGGAAGATTGACGTCTGTTGGTTTGCTGCGCACCTGTAAGGCGGCATTTTTCTGGCACCCCGCGGTCGTTCTGCAGTAGCCTCCTATTTTCGCACTCCCACAAATCATTTGTTTGTTTCGTATGCTTATGGTATTAATACATTAAGATGAACAACGAACCTCAGGGACCACTAGCTTCTCGACTGCGTCAGCGCAAGTTCGAGCTGGCGCGTCGTTTCCATATCCCCGACGATGCCCTCCCTGGCTCTCTTTCGCTTACTCACCTGCGCTGCGGTAAAGCCACCTGTCATTGCGCCCACGACCAAGGGCATCCGGTCTGGTCGCTGACCTTTATGGTGAAGGGAAAAAAGCATGTCCAGCACATCCCCAAGCCGTGGGTCGAGCAAGTTCGCCGCCGCGTGCGCACCGGGCGCGAATTTCAAGATGCCGTGCGCGAAGTGCTGACGGCCAACGCCCAGCTCTTAGTCTTGGCCCGCCAGCAGCGCAAGAAAAAGAGGAAGCGCTCCTGACCAGCCCCACCCCACGCCGGCTGTGGAAATACGTCAGCCAGCATCTGCACCTGGCGGCCTACTTCCGTTCCCCCGGCGATGAACGTTCCAGCCACAAAATTCCGGCGAAAGATCTGTTGTGGTCCTTCGTACTGGGCACGATCTTGCGGCAATGGGCCTTTCTAGCCATTGAGGCACTGGTGGGATCGCAAGCGCGAAGGAACCTAGGCGTCAGCCAATCGTTCGGCGACGATGCCTTGGGTTATTTCACCGAACGTTTAGATCCGGCGCCCACGCGGGCGGCTTTGGCCGCGGTGCTCCATCGCGCCAAGCGCAATGAGGCTTTCGAGGACTGTCGTTTCCTAGGCTTGGTCCTGGATGGCACCACCGGGGGGCGGCGGCGAAAGTCGGGATGCCCTTTGTGCCGTCCCTACCGCAATGCCGACCGAGAGATCGTCGGTTATCGCCATCACCTGGTCCTTGCGACGGTGGTCGGTGGGGACCTCACCCTGCCGGTGGATGTCGAACCCTACGGGCCGGGCGACAGCGAATACACTGCCGGGCAGCGCCTGTTGCGTCGCGTGCGCGTGAACCTGGGATCGCGCTTCATTGATTATGTGGTGGTCGACGGGGAATTTGCCACCGCGCCTTTTCTGCACGTCGCGGGAAAAGCGGGCTGGCCCGTGGTGGCTCGGCTGAAGGACAATCTGCCCGAATTATCTCAGGCGGCGGAGCGGCGCTTTCGCTCCCGGCCGCCGGATCTCGAGTTCCGGGACGGCACCGATCGCGTGCAGATCTGGGACGCGGACGATTTTGATCCTTGGGAAAGCTTGCAGTGGGACACCGTGCGCGTGATCCGTTATCGCCAGCATCATCGGAACGGCGATATGGTCGAGGCCTCTTGGCTCACCAATTTCTCCTCGCGTCAGATCAGCCGCCGTTGCCTGTACTCCATGGCCAAGAGCCGATGGCACATCGAAAACGAAGGTTTCAACGATGCCAAGAACCGCTATGGACTCGAGCATATTCGCCATCACCACGAACGCAGCTTGCTCATGGTATGGCTGCTGACCTGCTTAGCCCTGACGTTGGAGCGGCTCTACCGTCTGCGCTACTTGCATCGCGGTTTGCATCCGGTGCGCACGGCCATCGAGCTGTTCCGCCTTCTCCTTCTTGACTTGTCAATCCCTGTCGCGACCGATTCCAGTTGAGATCGGCGGAGTCGCTGCGCTTTACGCCGTGAAATTTTCACGCCGAGTGCCGTAAACCCGCACGACGTCGCACGGGCGTCTGTGGACAGGGAAATTCAGCCTGCGAAAATAGGCTGCGAGCCAAGCGAGCGCCAGTCACAGCGAGTCACCCAACGCGAAAACTGCTGTCCAAAGCTCGCCTCTGCCAAGCTTCCGAGACTCCTGCCTCTCGCCTCTGTATCTCGCAAAAACTCTGTCCGCGGTGCATACTGTTACGCTTTTCGTCTTCTCAAGGAGCTGATGATGATGAACCGGCGGAGTTTGCTCACAATGGTCTGGATTCTTGCGCTGTCTTCTTTTGCGCAAGCCCAGGAGAAAGCAAAGAGCGGCCAAGTGCGCACACCTAGTGAGTTTCTCGGCTTCGAAGTCGGCGCCGACCGCAAGCTCGCCGACTATCGCCAGATCACCTCCTATTTCAAAGCGCTCGCCGCAGCCTCAAATCGCGTCGAGCTTGAAACGCTAGGCAAAACCACTCTCGGCGAAGAGATGTTTATGGCCGTCATCTCCACCGAGGAAAACCTCCGCGACAAAGCCCATTACAAAGACATCGCGCACAAACTCGCCGACCCTCGCGGCCTCACCTCTCAACAAATAGACGCTCTCGCCCGAGACGGCAAAACCATCCTTCTCCTCACCTGCAACATTCACTCCACCGAAATCGGCTCCAGCCAAATGTCCATGGAGTGGGCTTACAATCTCGCCACCTCGCAAGACCCAGAACTCCTCCGGCGATTAAACGATTCCATCGTCCTCCTTGTTCCCTCGCTTAATCCTGATGGCGAAACAATGATCACCGAGTGGTACAGAAAATACCTCGGCACCAAGTACGAAGGCGGCCAGATGCCCTACCTCTATCATCACTACGTTGGCCACGACGACAATCGCGACTGGTTCATGCTCACCCAGATCGAAACCAAAAACGTCAACCATATGGTCTATCACGAATGGTTTCCGCAATTCTGGCTCGATGAACACCAAATGGGTGAAAACGGTCCGCGCATCTACATCCCGCCCAACGCTGATCCCGTCGCCAAGCTCGTGAATCCCTTGGTTCATCGGGGCAACAATCTCATGGGCGCGGACATGGGCTGGCGTCTCGAAGAAGGAGGGAAGTCCGGTGTGATTTTTGGGTATTCGTTCGACGCTTATTGGCCCGGCGGCACGCGCAACACCGGCTGGTGGAAAAACATGTACGGAGTTCTTACGGAGGTAGCCTCCGCCCGCATCGCCACTCCCGTCGAGATTGAATCCACCGAGCTCCAAGGCGGCGGCAAAGGTCTCACCACCTATGAGCAGCAAATAAATTTCCCAAACCCTTGGCCCGGCGGCGTGTGGCGTCTGCGCGACATCATGGACTACGAACTTCTCGTCTCCGGCGCCGCGCTAGAAACTGTTAGCAAATACCGTCGAGAACTTCTCCGTGGCGTAGCCACCATGGCCACGCAGGCTGTCCAGACCGCCGATGCCACTGTCTATTGGCGCATCCCCCTCGACGGGCAGCGCGATCCCGTCACCGCCACGCGTCTCGCCGCGCTGCTCCTCGAACACGGTGTAGAAGTCCGCTGGCACGCCGACAAGAAACTTTTCCTGATTCCCACTGCGCAACCGTACGGCCGATTTGTCGACGAGATGCTGGGCATCCAACGCTATCCCGAAGTCCGGCCCGCCCCCAACAGCGGCATCCTCGAGCCCTACGACGTTGCCGCATGGTCCCTCCCGCTAATGATGGGCGTCAAAGCGGAAAGAGTCGCGATCACCCCTGACGTTCGGAATTCTTCGTTGCTGCTGCAAACCCTTTCTTGGCCCACCGGCGGTCTCGCGAGCACTGGCCGGTATTATTCCATCGCCGCTCAACAAAACAACGTCTTTGCGCTAACCAACGCCATGCAATCCGCGGGTGGTCAAGTCTTCCTCTCGCAAAAACCAAACGAAACGCCCGAGTTCATTTTCGCAGCACACGCGCAGCTAGCAGCCAACGCCGAAAAACTCCACTTACAACTCCAACCTCGCGCCGATCTTCCGCAAGGTGCCACGCCGCTCAAGTCCGTTCGCGTCGCTCTGTACAAACCCTATATTCCCTCACACGACGAAGGCTGGACCCGCTTCCTCCTCGAACAATACGGTTTCAGACTCAAGAATATCGAAAACAAAGAAGTTAAAACCGGCAACCTGAACAATTCCTACGACGTGATCATCCTCCCCGACTCCGCTCGCGAAATAATCGTCGACGGCAAAGAAGGTCGCGGCGGCTATTTCGAAGAATTCCCGCCCGAATACGCAGGTGGCATTGGCAAAGAAGGCGTCCACGCCCTCCGCGATTTTGTCGACAAGGGCGGCACGCTCATCACGCTGGCCAACGCCTGCGACGTAGTCATCGGCGAAGAATTCAACCTGCCGGTGCGAAACGCCTTAGCCACGGGCGGCGCAGGGGTACGTAGCGCAGCAGCAGCAGGCGCATCCGATTTCAACATCCCAGGCTCGCTCTTGCGCGTTTATATCGATACCATTCATCCCGTCGGTTACGGCATGCCCCACGAAATCGCCGCCTTTGTCGATTCCCCCATCGCCTTTCAAACCTCCGCCCCGCCGCCCGACATCCAGCGCTCGGTAATCGCCTGGTATCCCGACGACGCCAAAGACATCCTAGTCTCCGGCTACGCCCACGGCGCCGAACGCCTCCAACGCAAAGCCGCCGCCGTCAGTTTCATCAGAGGAAAGGGGAAGATCGTAATGTTCGGCTTCCGCGTCCAACACCGCGCCCAAACCGAAGGCACCTTCCAACTCCTCTTCAACGCCATCTTTTGGGGAGCAGCGTAAATTCCGGCAGGGAATTGTTGCTTTGCAGGCGCCGGGCGTTAGCCCGGCTCTTCTCTAGGTTGGACCCTCCATACTACGCAAACTGCCATCTCGAACGCAGCGAAGGACTTGCTTTCTCTTTTCTCGCCACTCACCGCGCATTGAACTACCGAGCCACGCTCACCTGTCCATGCACCCCCGCCATCTCGTCATACTCCCGCCCCGAACTCTCCGGCAACAAAACCCACAACGTATAGATTCCCAATGCCGTCCCAAGCGGAAAACGTATCAACGCCAGGAACCCAACCACGATCCCCAAGATTCGCGCCCAAGGCTGCCGCTCCGAAAGCCCCCAAGCCAGCAACAAATGCACTCCCGCAAACAACGCAAGCAAAATCCCCACCGAGAAAATCCCGCCCATCAAAAGCGGACTAAACCCGAACGAGCCTCCGAACGGCCATCTCCCCGATCCGAACCAACCCCATCTGTCAAAAAACAGCCTGCGGAAGATCATCATGCCCCCCACTTCGATCAACCGCAAAATTCCATTCGCCAGCCAAAATCCCGCCACTATATTTATGTTTCGCCGGACGCGCCCACCTCCCGCCACGCGCGCAGCCGCTGCGGCCGGCATGGTTGGCGCCGCCGGCCCCGTCGTCAGTTGTCTCCCGCATGAGCTGCAATATCGAGCCCCGGAGTTGAACGGTCTCCCGCAGCCATCGCAGTACATGTTGCTACCCCCTTCGAGTCTTGCCTCAGACCAATACTACGTTCCCTACCTCAAAATGTTCCAGGCCCCAGCCCCGCTACACCATCCCAACCTGCAGCGCGCCCCCGCCGTTGCATCTCGGTCACTTCACCTGGTCCCTTCCGAAGTGTCCCTCCTTCGCCGTGTTATCTTTGAATCCGAACGAAAAGGTCACCTTCTGGCCTACCATCACTATCGTCTTCGTCCGCTGACGACACGCTTTTAATAACACGAAACGCGCTTCCGATACTGGTGCCGAACATGTTTCAATCCGTGATCGTAAAGCGACTCATCCTCATTTTCCTGGCAAGTAGCGAGCGGCTTAAAGCGGGTTTACAGCGCTATGGAGCAGATGGCATCCGGTTTTTTCCAAACTTGGTCCGCTTACACGATTTCTCCCGCCCTCCCCGACCTCACCACTACGTTCCAACTCGAGAAGGTCGGCTCCGACTACCGCATCTCTTATAAAGACGGCACCGCCGACGTCACCACCACCATGGGTCCGGATTACGCAATAAGCGTTATTAGAGTAAAGACCGCTGAATTTGATTCCACCATCAAGCCGCAATTCAAAACAGTTCCCAGGGGCTTGCTTCTCTCCAGCTATCAAGCCATCTATCGCGGAGCAACTCCCGCCGAAGCCACCGATCTGGACGTCACCATCGACTATCAGGAAATCGACGGCCTCCAATTTCCCCAGGAAATTTCTCTTGCTGGCTCCTACGGCACAACTGCCTTCAAAGTCAAAGTCAATTTCACCGGCTGCCAAGCCACCAAGCACTAACCAACTCTTCTTTCCCCGGTTCTGTAGGTTCCGGCTCAGACCCGCTCTTTTGACTTCCCTCAGGGTTGTTCTTTAAACTTTGTGCTTCAGCTCGGAACTCTAGACTCTCGGCGGCAAACTCAAGCAAGCTTGCTCGGAAAGCACCGCCAAAGCACCCGTCATGTCCAAAACTCGCGGCACCAGTCCCATCCTCAAGGGTCTCACAGCGATAGCCCTGGCTCTTCCCGAAGCCCAGCGCGAACTCTCCGGCTCCCACGCCTCAATGCTCATCC
>Ga0207118_1169_pt2 | contig 11060 bp, 9 predicted proteins | sample Alteio_BWMinHeat_42_FD_153507 | JGI IMG/M metagenome (GOLD analysis project Ga0207118, IMG submission 153507) | Enriched cells from forest soil in Barre Woods Harvard Forest LTER site, Petersham, Massachusetts, United States -... | ecosystem: Environmental > Terrestrial > Soil > Temperate forest >...
TGGTGCAGCCCGCCGCCCCAAAAATATGGATCGGGGACGAGGCCATCGATCCCAGTAAGTGTTTCCAGAAAACTCACGAATGCGGACGAATTGAACTGATACAGGAGAAACCGTGTCATACAGCCCATTTCAGCTTCATCCTTTGACGCTAGTTTTCTTTCGGTAGGCGCGTCATATTGTATCCAATCGATCTGCGAAGGTCGTGGAAACTCGGCAACGACTTCTATCAATACCTCTTCCGGAATAAGGCTATCGAGAACGATGTGTGGGAAAGGCTTTGCTTCCGCGTATGAGACTTTATTCTGAGCGGCCAGTTCCTGGAGCGCGATAGGATCGAATACAAAAAGCTCGTTCAAATTCACAGTATCAACAATCCCTTCGTAGAAATCACCGATAGTTCCCAGTTCCATGTATCATTGGAAGTCGCAGATCTGAGACTTTTGTAGGTATGATTTGTAGATCATAAGGAGAGTTTCCGTTTCCAACTCGCTAGACCCTCGGCACGACGAATTCCGAGCAAGCGCCGGGAGAGTGCGCCAAGCCATGATCCAGGTAGATTGAATGATGGATCCAATCTAAGTGTCTCTTCAATGTACTTATCAAAAAGTCCACGATCAATGTCATAGTAGCTTCGCGCCAGCCGGAAAAACGCTATGGCCAGAGCCTCACTATAATTCGATGTCAGTCGGCCTGTCTCCTTCAACTTGGCCTCGACTTTCTCGTAGGCGATGCCGGCGTTCTTCAGACTTAGTATTGGATTCGATGTTGATACGGTTTCGTTTCCATGTCTTCGATATACTGCGTAGCATCCCGATTGATATCGAACGTCTGCGCCCGACATCACCACGGATGCCAAAAAATCGAAGTCCTGGAACGACCGCAGCGATTCGTCCCAGCCACCGGATTTGACGACGGCGTTTCGATGGTAAAGAAGGGCGTGGGGCGCCACCCACCAACCCCTCAGCATCGACTCCAAGATGTCCGATTGTTTTTCTGTCACGGTAATATCGGCCAATACGCATGATCCATCTGGAAAGTGATGGCAGTGCCGCCAATCGCCATACACTACGTCAGCCTTCATCTCTTCGATAAATCGAACCTGTCTTTCAATTTTCTCAGGTAATATATAATCGTCCGCATCCAGGAATTGGATGTATTTCCCTTCCGACAGTGAGAACCCTCGGTTCCGCGCATGGTTGCCACCCTTGTTTTCACCAGTCTCGTATCGGATTCTCGATCTGTAACTCTCGATGATTTCCAAACTCCGATCGGTCGATCCGTCGTCGACAACGATCACGTCCAACGAGCTATAGGATTGCCTAAGACACGAGTCGATGGCTTCGGCGATCCAACGCTCGGCGTTATAACAGGGAATAATGACTGAGACCAATGGCACTTCACTCATCTTGTGCCTCTATTTGGTGTCGAGCATATCGTAGCCATGTCGCCCGCCAGACTCGACATCAAATCCGAATAAGCTCCTCGGTCCAGGGGAAGCGATAAACTCACGCCAAGACTGGAACTCAGAATGATCGCATTCGCGAGCTCAACCGCATTTCTCCCTTCCTTTCCGGGACTGGTGAGCGTGCTTTTGCCGGCGGCCGCAGCGGCGAAGTCATCGTAAATGGCGTTCAGCAACGGATCGAACCCGCCGACCAGCGTCCCGGGAATCTCCCGTGTGTTCATTTCGATTTCGGCCATCAAGCGGGATTCGGTGACGGTTCGCTCTCGAATTGAGCCTCCCAGTCGTGTAACCTGCATCTTGCCGTTCTCGATAGTGAGTCGGCCGCGATCGCAGGAGACGACCATTCGCGAAATGAACGGACATTCCGTGGTGCTGACATGGATGTAACCGTGGGCGCCGTTGCTATGGCGTAGAAGAGCGCTGGCTGTATCTTCCACTTCGATGTGATGCAGATTGGTATCGCACCGCGCCAAGACGGTGTCCGGCATTCCGAAGAGCCAGGCATATCTATCCAGAACGTGAGGTGCCTGGTTGAGCAGGACTCCTCCCCCTTCCCCTCTCCAGGTGCCTCGCCAGGGGCTGCTGCGATAGTAGGCGGCAGTACGCCACGCCGTTTCGACCATCGAACAGCGAATGATGGGCCCGAGTTCGCCACTGTCCAGCAAATTCTTGGCATATTGGTAGGCCGGTTCGAACCTAGTTTGATGAACCACACCAAAGAGACCAGGGCTTTCTGATGATACCTGCAGCATCTCGTCGGCTTGAGACACTGTGACCGCCAGGGGCTTCTCGCACATAACATTTAGTCCGGCACGAAGGCCCATGATGGTTAATTCCGCATGTTGCCAATGAGGCGTGGCGACGATTACGGTATCGATCTCGCCGCTCTGGATCAGTTCCTCTGGTGAAGCGAAGGCACGGCAGGCGAATTCGGAAGCCGTATTGCGCGCCGCTTCGAATCGTCTATCGGCAACCCCTACCAACGCCATTCGCGGATTTGTCGAGGCGGCGACGGCGTGCTGCCGCCCCATGACTCCGACGCCAATAATTCCCAGTCGCAGCGGCTGGGCGCCGTGCTTCCCCAGCCCGTGAGTCGGCGGGGCATCGACCGATGTCATGGGAGAGTGCTGGGAGACGGCCGTCACAGAGAGGTTCACCGCAGTTGGAGCGTAATATGCCTGCAGCTTTCGGAATGCGGCCGCGATCTCCGCGATTTCAGCCTCGCTGCTGAGAAAGACGTGGTTCGGGATATAAAACAGGCCCTTCACGGCTTCATCTGCCACTGGCGTGGGCATGGCTCGAACATACTGCGGGTGCTTCTCTGCCAATCGCTGCAGCGCCGGCTGCTGGGCAAGAGTGGTCGTATAACCTATGCCGACGGGCACCCCTTCTGCGTTAATGGCGCGGTTGAAGTCATCGATAGTCAAGCCGCCACACTCTTCCGGATGATACCGGAAAGAAAACATGAACCCGGCATGTCGCCGAACACCGGGGCCGATCCCCAGAGGTTCTATACAGGGCACGTCCGATAACTGCCTGTGAAGCGACATGAATAAGCAATGGCGATTGGATTGCTGTTCTTCCAGCCGGGACAGGCGATGCATCAAGACCGCGGCGATATACTCCGTGGGCCGGAGGTTCCATCCGAGCGTCTCGTGGCCCCATCGCTCAGCGCCGAACCGGGATCGTCCAACATTGTGCAGCGCCAGCGCCCTATCGTAGATCGCTTCGTCGTCGGTCGTTAGTGCCCCGCCTTCGCCGCAAGGCAGGTTCTTAGTCGATTGGAAGCTGAACGCCGCCGAGTCGCCGATGGACCCGGCGCGACCCAGTTCGTGGATCGCACCGTGCGCCTGTGCGGCATCTTCGATCAGAAAGAGAGAGTGGCGCTTCGCGATGTCGCGGAGGGCCGACATATCCGCGGGCTGACCATAAAGGTGGACCGCCATGATCGCACGAGTCCGCCCTGTGACTATCGCTTCCTCGACGCGCTTTGGATCAATGTTCAGAGTAACGGGATCGACGTCAACCAGAGCTACGCCGAGGCGCCGATCCAGGACAGCGGTGGCGCTGGCGATGAAGGAGATGTTGGGAACGATGACTTCTCCGCCGAATTCCATTCCATCATGATCCAGCGTGGCCGCAAGCGCGATTCGCAACGCGTCGGTGCCGTGGGGTAGAAGAAGGGAGTAACGGGACCCGCAATACTCTGCCCACTTCTGCGCGAATTCATGCGCAAGCGTTTGAGGAAGGCCCTCGTTCCCACTCCGAAATATCGCTTTCATGGCCGGGCCGACGCGAAGCCGCCAATCGGCTTCAGTCGAGGCCATAGACTCATAAGTGCGCCATGGCCGGAACCGCAGATCCCGTACCGGTCGGCCTCCATCCTTGGCCGATTTTCCCGTGAGCCGTGCAACCGGGGCCGGCAATTTGCCCATCGTTCCCCTGGCTATGATCTTTGCTGTACGAATCGCAAACCGTTTGGAGTTTCCTAGAATCGATTTTGTATCAAACATCTCGTCTCCGTACCAACGTGACGCCAGACGTTGAATCAACGTCGTGCCAGTATCCTTATGATCCTGTTCTTCACCCGATTGATATCTCTTTGCAGAGATCGGCGCTTCCAGGTTACCGTATATGAAGGTGTGAGAATTCCGCCAAAATCGCGAAAGAAGCGCTCGATCGACTGTATCGTCGACCCTTCGAAGTCGAACAGAGGCAGTCCCAGGGACCGGGCGGAGAATTGTATGGCTTCCCAGATCGCCAGGGCTCCGGCTCCTCGATGACTTTTTCGGGCATCGTAACCTCCAAGGATATAATAGGCGCATTTTTCATCCCAAACGATATAGGCAGCAGCGAGATCCTCTCCAGCGGCGTCGCGCGCAAGAAAGGCCCGGCACCTCTTCTGTGAAGCCAGGATCTCGTGGGTCCGAAAAGCCGCAGTTCTAAACATTGCGCATTGTCCCTGTCGATCAAAGGTGCTTTCAACGAGGGAAAACAGTTGAGAGAACTCCACGTCGGAATCGACAGCGATACCGTTTTTGACGGCACTTCGGATATCATTCCTCCGTGTCGATTCCATATTCTTCCATATGTCATCTAGATCGTCAAGGGGCAGTCTGTACGTATATCTCACTCCTACAGCGTACCCCTCCCAAATGAACGGCTGTAAATCGAGGTGATCCGGACTCATTCTACAATAGATGGAATCGAAATCGTGCTTCAGGTGCCGCGCGCATGCGGCACTCACCTTCTTCTCAAGCGTGATTGTCGTAACGTATTTCTTTGCAGGCGGCGGTAACACCATACCAAGATATGGAGTTAGCCTGCCGTGACCTGCCGAGCGACAGCCCACGTTCTCGATCGCAATGCCTCCGGTAAGTTCGTCGTTGGAAAAACACCCGAGAATCTGGAACGGTGTTCCTTGAGCGTCCAACCATGAACTCGAATGAAAGAGAGTACCCTGAGGCGATCTTGCCACGAACTCGTCCCATCGATTCCACTCCTGCGGCTCCAAACGTCTCACGTTGAATTCGGATTCCATCATCTCTCTTCTTCTAGCCCGGATTATACACAAGGAGCGTGAACGGGCCGCAGAGCGCAACGGCCAAGGCGGGTCCAAATGAACGTATTTGTGAATGCCCCTTAAGGCGGGCCGAAGTGAGCTTTGAAGGACGAGAACCTCTCCTGCAACGCGAAGCGTAAGTTACCATACCGACACTCAGTCTTACTGAAAGAAGTTCCCATGAGCAGTTCACCTTCGGCCCTTACTCTTCCTCTCTTCACTAGAGAGAAGAGAGAATCCCTCGTCCCAGGGGACACCCTCAACTCTTCAGCGATTTGACACCCGGACCTATTAGGCTGTAAGCTGATGAAGGTGAAGGCAAAGAGTATTCACTTTCTTAACCCGTAGTGCGCTCGATCGACCCTGTCAGATATGACATTCGATTGAGTGACGTCGGAGGCGTAATCAACAGATGGAATCCATTGTCGCGTACCTCTTCTTGTTTCTGGGGATTATCCTGTCATGCCTGGTGAGGTGGCACACCGACACGCGATCGCGGAACCGACTTGGTAGATCGGACCCTTCCGAGAGTACGGTCACCCGTCACTCGCTCTATTGTAACTGGATCCTTCGGGCGTCTAACCTCTGGCTGCTGTTCGCTCTGCTCCTCTTCGGATGGGTCTTTGCCGAGTATCGCAGCGAAGACGCCTTCCTTGACGGCATCGCGATGACGTTTGTCTCATCGGAGCCGAATCCGCGCCGTCGGACCGAGGCGATACTCCAGTGGGTCGATCATTGGGATCATTATATGGCGGCCCCGGACGTCACGGCGAAGATTTCCACAAACGATCCTTACTGGTTGCTTGCGTATAGAAAGGATACGTTCGGTCGTAGCGAGATCTCGTGCGGGGGGCGGGCCCTTTTCGCCGGTGAGTTGATCAGAAGGAGCGGCATCTCGGCGAGGACGCTGATCCTGCTCAATTCTTCGGAACGTGCCAACCACGTAGTGCTCGAGGTTAGTTGGGGCAATCTGTACTATGTTGCAGATCCCAGTTATGTACGGTTATACGAATCTTCCAGCGGCCGTCTTCTCACAAAGGAGGAACTGAATATCGCCTGGGTGCTCGATGAGGCAACTCGAGGATTGAATAGTTACAACCTTAGTTATAACTACAAGCGCGTGGGTTATATTGCCTTCGGGGCCGTTCCAGTCTTGGGTCCGGCCACGGCGTATCTTTTGCGACACCTGTTCTTCATCGATCCGCATTCGATTCCCCGCCCCTACTGGATCGACCGACCCACGCTGCGCTTCATGTTTTGTTGTGGATTCACTTTCATGTTGTTGTTCTTGCTGCGTGAGCGTTGGCTCCGCCGCCTGAGACTGAGGTCGATTGAGCAGCGGGAGAGGGTTCGCGATCAGGTCTGGCTGGGATTGAACATCGCGATCTGGCCGAATATTCAAGCGAATGATACTATTTCCGAAAATAATCTCGAATCCGACCGCGTATAAACTCTCCATCAACGCTCATTCAATACCTGCGCTAGTCCATCTATTCAAATCAAGGGCTGTCCATGTTCATTCTTGGTATCAATGCTTATCATGGTGGGGCGCCTGCCTGCTTGCTGCAAGACGGTTGCCTCGTTGCGGCGGTCGAGGATGAACGGTTCCGTCGGGAGAAGTACTGGGCCGGCTTTCCTTCGGAGAGCATCCGGTTCTGCCTGAAGCAGGCCGGCATCACGGCGTACGACCTCGATCACGTCGCGATCTCGCGGGATCCCAGCGCCCACCTCGCCCAGAAGGTCCTCTTCACGCTGCGGAAGCGCCCGAGTTTCGGCGCCCTCCGCGACCGGGTAAACAATATGGCGGCCGTGCGGGACGTCCGGACGGCGCTCTGCCGGTCGCTCGACCTCGAGCCGGGCTCGCTGCGGGCCGAGTTCCACAACGTGGAGCACCACCGAGACCACATGGCGAGCGCCTTCTTCGTCTCGCCGTTCCGGGACGCGGCGGCCCTCTCGATCGACGGGATGGGCGATTTCGTCAGCACGATGGTCGGCCGGGGATCGGGCAACCGCCTCGAAGTTGATGACCACGTGCTGTTCCCACACTCGCTGGGCATCTTTTTCACGGCGCTGACCCAGTGGCTGGGCTTTCCGAAGTACGGCGACGAGGGCAAGGTCCAGGGCCTCGCGCCTTACGGCATGCCACGCTACATGGATGAGATGCACCGGATGGTGCGGCTGCTTCCGCGCGGATCCTTCGAGTTGGGCCTGGACTATTTCGTCCACCACGCGCAGGGAGTCGATATGACCTGGGATGACGGCTCTCCGACGATCGGGACGATCTTCTCATCGAAGCTCGTCGATCTGCTGGGGCCGCCCCGACAAGTCGGCGGCGAGATGACCCCGCATCACATCGACGTGGCGGCGTCGATGCAGGCCATGCTCGAGGAGGCGGAGTTCCACATCGTCCGAGACGCCTTCGCCCGGACCGGGCAAAAAGCGCTCTGCCTGGCCGGTGGAGTGGCTCTGAACAGCTCGTTCAATGGCAAGATCCTTCCGCAGACCGGCTTCGAGGAGATGTACATCCAGCCAGCCGCCGGGGACGCGGGCACGGCCCTGGGTGCGGCGTACTACGTCTACCACCAGATCCTGGGCCAGCCACGTGTCTTCGAGATGAAGCACGCCTACACCGGACCCTTTTTTCGAGTGCGGAGATCGAGGCGGTGCTCCAAGGACGCGGGGTCTCCTACCGGACCCTGGACGAGGACGCCTTGGCGCGCGAGACGGCCGGCCTCGTCGCGGAAGGGAACGTCGTCGGATGGTTCCAGGGCGCCGCCGAGTGAGGGCCTCGCGCCCTGGGGAACCGGAGCATCGTGGCCGACCCGCGACGCAAGGACATGAAAGAGATCCTGAACGCTCGCATCAAGCACCGGGAGGCGTTCCGAACCTTCGCCCCTTCCATTCTTAAAGGAGATGTGAGAGAATACTTCGATCAATGCTATCCCGATCCGTTCATGCTCAAGGTGTATGGATTCAAAGAGGCGAAACGCGACGTGATCCCGGCAGTGACCCACGTGGACGGAACCGGACGCCTCCAGACGGTGGAGCGCGACGTGAATCCGCGTTACTGGGACCTGATCCACGCGTTCGGCGAGCAAACGGGCGTGCCGGTGGTGGTGAATACTTCCTTCAACGACAATGAGCCGATCGTCTGCAGTCCGACAGAGGCTCTCAACTGCTACGAGCGAACGCATATGGATGTGCTGGTGCTTGATAATTTCGTAATCAAAAGAAATGAGAATTCGACCAGCGACGGGACCCCGCCAACCCAAGGTACCTACGACCTCCGGCAGTGCCGACTCATCTAGGATGTCATTCAAGCCTACGAGGTACACAATAATCGGCAGAATTGGAGGCCGTAGTGATCAGTAGAATCCCGTATTCGATTCAGTGTATTGCCTTCCTCTGTCTATTATTCATTGTCTCGTACACATCGGTCCTTGTCGTGCTTAAGTGGGCTGTTCGTCGAACGGTGTTCGATATTCCAAACGGTCGCAGTTCCCACGACAGCGCCACTCCTCTCGGTGGTGGAATTGCTATTGTTTTCATTACTTTGATTGGTGGATCACTGGCCTTTGTGTGTACCGGAGATACTTCATGCCATTGGATGCCGGGCTACCTCCTTGGCGGCGTATTGATCGCCTTGGTGAGTTGGATGGACGATGTTAAGTCGCAGTCAACGGCGGTACGCCTTGTGACTCACAGTCTTGGTGCTCTATTGGCCGTTCTTACTATCGGTTACGTGCATAGAATAGCTCTTCCAACGGGTGGAGTATGGACGCTTGGATGGGCAGCTCTGCCTTTTACCCTTCTCTGGATCATCGGACTAACAAATGTTTACAATTTCATGGACGGCATCGATGGGCTAGCGGGGGGACAATCCGTCGTTGCGTGTCTGGGCTGGCTCATCTTCGGAATGTTGAGTCATGAACGCTCAATCGTATTCATTTCACTTCTCGTGGGATTCAGCAGTCTAGGCTTCTTATGTCACAACTGGTCCCCCGCGCGAATCTTTATGGGCGACGTCGGGAGCACGTTCCTTGGATACTCCTTCGCGGTCTTCACGGTCGTGGCCGCCCAAATCGATTCCCGCATGGTGGTCGTTGGAGCCTTGTTTGTCTGGCCGTTCATATTCGATGCCGCTGTCACTCTGGTGCAACGCTGTATCCAAAGAGAAAAGCTCTTTCTCGCTCATCGGACGCATCTCTATCAGAAGATGGTCCGTTCCGGACTGGATCACGGGCATGTCGCAATGATCTATATTCAGGCGTCATTGATCGGCGTAGCGTTGGCCTTGACATGGTACTTGAAGATGGTTCGATTTCCGTTGATGGTGGCCATTCTTCCACCGCTTTGCTTAGGACTGTGGAAATCCGCGTCCATGTCGAAGCAAGGACGTCCAGTGATCCAGGGCAGCGACGATGTCACTTCCGCCCCCGACCCATCGGTTCAACTTCCGGTTTGATCCGGATACCTGGATTGGCATCAAGAGGAAATTCACTCATGAGAACAGCGTTGCTGACTGGGGTTACCGGCCAGGATGGTTCATATCTCACGGAATACCTCCTCGATAAGGGCTACCGAGTTCATGGGATCATACGTCGCACCAGCACCTTCACCACTGAAAGAATCGATCATCTTTACCACGATCCCCACGAGAGTGGGGTTCAGCTCAGTTTGCACTACGGGGATTTGACGGATGCGACCGGCCTTAGGCGGATCCTAGAGCGGGTACAGCCGGACGAAGTGTACAATCTGGGCGCCCAATCCCACGTCAAGGTCTCCTTTGAAGAGCCCGAATACACCGTGGACGTAGTGGGGTTGGGGACTTTGCGTCTTCTCGAAGCCATCCGCGATTATCGTGAACGCACCGACCATGACGTGCGGTTCTACCAGGCGAGCAGCTCTGAAATGTTCGGTGCATGTCCCCCCCCCCGCAATCGGAATCGTCCCCGTTTCACCCGCGCAGTCCGTACGCATGTGCAAAAGTCTACGGCTACTGGCAAACCGTCAACTACCGCGAAGCCTATGGAATGTTCGCAAGCAATGGCATCCTGTTCAATCATGAGAGCCCACGTCGCGGCGGGACGTTCGTCACGCGAAAGATCACCCGGTCCGCAGCGCGCATCAAACTTGGGCTACAATCGAAGCTCTATCTGGGCAATCTAAGCGCGCGCCGGGACTGGGGGTTCGCCGGAGATTATGTCGATGCGATGTGGCGCATGCTTCAAGCGGATCAGCCGGACGACTACGTGATCGCCACCGGTGAGTCTCATTCGGTGCGCGAGTTTGTAGACCTCGCGTTTCATCTACTCGATCTCGATCCCATGAAGCATGTTGAGGTCGATCCACGTTACTTCCGGCCCGCGGAAGTAGACCATCTCCTGGGGGATGCATCCAAAGCCCGAATGAAATTGGGCTGGGCGCCGAAGGTGAGCTTCGAGCAAATGGTGTGGGAAATGGTACAGTACGATTTGGAGATGGCTCGTCAACAGAGAACGCTTCACGATGCGGGACACGTGGTCCCTGGGTGTGCGACCTTCTGAACATGAAATGGGACGGACGATGACCCCAAATTCCAGACTGTTCGTTGCCGGCCATCGAGGCCTCGTGGGCTCGGCGATCTGCCGGGCTCTCCTGAAGTGGGGCGCTCACGATGTGATTGTCCGAACGCGCGAAGAACTCGAGCTTACCGACTCGAACGCAGTCGATCGCTTTTTCGATGAGGAGCACCCGGAGTTCGTTTTCGTCGCCGCCGCGCGGGTGGGCGGAATTGTGGCGAACGCGTCTGCGCCGGTTGAGTTCCTACTAGAGAATCTCAGAATCCAGAACAACGTGATCGAGGCTGCCCATCGATCGAAGGTTTGCAAGCTCCTATTCCTTGGAAGTTCGTGTATCTATCCAAAGCTAGCTCCCCAACCGATCCGAGAAGAGGCGCTTCTCACAGGCCCATTGGAACCCACCAATGAAGCGTATGCAATAGCCAAAATCGCCGGCATCAAGCTGTGCCAGTCGTACTGGCAGGAGTACGGC
>Ga0207118_1197_pt1 | contig 10967 bp, 8 predicted proteins | sample Alteio_BWMinHeat_42_FD_153507 | JGI IMG/M metagenome (GOLD analysis project Ga0207118, IMG submission 153507) | Enriched cells from forest soil in Barre Woods Harvard Forest LTER site, Petersham, Massachusetts, United States -... | ecosystem: Environmental > Terrestrial > Soil > Temperate forest >...
CAGGGCTCCGTCAGCATACATTTTGAAACTACGCACATTCAGCGAAGCTGTTTTATAAATTCCCCTTTTTAAGAATTCCTCTACATTTTGATCACTGATACTGATCATCGCATATACACGCATTTTTATAAGACCGGCTTTCTGCAGGGAATCAAGTAACCAGATCTCAGCCTGTTCCAAACCTGCGTCGCTAACGCTGGTTAAACCGTATTCAAAACAATGTTCCTGGGCAGTTTTAAAAGCTCTTATTTTATCGTTTAAAGTTGGTTTTGGAATAAATTTCTCCGCAAGGTCAACGGCATTATCAATTAATACTCCTGTGGGTTTTCCTTTTTCCTGTATGATCTCTCCCCCATCTGTTTTTGTATTTGAACTGATGGATGCAAGCGCAAGGACATGGTCATTGACAATAACGGCGTGACCATCTATTCGTTTTAGCATCACAGGAATGGAAGGAAAATATTTATTCAACAAGTCGTTTACCGGAAATTTTTTATCCGGCCAGAGATTTTGGTCCCAGCCCCTGCCAAGTAAAACGGAAGGGTGATGCGCATCATAAAATTTTCTGCATCTTTCCACGACCTCGTCAAATGACCTGGAACCGCCAAGGTCAACCATTTGCATAAAACTTCCCAGCCCGTAAAAATGGCTATGTGCATCAATCAGGCCGGGATAAACATGTTTGTTCTGCAGGTCCGTTTTTTCAGTAGCCTCATATTTCTCCATTAAATCTGCTGTGGTCCCCGTTTCAATGATCTTTCCTCGCAGCACTGCAAATGCCGCGGCTCTGCTATTTAAACTATCAAAGGTATGCACCTGCCCGTGATAAAAAATGTAATCTGCTTTTTTTTTGCCGCACGAATAAAAAATCAACATCAAAACGAACAAAACGTTTATAAAAATTATCCTGTAATTTGTTGCCATTATTTTCTTTGTAAAAATTTCTCACGAAATTATCATTTGATACTTAATTTCTTTTACTATCGCATTGGAGGCAAATAAAAAAATTTGAAAATACTTATCGCAATATTCTCCGTATTTTACTTAAGCGCTTTAAAGACAAGCGCGCAGGAGAATCTGCCTGTTCATAAAGGTCGCGAATATTATGTAGAAGACTTTACTTCAAAGGTCAACATCAGTCCATTTGCATTTAAATCAAGTAATATGTTCACTCTTCAAGGAAAAGGCCGTCTCGATTATGAACCAAACGATTATTTAAGCCTTGGGATCCGATTCATGCACAAATGGCTTGGATTTGCCTATTCTTATGCACCAAAAAATCTGCAGGAGCGTTTAAAGGGAACGACGACTTATACCAATTTCCAACTGAACTCCTACGGAAAAAAAATGGGCTTTGACATCTATTACCTTGGTTATTCGGGGTATTATATCAGCAATACCAGACAACTGGAGGAATTAAGGACTCTTGTACCTAAGAATGAATTTATTAAACGTCCTGACATCGCAACTATCAGTATTGGGACAAACATCTATTATATATACAACCATAAAAAATACTCTTACCGCAGCACCTTTGTGCAAAATGAGATCCAGAAACACAGTGCCGGCTCTTTTATGCTGAGTGCTTCTTTTTCCTATTACAATATATCTGCTGATTCCAGCATAGTTCCTGCAGCATTTGTAAACGTTGAGAATGAAGCAAGACTTCGTCGTGGAGATTTTTACAGCCTTTGTTTCATGCCTGGCTACGGGCACACATTTGTGATCAGCAACGGTTTTTTTATTACTCTGTCACTTTTTGGCGGGCTGAACATTCAACAGCAGCATTATTTTGTGGATATTTCTTCAAAACAATTTGACAAAGCCGCTTTTATTCCGCGGGTGATGGGAAGGGGCGGAATTGGATATAACAGTAAGAAATTTTATTGTGGAATAATGAGTATTGGTGATGATTACGTTGTCCCGCTGAGCAAGGGTGAAAAGCTGACTTATTTAGTGGGTAGCGCCAGTTTCTACCTGGGCTTCCGGTTCAATGTACCTAAAAGCATGCAAAAATATTCCAATAAACTTGATGCTGTTCCTGCCTTGTTTATGATTCAGAAAAATAATTAAGGTAAGTGTTGCAAGAAAAAATTGCGCTGAAATACAATAAGCTATCTCAACTGGCAGTTGTCACCCTGAGCTTGTCGAAGGGCCTTTATTTACCTTCAGAAATGGTTCGACAAGCTCACCTGGACAATTACTTCTAACTTTTGAAATCCTCCTGGCTTCCCCAACCATTAAACTCTTAAACTGCATTCACCTATTAAACTTTCCTCCTATGCTTCCATCTCCTATGGCTCCAAAGCCATATCTCCGGCTGGCGTTTAATATCATCTTCCAGCATATGGGTGTGGGTTTCTGTGATAAATCCATCAGTCGTTTCAAGTGGCTTGTCTGTCACTTTTTTAAATGACATAACATAGTAGCCCCTCTTTATTTTTTTTACAGAAATAAACACCACCGGATAGTTGAATTTTTTTGCTATTTTTTCGGTTCCCGTGAACACAGGCGTATCCTGGTTTAAAAATGTCATCCAGTAAACCCCTTCGGATGAAGAGGGTGTTTGGTCGGCAATAAACGCTGTTCCATTTAACTGGTTTTTGCGTTTGATCATTTCCCTGATACTGCTTTGCATGGGAAACAAACCTGTTCCTGCCCTTGTACGCATCTTATACATCAGCCAGTCGAAAAATTTATTGCTTAAAGGATGATACAAAGAATCAGTTTGGGTAACATGATGACGGGATAAAGAATGTCCTATCCATTCCCAGTTACCCTGATGTCCTAATACATAAATAAAATTCTGATCGCGTAATTTCAGATCTTCTATCATGCTGAAATCTTCGCAGGCCATTCGCTTCTTTACCTCATTTGAACTTATCGTGAGCATTTTAAATCCTTCCAGGGTCAGGTCCAACAAATACCTGTAAAATGCCTTTTCAATTTTATGCAATTCTCCTTCTGACTTCTCAGGAAAAGAATTACGCAGGTTGGTGATCACAACCTTTCTTCTGTATCCTATCAGGTAATATACGATCACAAAAAAGAGATCTGACAATAAATAAAGAAGGGGGAAAGGCATTAAGGCCAGCAGGTAAAAAGGAGCAGATAATATGTGGTAATATACTTTTTTCAATCAGTATAAATTTGAGCAAAGGTATATGAACTTTGTTTCATCAAGAGGAGATATTAATAAAACATCTTATCTATACGTTTATTGATATACTTATTATTTCCCAGACTGATCAGTGAATTGATCAGCCAGACCCTGTCGCCAAGAAGGCGCTGCAAAAAATAATGATCACGGAAATTCTTCCACATTTTTTTATAGACCCGCTCATCATATTGCTTTAACATCTGTGCGGAAAAATCATTTTCCCGGAAACATTTAACGGCCTGCTCAGCCGCAAATTTTCCGCTTTCCATAGCTGTTTCAATGCCTTCGCCACTAAACGGATCTATCAGTGAGGCTGCATCCCCGCAAAGCATAAAATGATCTCCTGAAATATGATTTTTTTTTGAACCTAGAGGTAAAGAAAAACCTTTTATATCCTCCTGGACTTCTGCTTGTTTAAACCGTTCTGCGACCTCCGGTATTTGATTGATGATCGTACGCATGCTCTTTTTCAGGTCTATCTTTTTTTGCGCAATGGTTTCGGATAACATGCCGAAACCAACATTGGCCTCACCCTTACTTAAAGGGAATATCCAGAAATAACCCGGAAGATGGCCTTTTAAAAAATATACTTCTAATGTATCTTCCTTAAGACCTTTGATATTTTTGTAATATTGTCTCACTGCGCCTGAGTGATGCCTTCGGTCAATTTTAAAATTAGCCAGTTTTTTTGCCACAACCGATTGAGCCCCGTCACAACCTATGATCAGTTTAGAACGGAAGATCCGCCCGTCATCCAATATAACTTCTGCATGATTGTTATCCGTTTTTACAGAGTTAACTTTAACGCGTTGAAAAATATCCGCGTTCTTGTTTTTTAGCGCCAATTCAAACAGAAAATTATCAAAATCTATTCTTTTAATACAATGTCCCCTGAGGCTGAAAGCAATTTCAAGACTTTCAAAACGCGGACTGTACAATTTGGCTTTTTCTATATAAACTTTGGGTTCAAACTGCTGCAGTTTTATTTCCAGTTCAGGTTGTATTTGTCTCAAAACCCTGCACACTACTGAACTTACTGCATCACCACAGATCTTATCACGGGGGAAAGTTTCCTTTTCCAATAAGGCGACCTTCAGCCCGCTCTCCTGCAAGGCAATAGTACAGGTGGCCCCGGCAGGACCAGCACCTAAAATAATTATATCGTAATCCTTTGCTTGTGACATGGGCAGAAATGAGGCGGCTAAAATACAAAAGCTGTGATTCTTACCTCACAAAAAAACGGGGATCATTGCTGATACCCCGTTTTAGCTTATGAAAAATTGCACTTCTACCCCTAAGTGCAATACCTTTAGTATTGTCTTACACAATCAGAAAACACGATACAAATAAAAGCATATTACGACTAAGATATGAGTACGGGTAAAAGGTTTAATTACTTATTAATAATAATTTTTTTCGACACGCTGAAATCCTGACCTGTGATCCTGCAGAAATATATACCGCTGTTCAATTCACGCAGGTCAATACTTGTTTCAGCACTTGTCGTTTTCATGAAATAGTCAGAACTTTTTACCATACGACCACTGATGTCAAACACCTTTATATCTAAGTCTGACGACACTTTAGCCTCGATGGCAAGATGCAGAACCTCATTCACCGGATTTGGAAATACCTGAAATGAAATACCCGCTGCAGAAATATTTTCCAAACCCGCCGGTGGAGGGATACTGTTTAATTTATATTTAAATTCTTTAATATGTCCGAGCGAATCCATTTTTGCTTCTGCCACCGCATCCTTTTGGGAATTTGCGAGCCAGTTATAGGAAATATCAATTTGTGCCTGTTGCTGAATGACGGACCACTGGCCATTTAACAGACTTTTTCCGAATATGACAAAGTTCGTTACTACCGTATTTTTATTCCGGATCGTATTAAATGTACCACCCGGTGTAGTAAGGTTTCCCCATGCATCACTCTTGACATTTATATTAATTTTGGCAACAATAATTATGGAATCCAGAACCGGGGGAAATCCAAAGTCTGCGGGCTTACCTGCAACTAACCGCATGGATGAATCAATGATTTCACTTAGGTAAGTTGAAGGGAATTTCATGACCTTCACCACAAATACCCCGCCCACAGGTGGACCAAGAGGGACAATAGTTTTGGCATCATTGGTAGTGATCGCCAGGTACTGCGTGTCTTTACCTTCAATGACAGACATATTGGACCCAGCCGGCGCTAAAGGATTAGTAGTCACATCACCAAATATGGCCGTATCATAATAGTTAGCACTGATCTTCACCACTGAATCAGAAAAATCCCAGGTTTGATTAGGTCCGGCAGCTCCCGGTGAAATGATACTGCTCACAGTGGTATCATGTGCGTAGAGAACCTTATCGCCAAAACTTCCAAAATCACTGCGTACGACAGTTATCTGGGAAAGCGCCGTGTTACTCAAAAGCCCGAATAACAGCATGCTAAAGAGTGTATTCCTATTCATGTTTTTATTTATTGTATTTCCCTATTCAATATTCACATTAAACATCATTCTTGCCTGAATACCCTGGTAATGCATCGCGTTCTTTACCTGCTCGTAGTATTTATATTCTTCACCCAATTGTTTTTTCGTAAAATACATGCTGGCTTCATCACTCAGGCTCATCAGCAGTTCTTCCCACTGATCCTTCTGCTCAGGCAGGTTCACCGTCCTGTATGCGGTGATCTTTGCCCTGGCAGCCGCAACACTGATAGCTTTGTCTATTCCTCCAAGTTCATCAACAAGGCCAATGCGTTTGGCATCAATGGCACTCCAAACGCGGCCCTGCGCGATACTATCCACCCTTGCCTTACTCATTTTTCTTCCTTCAGCAACTTTATTTACAAAATCATTATAAATGCGGTCAACACCTTTTTGAATGATTGTTCTCTCCGCATCCGTAAGAGGTCTGTCTGCGCGACCCATATCGGCGTACTCGCCGAAATTCACTGTTTCTATTTTTATGCCCAGTTTATTATTGATCAGTTCTTTTGCATTGAACAGTAAACCGAAAACACCTATGGAACCTGTTACTGTATTGGGTTCTGCCACGATCATATCTGCAGGAGCAGCGATATAATACCCGCCGCTTGCAGCCACATTTCCCATACTCACCACCACAGGTTTTACTTTTTTGGTGAGACATACTTCACGCCATATCACATCGCTGGCCATAGCACTCCCACCTGGTGAATTGATCCGCATCACCAATGCTTTATAATGATCGTCCGTCCTTACTTTGCGAATGGCTTCTGCAATTTTTTCACTGCCCATTGTTTGCGCATCGCCTTTACCGCTCACGATATCACCGGTACAATATACGACGCCTATTTTGCTGTCAGCAGTTGAAACATGCTTGCCCGCAACATTTTTATACTTACCCATATTCACCAGATTGAGTTTATCCTTTTCACTGGTGCCACTAAGTTTTTTTAATTCTGCCTCTAACTGATCATTATAAAAAAGTCCGTCTATCATTCCCAGTTTTTTGGCATCTTCAGGATGCTGGATCATCAGCTTATTGACGATCTCACCTACCTCTTCCGTTTTCTTCTTGCGCCCTTTGGCAATGCTTTCAATGAAATGATGGTAGATACTTCCTACGTAGCTTTCGATCTGCTCGCGGTTTTCCTCACTCATCTTGTCTGCTATCAAAGACTCCCCTGCTGCTTTATATTTTCCATGACGGATCAGTTCCGGGTTCACACCTATCTTTTCAAACATATTTTTGAGATAGAATACTTCTGATGAAAACCCATTGAGGATCAGTTCACCTGCCGGATTAATATAGATCTTATCCGCGACTGAAGCAAGGTAATAAGCATGTTCATCCACCAATTCGCCGTAAGCTACCAGGAATTTTTTGCTCTTTTTATAATCGATCAAAGCATTGCGGATCTCCTCCAGGGTACCATAGCCATTTGGTGAAATACTTAATTTAAGAAAAATACCTTTTATTTTATCATCTTCTGCTGCCTTTTTAATACAGGAGAGGATCTCGTTCAGACCCATGTTCTTTTTGCTTTCCATATTGTTAAAATCAAGATTGTCGAACAGGTTGCCGCTGCTTCTTTCCGGTATGGTATAATCTATATTCAGTTCAAGTATAGACTTATCCTTTATGCTAACTTCCTTATCATCACCTGCAGAACTTGCAATACTACTGACAATGCCTACCAGGATCAATATCAAGGTAAAAATGCTGATCAAAAATCCCAGCATACTGGCAAACATGAATTTAAAAAATTGTTTCATCTTGTGATTGTTTTAGATTGATTTAGGAGCACAAATATATATTGATAGGAAGATATTATGGACTATAAATTACCTGATCTAAATATTATGACAGATAAAAGGTCATTTTTGAGGCCGACTTAGTTCGGTAATCGGTAATTAGTTATCGGTAATCAGTATTTGGTTATTAGTGATCGAGACCCTAAATTTTCAACTTTCAATTGATTACTCCTTAACCTTTTTACTCATAACTCAACATTCATAACTCATAACTTATTCTTTCACCTCAAACCCTGCATAATCAGAAGCCAACCCGGTCACATACTCAGCATCCACATTACTCACCCTGCTCAAAGGTGGACCTTCATGACAGAAAAGGATAAATTCATTAAGGATATTGTCATCAGCTGAAACTGCTTCAATATACACAGAGCTATCAGGCATATTCCTTACTATGCCCTTTATGCCCAGTTCATCGGCCTTTTCTTTGGTACTTTGCCTGAAGAATACCCCCTGCACTTTACCCTTCACCGATATGCGTACAAATTTTTTCAATTTATCGACATTATTATTACCACAAGTTTAAGACTAAATTTTATTTTTAGGTTTGAGTGAATACAAAAGGATGCCTCAACCTGTTTTTTTAACTGCATAAAACACTGGGAAAATAAAACATAGAGCGCACAAAGCACACCTCATTTCCGGCCCCAAAGGAGAAGAGATTGGCCTCCGTGCTGGCAAGTCCTGTCCTTTGGAGAGGATTTAAGTGAGGCGAAAAGCTCTGTGCCCTCAGTGGTTAAAAAACATCCGTTTGATATATCGCTCAAATAAGCTGATTTTCGCGCAATAACATATCAAATATTAAAGAAGACAGATGAAGGTAACATTTTGGGGCGCAGCCAGGCAGGTAACAGGTAGTATGCACATGCTGACCCTTGACAATGGATATAAAATTTTAATTGATTGCGGAATGGATTATGAGTTAAAACGCAATCCTGTTTATACGGAGAACATCTTTCCTTTCAATCCTGCAGACATTGATGTGGTAGTACTCACCCATGCACATATTGACCATTCAGGGAACCTGCCTGCATTGATATATAACGGTTTCAGAGGCTCCGTTCTCTGTACACCTGCAACAGCTGATCTTACAAAGTTCCTACTCTATGACAGCGCCAATATTCAGCTTGGAGATTATAAGAAGAACCTGGCTCATGCCCGCAAATCGCGGAGGGACATGGTACCTAAACCACTCTACTCTATCAAACAGGTAAAAGAAACAACAGAACGTTTTGTTACCTTAAATTTCAACAATCCTTTCAAAATAACTGAAGAACTGACCATTACAATGATAGAAGCCGGGCATTTACTCGGCGCTGCAAGCGTGAAGATAGATATAACAGAAAACGGCAAAGCAAAAAGCATTGGTTTCACCGGTGACCTTGGAAGACGCAACAGCAAACTGGTCCGCGACCCTGAGATCATGACAGGCATAGATTATTTGGTCACGGAATCAACTTATGGAGGTCGTAAACATAAAATAACCCGTGATGCAGAAAGTGAACTGGCGGAGTATATTCAAAACACCTGTGTGGCTGTACGTGGAAGATTGGTGATCCCAGCATTCAGCGTCGGACGTACACAATCAATAGTATTTACATTGCACCAGCTAAAAATGAAAGGTTTGTTGCCGGATATCAAAGTTTTTGTGGATAGTCCCCTTGCCATTCGCAGCACTGCTGTGTATGAAAAATATGAGAATTTATTGAATGAAGAAGCGGCAAACTTTCATAAAGCTTATGGCAGTCTATTCGAGTTCGAAAATTTAAAATACATTGATGACAGTGCTCATCATGATGAGTTGTTATACCATTACGATCCCTGCATCATTATCTCCGCCGCAGGAATGGTGGAAGGCGGGCGCATACAGGAGCACGTAATGAACAATATTGAAAATCCTTTCAGCACTATTCTTATCGCCGGATTTTGTGCGGAAGGAACTTTGGGGCATCGTTTATTATCCGGACAATCCACTATCAGTATTAAAGGAAAAGATCGAAAGGTATTGGCAAAGATCGCTTCAACAGATGTATTCAGTTCGCACCCCGACAGTGACCAGGTCTTCGATTATGTTAAACAAACCTGCGATCGCGGAACGAAGAAAGTTTTCCTGGTTCATGGTGAAGAGGAACAACTTTTATTTATGCAGAAACGACTAAATGAAGCAGGAATTAAAGATGTTGAGCTACCTATGCAAAAGCAGGAATTCATTTTATAAATGTTTCTTTCGTTATTCCGTTATTGAGTTATTAGGTTATTGGTTCTTACTTAAGACTTATCACTTATGCCTTACGACTTTTTCCTTAAACACTTCTTCAATCGTCAATCTACTTCACCCTCGTATCGATCCATACAAATTCCCCGCTGTGTAATTGAAAAATATCATTATCAAGGGTAAACTCCTGCCCGTCTTTCAGCGTTTTCATATTCAGGTCTTCATAGGTCGTATGTATGGAACCTTTCGTCATATAGGCGATCTTTAAATATTGTGTATTGATTCCTTTAGCTGTTCCACATAGGACAACATGTATCGGTTTTTTGATGCGTTTCAATAAAGCCATATCTCGCACATCACTGTCATCAGCGATCAAAACCACGTCCGCATAATCGCGATAAGCATTAACCGATCTGTAAACGGCCTCCAGGTCATTTTCCGGGTCATCACCGCCCTCACCGGCCTTGCGGGTATCTTCAATATCTTTTTTGAACTTTTTAAAATCCTTCGCTTCAAATAAATGCACCCCCCCCCGTATTTCCGACAGGTTTTTTATCATCCGTGAGGTTATCGCCGTCATTGAACAGGGTATAGTATTTTATTTTTTCGCTGTCATAATTCAATTTATACCAAAGCATCAACTGCCCGACATAGGGAAACATGCTCCCGGTCATATCCACCACCATCAAAACTTTTTTCCAGTTTGCATTTCTTCTGAACACCCTGAAAATGGTAGAGTCCCTTATCTTGTATTCACCCGAAATAAATTTATCAAACTTTAAGGTAGTTTCCTTGGTGGGTGATTCATAGGTGACATAACCTTTTTTATCAAAGTGGGCATAAGCTCCGACCAATTCACCTTTATCAAAATTCCCCTCTGTTTGTATAAAACCATTTTCATCATAACATCTTTCATAACCCTGTTTCAATCCGTCTTTATAAATTTCCTCACACCTGGGATTACAATTTGGAAAGAATGTAATGCTTGGTCCCTCAAGGGCGCCATTGATATAGGTATTGCTGAATTCAATGCAATCCTGGGCATCATAGTATTTTATTTCAAGACCTTCTTTCTCTCCTTTTTCGTAATAGACCTCGTATTTCAGATCTCCATTTGGCCAGTAATATCGCCAGAATCCAGCCTTTTTTCCATTTGACAAGGTTACATTGATCGTATCTCCATCCTGTATGGTAAACGTTTGCGCCGATGCACCCGTCCAACAGATTACTGATAAAATGAAAAGAATAAGATACTTCAATGTTTCAACCTGTTTAAATTTTTTTCTTAACACTAAACC
>Ga0207118_1128_pt3 | contig 10926 bp, 5 predicted proteins | sample Alteio_BWMinHeat_42_FD_153507 | JGI IMG/M metagenome (GOLD analysis project Ga0207118, IMG submission 153507) | Enriched cells from forest soil in Barre Woods Harvard Forest LTER site, Petersham, Massachusetts, United States -... | ecosystem: Environmental > Terrestrial > Soil > Temperate forest >...
GGGCGTTACCTGGCACGACGTCGAGGTTCGCCGGGAGCCTGGAGGCCGTCCTATCCTGGTGCTTTCCGGACAAGCCGAGGTGTTCGCACGGAAATTAGGCACGACAAGAAGCTCCTTGTCCATGACCCATACCGCCCACACGGCGATGGCGCAGGTGATCCTGGAATCGTAAGCTGCCCGGAGGATCCTCCGTTGGCCAACCTTCTTCTCCCACTACCGATGTTTTTTGTTTAATATGGACTTACCATGTATAGATATGGAATGGCAGCGGACCGCCTTGTGTCGATTCAGCTTCCACGATTCAAATCCCTCGTTCCACGGGTTTTGGGGTGAACTTTGCCAAGTCAAACGCAAGTTAAATGGGCAACACTTCGGGTGGGCCTCCTGGTTTTGGCCGGCCTCGCCACTTTGGCTGCGCTTATTCTTACGATGAGTGGAACCAACAGCCTTTTCTCTCGCAGCATCTATTTGAAAACTCGTCTTGCCAATGCCGGCACTTTACGCGTAGGAGCACCCGTTCGGCTACAGGGCGTGGATATCGGGTATGTGGTTAAGATCGCTTACGATCCCGCCAATCGGCAAGCCCTTGCGGTGGAGGTAACTATGAAGGTAGACACCACCTACGAGAGCAGCCTTCGCAAGGACACGAAAGCCGCGATGACCAATACCGGGGTCTTGGGCGAGGCTTTCATGGATCTCGACAGCAGTAAAGCGACGGGGGACATAGCGAAATCGGGCGATGTGCTGCAATCGGAAGACAGGCCGGGGATCGATAACGTAATGAAGGCCAGCCAGGGCAGTCTGGAGAAGCTGGATGTCGTCCTGGTAAAAATGGATAGCATCGTGACCAGCATTGAGCAAGGCAAAGGCTCAGTTGGTATGGCGATTAATGACCCCCAGCTCTTCAATCGCGCTAATAAAATGTTGATCGATTTACAGAAAGTAGTAGAGGCGGTCACCAGCGGCCAAGGCAGCATCGGCAAACTCCTGAACAGCAATGAACTTTATGACAAGGTGAATACCTCCGTCGATAAACTCAGCCGCATAGTGGATGACATCAATGCCGGCAAAGGTAACGCCGGCAAGTTCTTGAAGGATGAAGCGCTCTACCGGAATGCCAACGAAACCCTTGCCAAAGCTAATCGCCTCGTGGGTGAAATTGAGCAGGGACGGGGGGCGCTGGGCAAGATGGCCAAGGATCAGGAATTTGCAAAGAAGATCGACAATATCGTAGCCAAGATCTCACTCTTGACCGACCGGTTGGAGGCCGGAGAGGGTAGTGTGGGGAAGTTATTGAAGGATCCGTCGCTCTACACCAACGCCGACCAGCTCCTGGTGGAAATGCGTAGCCTGGTAAAAGCAATACGGGAGAAGCCGAAGAAGTACTTAACCATCCATCTTAAGATTTTCTAAGTGCTTTTACCGCGTGAATAGTGTTCTACGCGATCCACCCACCCCCGACCACAACATCTCCGTCATAAAACACGGCGGCCTGACCCGGCGTAACCGCTCGCTGGGGAATATCGAATGTGGCCATGACTTCGCCGTTTTCCGCCGGTTCGATCGTCGCGTCGGCAGGCTCGTGCCGGTGGCGGATCTTCGCCTTCACCCGCATCGGCCCCTGCAGGACGTCCATCGCGATCCAGTTCACCCGCTTGGCACGTAGTGTCTCCGTGGTCAGGTCATCCTTACCGCCGATCACCACCTGCTTCTGGTTACCCCTAATCTCAATTACGTACAAGGGAGTCCCCTTCGCTATGCCGATTCCCTTGCGCTGGCCAACGGTATAGTTATGAATCCCGGCATGCTGCCCCACGACTTCGCCCGACGTCGTAACCAGGTCGCCGGAGGTGTCGGGCAAGCGTTCGCCCTGCTCTTCCAGATAAGCATCGATAAACTTCTTGTAGTCGCCTCCGGGGATGAAACATATCTCTTGCGAATCCGGTTTCTCCGCGAGCGCAAGCTCATGTTCACGGGCAATCTCGCGCACCCTGGACTTGGTCATCTCCCCCAGGGGAAATAACGTCCGGCTGAGCTGTTCCTGGGTCAGGCCAAACAGGAAGTATGTCTGGTCCTTCGCCGGATCGGCTGCGCGCCTCAGCAACCATCGGTCTCGAGGCTCGTTATAGACGATCCGGGCATAGTGGCCGGTAGCCAGCAAGTCCGCGCCAATCTGCCGCGCGGTAATCAGCAACTGGTCGAACTTTAGATGGTTATTGCAAAGGCTGCAGGGAATCGGGGTGCGTCCGGAGAGGTATTCATCCACAAATGGCCGCACGACATCCTTCTCGAAGCGCTGCTGCTGGTTCACGACATAATAGGGAATGTCGAGCTGCTCGGCCACATGGCGGGCATCGTGGACGTCCTCTATGGAACAGCAGCGCCCGCGAACCTGGTCGGGAATGCCGTCGCTTCCCGCCAGCCGGCGCTGGTCCCAGAGTTGCATGGTTAGCCCTACAACGTTGTGTCCTTGCGCACACAGCATGGCCGCTACGGTTGAAGAGTCGACTCCCCCCGACATGGCTACGGCAATGGTCTGAGTATTCATTCCGCCGTCTGGGCTATGGACTCTTGGCTTCAAATTTGCCGACGATTGACACAAAGAAAAAATTAAGACAAACAGCCTCTTTCGATTATAAGGGAAGCGCCGAAGTAACGCATTCAGCAAGGTTTGTCTTGAAAGGGCATGGCTTCAGCCGTAAAGAGCCGGAAGGAATTGGGCTTCAGCCCCCGAGGTTCCGTAGTCCTCATCTTCCTTACAGATCACGAGTTCCGACGGTTGGCGGAGATGGCCCCCGGCTTGTATACCGGGGAGAGTTCGCGCAACCTGGCCACGGTCTCCGGCACGATGCGGATGGCGTAATCCACGTCGGCCTCGCTATTGTGCTTGGCCAGACTGAAGCGGATGCTGGCTCGAGCGCGATCGGGCGAGAGCCCCATGGCGGTGAGCACGTGCGAAGGCTCTATAGCGCCGGAAGAACAGGCGGCTCCCGTGGAGACGGCGAGTCCTTTTAGATCGAGGGCAATGACCATCGCCTCTCCCTCGATGCAGTCGAAATAGAGGTTCGCCGTGTTAGGTACGCGCGGGGATTGTCCGCTGTTTACTCCCGCGGCATCCATGTTTTCAAGAAGCGCGGTTTGTAAGCGGTCGCGCATCGCCGCTAGTTTTGCGACGCCGCCGTTTTGGAAAGAACTTAGCGCGATCTCGGCGGCCTTTCCCAGACCAACGATGCCCGGAAGGTTCTCGGTTCCGGCGCGACGCGCCCGTTCATGGTTGCCTCCGTAGAACATCGCTTCGAGCAACGTTCCTCGCCTCACGTAGAGCGCCCCGGTTCCCTGCGGCGCATGCATCTTGTGCCCGGAGATGGAGAGCATATCGCAACCGATCTTTCCTACGTCGATAGGGACTTTGCCTGCCGCCTGCACCGCGTCGGTATGGAAATAGGCTCCGGCCCCTGTGGCAATTCCGCCAATCTCTTCGACCGGCTGCAGTGCGCCCGTTTCATTGTTCGCCATCATCACGCTGATGAGCTTGGTGGTGGGGCGAAGTTCGCGGCGCAGCTCGTCAGGATCGATCCGCCCTTCCGAATCCACGCGCAGGTAGGTGACTTCGCATCCACGATCCTCAACACGCTTGCAAGAATTCAAAATAGCGTGGTGCTCGATCCGGGAGGTAATAATGTGGTCGCCCTGCTGCGCCAATCCAAAGATCGCCAGATTGTCGGCTTCCGTTCCACCGCTGGTGAATACCACTTCGGCTGCGCGACATCCCAGCAAAGCGGCTACCTGTTCCCGAGCACGCTCCACCGCGGCCCGGGCGTGCTGTCCGTAGTGATGGATCGAGGAGGCGTTTCCAAACCGTTCCAGATAATAGGGACTCATGGCCTCCAACACCTCCGGTAGTACCGGCGTGGTGGCATTGGCGTCCATGTAAAATCGCTGCACACTTATATTCTAGTGCCTGAATGCTCCGACGGAAGCTGTTTGCGGTCCGGAAATTCGGCTAAGTGCTTGATAATTCGCTTTTTGTTTAACTTTCCCGGAAGCAAATCGCGAGCGGAAAATACTTTTAGAGGACGGGTATCGCTATAATGAAGCAGTAGGGTGTGGTCTTGCTCCGAAAGGAGCTCCGCTTCCGTGTCTATTTTCCCCATTTTATAGGTAAATATAAGGAGTCCCCGTTGGCTAATCGGTCCCGAACCACCTTTGGCAAGCGCCAAAAAGAACAAAAACGGCAAGAAAAAAGGAACGAGAAGGTTGCTCGGAAACAACAGAGAAAACTGGAAAAGGAAGCCGGACCGAGCAGCGACATCGAGACCTCCCAAGATCTCCTGGATCCCCAAGATTCTCAAGATCCCCAAGATCCTGAATCGCGCGAGTGAGCGACCACATTGCCGGCCATAACGAATAGCTGATGAAGCCGCAATTTTTGTTGCGCCGGGTGTGCTCTATTTGACAGACAACCCTCTTGCCTGCCTCTAGCATGCTGAATGTGAGTCAGAGGTCAGTGGCAGGAATTTAATCTCCCGTTTCCTTCGTGTCATGCGTAAAGAGAGATCGAATTTTGATCGGGTTTGCGGTCGTAGTATCGCAACCCGGGGCTTGATCCCAACTCCGGATTGGAACGGAAATGAACGCATGTCGGAGATTCGGTTTTGCTGTTACAAATACCTTTTTAGGATCGTGCGAAGCAACTAGGTTGCGCCGGGGGCACGCGATTGCGCCGGCGTTGTTCGTATTGATCATGTTCTTTTGCAGCGCGATCTTCGCGCACGCTCAAGAATCCGGTGCGCGTGGGATTGGGCGAAGTGCGGCCTCCTCCGCCGACGTAACCGGCAATACCGAAATCACATTGGCGGACTCTGGGCCGATCCACGCGGCCCGGACCTTTGCTTTTGCAGACTCCGCAAGCGAATGGTTTGCCACGTACCAGATGCCACCCGGAGGAGCCGCGGCGCCGCCTTCTCCAGTGCAAGAGTTTCCTTCCACATCCTTCGCCGGCTCCACGGGTCCCACAGCTCCGCGCGCTGCCGCAGCCCAGAAGAGATCCAAATCCAAGCAATCGCAATTCGGCGTGGGCATTGGAATCAAAGCTTCCACGCTGGGCATAGGCGGGGAAGTCGCGGTCTCTCTGGCTCGCCGTTTGAACCTGCGGGCCGGCTTCAATCAATTCAACTACAACCACGCCTTTCTCCAGGATGGCACGACCTACACCGGCGCTCTGCACTTGCAATCGGTCGAATTTATTTGTGACCTGTTTCCCTTCGCCGGCGGTTTTCATATCAGTCCTGGGATGCTGACCTATAACGGCAACAACGTGTCGGGAAATGCCACGGTGCCCGCGGGACAGACTTTCACGCTCAATAATGTGAACTACATCAGCAGCCCAGTCGATCCGGTTAAAGGCACCGGATCGCTTCCCTTCAATAGCAAGGTCGCGCCGATGATCCTTGTTGGATGGGGTAACTTGGCCAAGCATCACGGTCACATCAGCGTCCCCTTCGAGGCCGGCTTGGTGTTCCAAGGATCGCCGGTCGCCGCGCTAAACCTAGGCGGGAGTGTATGTGACTCTACCGGAGTGAACTGCCGGAAAATCGCCGGCGACCCCACCGCCCAAGCCAATGTCACAGCCGAGCAGACCAAAATCAACAATAGTATTGTGGCATTCAAATATTACCCGATAATCTCCCTGGGATTTGGCTACAGGTTCTAATTGGGGTAGGCCTTAAACACTTACTTTTCTACGGGGGCGGTGCGACGGATATTCGCGCTGCCCCGCTTAATCTAAGGATTTTGACGCTCCAGGACGTAACGTGGTTGAGATTAAGACGGGCCACGCCAGTTCTGGATCTCTTGTCCATACGCCAACTTGGCGCCAAGCGCCAAGTAAAGACTCAGCCGTCACTGAATTATCCTGCCGGTAAAATATTTTAAAATAGTTTCTAATAGTTCTTGACAGAGATCAGCCAGGACATGTAGGCTCATTGCACTGAATTCTGGTTTAGATTTGTGTTATGCCGTCGCCTTTGGATCTATTCCCTCGCCTAGGCGTGGCGCCGAAATGCCTTGAAAGGCGTTGTCGGGGAAAGTTTACCCCGCGGACGCTCGTTCTTGTTCCCACGGGCTGTCGCGCGTTTTAGACTCTGGGAAGTATTGGGCCCCAGCATTCCATATTGAAGGAAATTGAGGACGCCACTACATCATGACCCATTTCTATCGCAGGCTGTTGCTTCTGACGCTCTTATTTATATCTGCACTTTCTCCGCTCTCGTCTGCCCAGGGACCGGACACCGGTATGCCTCGTTTTGGCTCCTTCGCCAACTTCGGTCCGGGAACGCTTAACCTCGCCAACCTGAATAATCACCTGGGGTTCTCCATCTTCACCAAGGGAGGGCGCGGCATGCCGTTCAACTTCAATCTCAGCCACGATACCTCGATCTGGTATCCCGCCGATGTCTCGGGGAACAACGTGTGGCAGCCTGTGCCGAATTGGGGATGGCGCGGCCCGACAGGTGCGTTTACGGGACAAATATCGGTCACGACGACCTCGGCTCTTTGCTGGAATCCGCAGACTCATCTGCAAGAATGGTACACAAGGTATGACTTTACAGGCTACCGGGATAGCCTGGGGACGATGCATCCGGTAACCGGAGCCTATTCGATTGCGCGGAACAATTGCTTTAGTCAGCCTCCCGTCTCGGGAACGGCCAGCGACGGCTCGGGCTACACGATTGTCCCTTCCGATGATGGCTCTAGTCAGGCGCAGGTTCTCTCTGCCAGTGGCACGGTGATTTCGAACCAGCCCTCCGGAGTAGGCATGGGGTCAGCAACGATTATCGACCCCAACGGCAACATGATCTCAGCGGCGAACGGGGTCTTTGCCGATACGACGGGAACGACGGTGCTGACCGTAACCGGAGGCACGCCGAATCCTCTGGTCTTTACCTATTCGACGTTGACTGGAGCAAGCCCGGGGACGCCGGGGACATCCACGGTGACGGTCAGCTACAAGCAATACACAATGCAGACGAACTTCGGATGCAACAACATCCAGGAGTATGGACCGGCAGCCGACTATTTAGTGGACACGATCCAATACGATGCCGACGGCAGCAGCTATCAATTCAGCTACGAACCCACGCCCGGAATCTCCGGCGCGGTGACGGGCCGTTTGGCCTCGGTCAAATTGCGGACGGGAGCGACGATCTCCTATAGCTACACGGGAAGCAACAACGGCATCGTCTGTGCCGATGGCAGCACCGCCGGGTTGGACTTGACGACCCTGGACGGGAAATGGCACTACAGCCGCGGCGGCTCGGGAACGCAGTGGACAACGACGGTAGTCGATCCCCAGAGCAACAATACGGTTTACAACTTCTCCGGGAACTTCGAGACCAGTCACAAGATTTATGCCGGGCAGGCGAGCGGCAACCCGTTCCTCACGATCCTTACCTGCTATAACGGAGAAACCAATTGCGACACAGCCGTCGTCTTCGCTCCTATCACGCAGAAGAAGGTTATCACCCAGTGGCCTAATATGAGCGCGTCGGCAATCCAGACCGTATACGACCCAACCTACGGACTTGTCACGGAAACCGACACGTACGACTCGGACTACCATGGGCTAGGCCCGCTCAAGAACAAAACTGTGATTCAGTATGCCAGTCTAGGCAATAACATCGTGGATCGTCCGTCGAGCGTGACAGTTTACGATGGTAGTGGGACGACTATGGTCGCTCAGACCACGTTTGGCTACGATGAGACCGCGGTAGTGGCAACCTCCGGCGTTCCCCAGCACACGGCCGTCACCGGATCTCGCGGCAATGCGACCACGGTCAAGCGTTGGCTCAACACCACCGGCGGCACCCTCAACTCCACCTCGGTTTACGACGATACCGGCAAGGTGGTGAGCGCCACCGATGCCGGTGGGCATACCACGACTTTTGGTTACAGTTGCGCGAATGCCTATCTGTCGCAGGTAACCATGCCGGATACGCCGTTTAATCCATCGCACCACACAACTTCCTCCACCTATGACTGCGCCAATACCGGTCTAGTCACTAGTACCAAGGATCAGAACGGCAACAGAACAAATTATTTCTACGACGCCATGCTGCGGCCTACGGCGATTGTTTACCCGGATACCGATTTGGCGGGCAATCAAGGCGAAACGGACTTCTTCTATCCGGATACCAATACCGTCGAGACCAAGCAGCGTCAGGACGCAAGCACATGGCTCGACCAGTTCTCATACACTGACGGCTATGGGCGGCCGAAGAGCACGATTTTTAAGGATTTCGCCGAAGGAGACGTCTCTAGCGAGACCACTTATGACGCCGTTGGGCGAGTCGCGACGGTAAGCAATCCCCATCGTGCAGCCGTGCCATCCGGCACCACCGATGGAACCACCAGCGACGCCTACGATCCGCTCGGCCGGGTCACCACCGTTACCCATCCGGACGGCAACCAAGTGAACTTGACCTATGGCGTAGGCAATCTGCGCTGCACGGACGTGAAGGATGAAACTGGACGGCAAGAGCCTATTTATTGTACGACCGGTCTGGGACAGCCGGCCCTCACGGCGGAACTGGTCGCGGGTGTCTGGAATGAAACAGACTATCAGTACGATGCCCTGGGCAATCTCACGGAAATCGATCAAATCGGTCCGTATGGTTCTACTTCGGGCACGCGTAAGCGCACCTTTCGCTACGATTCCATTTCCCGTTTATTAGAGGAATCGAATCCGGAATCGGGCGACATTTGCTACGGCACCCGCGACGGAAGCGGGAACTGCCTGGCGAATGGCTACGATGCCGATGGCAATCTCCTTTATAAGACAGACGCTCGGGGGATATTGACCACCATGACGTACGATCCGTTGCATCGTATTCTCAGCCAAACCTCTTCCGACCCCAATACGCCCGACGAGGCCTACGGTTATGACCATCTAACACCGACGGACGTACCGAATTCGGTAGGGCGACTCGCTTTCCACAGGCGCGGGAGCCTTTGGCACATTTACGCGGGCTATGATGCCATGGGCCGCCTTCTTGGAGATGATGCTTGCGGCCCTTCGGGCTGTATTCCTTATACGCCAGAGAATTGGTGGAGCGTCCGCGCGACCTACGATCTGGCTGGCCATCAGACTTCCCTTACCTACCCCAGCGGGCACACGGTGAAACAGGAATATGATGGAGCGGGGCGGCTCTCCAGCGTCGATGGCTACTACGGCGTTAGCGCGCATTGGCCAAACGGCGTGCCCTCAAACATGAATCTTGGCAATGGAGTGAAGGAAAGCCTTGGCCTCAACAATCGCTTGCAAGCAACGGATCTGGCCGCTCAAGGCAACCAGAACCAGAATGTTCTTTCCCGCTCGATGCAGTACTACGATGCCTCCAAGCACAACAACGGCAATGTGTTGAGCATTACGGACAAGCTGAATGGTGGACATTCGCAGCAGTTCGGTTACGATGGGTTCAATCGCCTTTCTTCAGTGTCCCAAACCGACGGTGCCCTTAAGGAGAGCTACAATTATGATGTTTGGGGAAATGCGACGCAATTGGGAAGCTTTCAGCAAGCTTATGACCAGAATAATCGCCTGGTGAGATGGAGCTACGATGCCGCCGGCAATCTGCTCAACGATGGAAATCACAGCTACACCTACGACGGTTTTGGCATGATGACCACCGTGGATGTGGGCGCTGGAGGCGCCACCGCCCGCTATACCTATGGCGCGCAAGGAGAGCGGGTGCGCAAGGATGTGGGAAGCGCGTGGACGGAGTACGCGCAGTTCGGAGGCCAAGTCATTGCCGAAAAAGACCAGACCGGCGCCTGGACCGACTATATCTTCGCCGATGGCCAGCGCATCGCCAAGACGTCCGCTGCGGGGACGTTCTACTATCACAGAGATCATTTGGGCAGCACGCAGGCGATGACCGACGCCGGCGGAAATGTCGTATCCAGCTGCAACTATGCTCCTTTCGGACGGCAGCTGGGCTGCAGCACCATCGACCCCTTCAATTTCACCGGCTACGAGCACGATGCCGAATCCGGGCTTGACCATGCCTGGTTTCGGCAGTACGCTTCCACCATGGGAAGATTCACCAGCCCCGATCCGTACGACGGCTCTATGGACTTGGCGAATCCCCAATCCCTCAACAGATACGCCTACGTCACAAACAATCCAATGAGTTACACCGACCCGTTCGGACTATACGCCGGCGCCGATCCGACTATTCCGGAAATCTTGCCCAATCCGGATCCGCCGAGTGGCGGTGGTGGGGGCAGGAGCTGTTCAGTCGACGGAATGGACGTTCCGTGCAGCATAGCTCGCGGCATTGCCGGCCTGGATGAATTTGATCTCCTTAACCTCGCTTCCACGCCTACGGCTATAGGATACGGCTGGACACAAAGAGGAGATTCCTCGACTTTCGGGCTGTCGCTGATATACGGCAACATCGGTCTCTTGGATTTCCTGCTTGACCGAGGTACTCCGCTTGCTGCTGGTACCCACTTGGCTCCTGGAAAATGCGTCAATGTAACGGACAAGACCGGCGCTTATATGGGGAAAGTATGCGGAGGCCCACATGGGTCATCGCATGTTGTCATGCCCGACCCCGTCGCTTTGACGCCGTCAGTTGCACCTGCTCCAATCACGCATGAACAGAAGTGTGAAAACATTACAAAGATTGGCTATGGGCTTGAAGGTACAGCCGCACTGAATGAGGCTGGAGCTTTCTTGACTTTGGAGGCTTCCCCTCCTGCTCTTATTTTCCATGGCATTGCGATCGGCGAGAGTTTAGGTGGTGCAGGAGTTCTTATTTATTCACACGTGTTTTGTCCTTTGTAGACAAACCTTAATTTCCCAGGAATGACAAAGGAGAATGAACATGAGCACATATCCAGATTATCCCGTACCTTTCAAAT
>Ga0207118_1191_pt2 | contig 10861 bp, 11 predicted proteins | sample Alteio_BWMinHeat_42_FD_153507 | JGI IMG/M metagenome (GOLD analysis project Ga0207118, IMG submission 153507) | Enriched cells from forest soil in Barre Woods Harvard Forest LTER site, Petersham, Massachusetts, United States -... | ecosystem: Environmental > Terrestrial > Soil > Temperate forest >...
GGCTCTGTTGCATTGAGTTGTTCGAGTGTAAGTACCGTCCCGTTAGTGCGGGTAAATAACACGTGTTCTCGCGCTTGGTTGAAGTTGGGGATCGCCATGTATTCAATGAGTCGATTGTCCAAGGATTTGAAGCGGTTGTAACCGATTGTTTGGATCTGGCCGCCGTGCTTAGCTGTGAGGTGGGGACCTTGAGTATCTTGGCTAAAGCTATATTCAGTGGTTGGGTGCATGATGTTGTTGAGAAGGATGGCGAGGCCAAGAACATTGATGGCATGAGTTTCATAGGCTTCCATCCCTTTTTTGAAATAGAGTACTTCCAAGTCCGGAGGTAAGTCCCCTGGGTTGAGCCGAGTTAGGTGCTCTCGAGCGACAACAAGAGTCTTGTCGGCTATTTCTTTACTAATTTGGTATTGGGCAATAAGAGGGATGAGTTTTGTTAGATCGTTGTCCAATGCATCCAGCTCGTCTAGGCCTAATGCCAGATTATGTTCTCTTAAAAATGCGGGAATATCCATGTTTTCTAGACTTTTGATTCTGTTTGCAAGCTGCTCATGATTTCTCGCTGCGGCAAAGAGTTCACCCCCTGTACCCCATAATCTGAGTCCCTGTAGGCAAGCGAAGGCTGTGATAATGCCGGTGACGACAATCAAGAGGGGAGGAGTTGTAAGAAGGCCCAGGTAAATGGCTGAAATGGCGGTGAAAATGACGGCGAGGGCGACAGCGCAGACGATCGCGGCGATGCGGCAGAGGTACCCTTTTCGATTTTCACAGTTTGCTTTGGCTTGGACATCCTGTGTTAGGAATGGGCATAAGGTATTATTTTGAACTGCTGGAAGCATATAAAACCACCTTTTGTTTAGTCGGGCTACTTTATATACTGGTTAGGTATTTAATGGAATCTTTTTTTATTCGCATATAAATACTGGAAAGGCCATTGGAGCGACTGGGGGAGAGGGAGAGGCCTAGTTCGGGGAGTGGAGAAGCAAGGATGGTGTGGGGGGATGTATTTGAATAAATATGGATCAAAAGAGCGGCAAGCCCTTGAGAAATAAGGGCATCAGATGAGGCTGAAAAAAAGAGTTTGCCGTCTTTGAACTCGGTATGGAAGTAGAGAGTGCTTTGGCAGCCGGAAACCATGTGTTCGGGAATGCGTAAATGATCTGGATAAGGTGGAAGATTGCGACCTAGCTCGATCAAATAAGAATATTTTTCGTCCGCATTCAGTGAAGTAAATTTTTTCTTGATGTTCTCTATGCGGGCAGTGAAATTTTCATCCATAATTTAGGCAGTTTACAACACCCTCTGAAAAAAAAATAGGAAAATTGATTGACAATTATCGGTGCAATGGTGTTTCATAAAAGGCATTTCCAACAAAAAACCTTATGGCCAAAGAAGAAACAATTACGATGGAAGGCAGAGTGGAAGAGCTTCTGCCCAATATGAATTTTAGCGTCGTTCTGCAAAATGGGATGCGAGTGATTGCTCACCTTTGCGGAAAGATGAGAATGCGGAATATCCGCGTATACGTTGGCGACAACGTAACGGTTGAGATGTCCCCCTACGATTTGACTCTGGCACGCATTGTTTATCGCCAGAAATGATTGTTTTTTGACCAAAAGATTTTTTGGGATTGCATTTATTGGCCCAAGTGCTTAAGCTTAGTTGCTTTTGTGCAGTGCCCCAATCGGGGCCAAGTGTGCGCCCAGGTAGCTCAGTGGTAGAGCACATGCATGGTAAGCATGTGGTCGTAGGTTCAATTCCTATCTTGGGCAAGATGAAGATGAAAAAATAAGCGCCTAACGGAGGAAGTTCGAATGGCAAAAGAAATGTATAAGAGGAATAAGCCCCACGTCAATATCGGGACGATCGGGCACGTCGACCATGGTAAAACGACACTCACTGCTGCGATCACAAAGGTGCTTGCAGAAAAAGGCGGAGCGAAATTCCGCGACTACGCATCGATCGACAACACCCCAGAAGAAAAAGCGCGCGGGATTACGATCAACGCATCGCACGTCGAATACGAAACCGGCAAGCGTCACTATGCGCACGTTGACTGCCCTGGCCACGCCGACTATGTGAAGAATATGATCACGGGTGCTGCGCAGATGGATGGAGCGATTCTGGTTGTGGCAGCAACGGATGGTCCGATGCCGCAAACAAAAGAGCACATCCTCTTGGCTCGCCAAGTAGGCGTTCCTGCGATCGTTGTCTTCTTGAACAAGATGGACATGATTGGTAAGGGCGATGAAGAGCTCGTTGAACTCGTTGAGATGGAATTGACAGAGCTTCTTGAATCGAAAGGCTACAAGAATGTGCCCATCGTTCGCGGTTCAGCTTTGAAAGCGCTTGAGGGAGATCCAACCTATGTCGCTTCGATCGTTAAACTCATGGATACGGTGGATGAAGCAATCCCAACTCCAGTGCGCGAAGTGGACAAGCCATTCCTCATGCCAATCGAGGATGTATTCTCGATCTCGGGTCGTGGAACGGTCGTAACGGGTCGTGTTGAAAGAGGTAAAATCCGAGTCAACGATAAATTGCAAATCGTTGGTATCCGCGAAACGCGTGAAACGGTTGCGACTGGACTCGAAATGTTCAATAAGACGCTGGATGAAGCGCTTGCTGGCGAAAACGTCGGCGCACTTCTCCGCGGTATTGAGAAAAATGATGTGGAGCGCGGAATGGTTTTGGCTGCTCCTGGCACATGCACGCCGCACACCAAGTTTAAAGGAACTGTTTATATTCTGACGAAAGATGAAGGGGGCCGTCACAAGCCGTTTTTCACAGGATACAGACCGCAATTTTACATCCGCACGACGGATGTAACGGGAACCGTTGAATTGCCTGCGGGAACTGAGATGGTGATGCCCGGCGATAATGTCGAGTTGACGGCTGAGCTGATCCACCCGATTGCGATGGAAGAAGGAATGCGTTTTGCGATTCGTGAAGGCGGTCGTACAATTGGCGCAGGTACAATTTCCAAGATCTTGAAATAATGAAAAGGGTGGCGACACCACCCTTTTTTGGGTGTGTAGCTCAGTTGGTAGAGCAGCGGTCTCCAAAGCCGCTGGTCGGGGGTTCGAGTCCCTCCGCACTCGATGTGTGTAAGATGTGAGGTTGAAGGATGACGATGTCGACAACTGTGACGAAAGAAAAGAGGGCTTCCTACTTTCGAGAAGTCCAAAATGAACTGAAAAAGGTGACTTGGACATCGAAGGCGGAACTCATTTTGTCGACGAAGGCAGTCATCATCGCAACCTTTGTTTTTGGTTTTGCGATCTATTTGGCCGACCTTGCATTGCGAGGCGCTTTGAATGGAGTTGGATCTTTGGCGCGTTTGATTTTTGGGTAGCATGATGCATAAATGGTATGTCGTACAAGTAATATCTGGGCATGAAAAGAAGGTAAAGAAGACCTTGGATGAAGCAATTCAATCCAAGGGTCTTACTGAAATCATCACTGACGTCCTCATGCCGACAGAAAGCGTCGCTGAGGTAAAACGCGGAGCGCAGCGCATCTCAGAAAAACGGATGTGGCCTGGCTACTTGCTGATCAAAATGAATCTCGATGATGAATCTTGGGCATTTGTGAAAAATGTTCCTGGTGTCATCGACTTTTTAGGCGGTGAAAAGCCGACGTCGCTGACCGATAAAGAGGTCGGTGACATGATGAAAGAGCTAGAGGACCGTCAAAAAGGCGTTGTCCAAAAGCACAAAGTCGATGTGGGCGACCGTGTCAAGATCACGGACGGTGTATTCGTAAACTTTGTCGGAACGGTGACGGAAGTCAACCACGAGAAAGGGCGGCTCAGCGTCATGGTTTCGATTTTCGGCCGCGATACACGCGTCGACGACCTGGAGTTCTGGCAAGTAGAACAGGCTACTGCAGAGAACGCCAGTTGAGGAGAGCGTAGATGCTCGTTAACACTCGTTTATAGGAAATGAATGGCAAAAAAACTCATTAAAACAATTAAGCTCCAGATTCCTGGAGGAAAAGCCAACCCCGCGCCACCGATCGGCCCAGCCCTCGGTTCTGCAGGGATCAATATCATGGCTTTTTGCAAGGAATTCAATGCGAAGACGCAAGATAAGCCTGGTGAAGTGTTACCGGTGGTCATCAGCGTCTACGCAGATAAGTCCTTTACATTCGTCACTCGTCAGTCTCCTGTTTCCAGGATGATTCTGAAAGAGTTAGGAATTGAATCGGGCTCAAAAATCCCTAACCGCGACAAGGTCGGCAAGCTGACGAAATCGCAGGTAAAGAAGATTGCTAAACAAAAGACGGAAGACATGAGAATCGCATCCGAAGAAGCAGCTATGGCTATGGTCATGGGGACTGCGCGATCCATGGGCGTCGACATTATAGAAGGTTAACCATGGCGAAACGATCCAAGCGCATGCAAGAGATCGACAAAATGGTCGATCCGAGTAAAACTTATAAGCTCGAAGAAGCTGTAGACATCTTGAAAAAAGCCCCTGCGCCAAAGTTTGACCAATCGGTCAACATGGCTCTAAGAGTGGGCGTTGATCCCAAGAAGTCAGACCAACTCGTTCGAGGCACTGTTTCTCTTCCGCATGGTACTGGTCAGAAAATTGTTCTGGTTGTCATTGCAAAAGGAGAAAAAGCGAAAGAAGCGGAAGAAGCGGGCGCCGACATTGTCGGAGCTGATGATCTGCTCGAAAAAATTAAAGGCGGCTGGACTGATTTCACTGCGCTGATTGCGACTCCAGACATGATGCGCGAGCTCGGGAAGCTCGGGAAAGTATTGGGACCTCGCGGCCTCATGCCGACTCCAAAAGCGGGAACAGTAACGACGGACGTTGCCAAAGCAGTTCGAGAAGCGAAAGCTGGTAAAATTGAGTTCAAAGTCGACAAGACAGGGAACATCAATAACGCGGTTGGGAAAATCTCGTTTAAAGCGGACAACCTCGTGGACAATCTCAAAACGTTAGTCCAAGCGATCAACAAAGCAAAACCATCGAGCTCGAAAGGAGTTTACCTCCGTTCGATGTACCTCTCGACAACGATGGGACCTGGTTTAAAAATCGATCTGTCTAACATGACAGCGGCTACAGCGTAAAGGGGATTGCAATGAGAGACGAAAAAAAGTTATTGCTGAAAGAAATCAAGGACAAGATCGACGCTTCGACTGCCTTGGTTGTTACCCGCTATGAGAAATTGCCCCCGAACGCTGCATGGGATCTTCGCAACAAACTTGCGAAGATGGGAAGCCTTTTCGAAGTCGTCCGCAAAAGAGTCTTTTTAAAGGCTGCGGAAGTCTCCGGAATTAAAATAGATGGATCGCTCTTGACAGGCCATATCGGTGTGATGTTTATAAATCAACCCGATGCAATGGCTCCTGCAAAGCTTCTGAGCAAATTTTCGGAAGAAAATTCGAATACGCTCGAACAAATCGAGGGCCATTTTCTTCGGTAAACCGCACTGATTGAAACGGAGTTCTGGCCCAACCACGATGACAGAACGGCCCGAATAATCGACCCGTTTTCCGAGAAGGTTTTGACGGAAACGCCCTTGCTTTCCTTTGAGCATTTCTGACAACGCCTTCAGCGGACGGTTGCCAGCACCCATGACTGGATGACCGTGGCGACCGTTGTCGAAGAGCGCATCGACAGCCTCTTGGAGCATCCGCTTTTCATTGCGGATGATCACATCCGGCGTCTTGAGCTTGAGGATCGACTTTAAGCGGTTATTTCGGTTGATGACGCGGCGATAGAGGTCGTTGAGGTCCGAAGTCGCAAAACGTCCGCCATCCAAAGGCACTAACGGTCTTAGATCCGGTGGAATGACGGGAACCGCCGAAAGAACCATCCAATCAGAAGCGTTCGTAGATGTAGAGAATCCTTCGACGATTTTGAGCCGTTTGGCCAATTTCATCCGGGCTTGCATCGACTTCGTCTTGCGCAACTTATCTTTCAGATCGACGACGAGTCCGCTTAAGTCTTCCGTTTTTAAGAGTTCTTGGATCGCTTCGCCACCCATTTTCACTTTGAAGGCGTCGGCGCCCCATTTCTCTTGAGCTTCGCGATATTCGTTGTCATTGAGGATTTGTTTTTTCTGCAGCTCGGTGCTTCCTGCATCTGTGACTACATATTCTTCGTAATAGATCACTCGCTCGAGGTCGGCCGTAGACATGCCTAAAATATTCCCAATGCGAGATGGCATCGTCTTGAAGAACCAAATATGGACGACAGGAACAGCTAAATCGATGTGGGCCATCCGTTCGCGTCGCACTTTAGAGAGGGTTACTTCGACACCGCAGCGATCGCAAACAATCCCTTTGTGTTTAATCTTCTTATACTTTCCGCATGCGCACTCCCAATCGCGGGTCGGCCCGAAGATCTTCTCGCAGAACAATCCACCCTTTTCAGGCTTGAACGTCCGATAGTTGATCGTCTCGGGTTTTTTGATCTCACCTCGCGACCATTGATTTCGGATCACATCGTCAGACGCGATCTTAATGGTCAACTTGTCGAATTGGGAAGCTCTTACATCCTCATCAGCATCAAACATCTACTTTATTCTCCTACAAATTCAGTGCGAATATCTAGGCACAAGCCTTGCATCTCTTTCACGAGAACGTTAAACGACTCGGGCGTTCCTGCCACAAGCGTATTTTCACCTTTTACGATCGATTCATAAATGCGCGTCCTTCCAGCCACGTCATCCGACTTCACAGTCAACATCTCTTGGAGAAGGTGCGCAGCGCCATAAGCTTCCAGCGCCCACACTTCCATCTCCCCAAATCTCTGCCCCCCCATTTGCGCTTTTCCGCCGAGCGGCTGCTGTGTAACGAGTGAGTAAGGTCCGATCGAACGGGCATGGATCTTGTCGGCAACGAGGTGGCTCAGTTTCAACATGTAGATGTAGCCGACCACGATTCGATTGTCGAATCTTTCTCCAGTACGTCCATCGAAAAGATAGGCTTTTCCGTCTTTGAACATCGTTTGGTCTTTCATCATTTCCCAAATCTTGGCCTCAGGGAAACCTTCGAATACGGGGCTTTTAACATAAATGCCCGCCTTCTTAGCGGCATAGCCAAGATGCGTTTCGAGAAGCTGACCCATGTTCATACGAGAAGGTACGCCGAGTGGATTGAGAATAATCTCGACCGTTTCGCCATTGGGAAGATAAGGCATATCCGCTTCAGGCACAAGCTTGGCGACAACGCCTTTGTTCCCGTGGCGCCCTGCCATCTTATCTCCCACTTGGAGTTTACGCTTCGTCGCGACGTAGACTTTAACTTGGCGAATGACGCCAGGATCCAATTCTGTGTCCCCTTTGCGCATGTACTCGATTTCTGTCTTGTGCTGCGTTTGAAGCGCTTGGATCGCCATCTCGAATTCGCGCAGCGTCCTCTTTAGTTCGACATAGATGTCTTTATCGACCATCAACAAGTCTTCGGCTTTCTCGTTTTCGAGGGCTTCGATCAATTCTTGGTTGATGACTGCGCCTTCTTCAATCAACACTTCACCGGTCTTGCGATGCATGATCGGAGCAGGAGCTTTCTCATTCAACAAGAGAGCGCCGATCTTCTCGTGGAATTCGAGTTGGAGTTCAGCTTCTTTCGTTTTGTAATCCGAATGGATGTCCTTAATGCGCGTAGCTTCTTCGACGAGTTCGTCATCAGTTTTGGAAAGGCGATCGCGGCGAGAGAAGACTTTTACATCCATCACCACCCCTTCCGTTCCAGGAGGCGCTGTCAGAGAGGCATCTTTTACATCGGCTGCTTTTTCACCAAAGATCGCACGGAGAAGTCTCTCTTCAGGGGAGAGTTCCGTTTCCGATTTCGGAGTGATCTTTCCAACCAGAATCTTACCCGGTTCGACGCTTGCGCCAATGCGGATAATTCCATCGTCTCCTAAATCTTTCAATTGATCTTCAGCGACGTTCGGAATATCTTTCGTGATTTCCTCTTTGCCGAGCTTCGTATCTCGCGCTGTCAACTCAAATTCCTCTAAATAGAGAGAAGTATAGTAGTCTTCGCGGATCAGCTTCTCAGAGATGATGATCGCATCCTCGTAGTTGTATCCACACCAAGGCATGAAGGCAACGAGCACGTTCTTTCCAAGAGCCACTTCGCCTTTGTCGCAAGCAGGGCCGTCAGCGAGAACGTCTCCCGCGATAATCTTATCTCCCACATTGCAAAGAGGTGTCTGATTGACGCAGGTCCCGCCATTTGAACGGAGGAATTTCTTCAATGGATAGACGTGCTTGTTCAAAGGATTGTCTTTTGGAGCAACGACGACCTTGTAACCATCGACATATTCAACAACACCAGCTTCTGTAGCTACGACAACAGCACCTGAGTCGCGAGCGGCTCTTGATTCGAGTCCCGTTCCGACGATCGGCGCATCCGTCCAGAGTAGAGGCACGGCTTGGCGCTGCATGTTTGAACCCATGAGCGCGCGGTTGGCGTCATCGTGTTCAAGGAATGGAATCAATCCAGCCACGATCGAGACAAGCTGCTTCGAAGAGACGTCCATGTGTGTGATTTTCGTCGTTTCAATCTCCATCGGTTCACCCGCTTTGTGGGCCCAGCAAAGTGTCTCGTCAAACATATTGTGTTCATCGAGAGCTGTCGATGCTTGTGTGATGATGTAGGCTGCTTCTTGATCCGCAGTCATATACTCGATTTGGTCTGTGACAACCCCTTCTTGCACCATGCGGTACGGAGTTTCGATAAACCCGAACTCGTTGATCTTCGCATATGTGGAGAGTGATGTGATCAAACCGATGTTCGGACCTTCTGGCGTTTCGATCGGGCAAATCCTTCCGTAGTGGGATGGGTGCACATCGCGCACTTCGAAGCCTGCCCTTTCTCTATTCAAACCGCCAGGTCCTAAGCAAGAGAGACGTCGTTTATGCGTCAGCTCAGAAACGGGATTGGTCTGATCCATGAATTGTGAAAGTTGGGATCTTCCGAAGAAGTCTTTTAGCACACCGGCAAGACCTTTGGCGGAAACAATTTTTCCAGGAGTCATCGTATCGGAAGAGAAATCGAACAAGTTCATTCTTTCCTTGATGATTTTTTCCATACGGGCCAAGCCGATGCGGCATTGGTTTTGGATCAATTCACCCACAGATCGAACGCGGCGGTTGCCTAAGTGGTCGATATCATCGACAAAGGCTTTCTCGTCGCCCATTTTGAGGCGGATCAGGTACTTGAGCGCGGCAATCACGTCTTCTTTGCGCAGGGTGACTACAGCAATATCTTCATCCGTTGTGCCCAGGCCGAGTTTACGATTGAGTTTGTATCTACCGACTCTGCCCAAATTGTATCGCTTCGGATCGAAGAAGAGTCTCATGATCGCCGAACGAGCATTGGAAAGAGTTGGCGGTTCGCCGGGTCGGATTTTGCGATAGAAATCTTTGAGGGCCGACTCGTAAGAATCGGAAGTGTCTTTGGAGAGCATCTTGATGACAGGATGCGTCTCGTCGGCTTCTTCAGCAATACGGACAGTCTGCACATTTTCGTCGACCATTCGTTTGAGCATGGCAGTTGTGAGCTTCTCGCCCGCTTTTCCGAAAACAAGACCTGTTTGTTCATCGACGACATCTTCAGCAAGAATTTTTCCAACGAGCTTGACGAAGTCTTTTTCCGACTTGATTTTGACTTTCACTGTTTCAAAAAATTCTTCAATGATATCGGAATCTGTCGAATAGCCCAACGTACGAATAAAGGTAGAGGCTAAGATTTTGCGGCGGCGCTTCTTTCGGTCGATGTAAATGTAGATCAAGTCGTTATTGTCGAAGGAGGCTTCTAGCCAGCTTCCGCGATAGGGGATCATGCGGAAAGAGTAGAGCATCGTCCCTTTTGGATGCCGTTCTTGTTCATAGGAGATTCCAGGTGATCGGTGAAGCTGGGAAACAATGACTCTTTCTGCGCCGTTGACGATAAAAGTACCTTTATCAGTCATGACTGGGATTGTGCCCATGTACACTTCTTCTTCTTTGATCCCTGTTTCGTCTGTTAAACGGAATTTAACTTTTAATGTGACATTGTATGTAATGCCTCGTCGGATGCACTCTTCTGGGGAGTATTTCGGAACTCCGAGATTATAAGAGAGAAACTCGAGAGCCGTTTTTTCATCGTAGGATTTGATGGGAAAAATTTCTGTAAAGACCTCTTGCAGGCCAATGTTTTCCCGTTCATGTGGAAGCAGATGAGACTGTAGGAACTGATTGTATGATTTAATTTGGATTTCAATCAGGTTGGGGAGATCGATGATTTCTTCCCGTTCGCGAAAACTCACCCGTTTAGGCGGCTTTTTAAGCATGTGTGCAACTCCACTAAACTTTCTAACAAAACAAATAAGGCAGGAGCCACCCATGTGGCTCCTGCGCTCAAAACTAAAAGTTAAGGACGATTACAGTCCTTTCAATGTTACCTTTGCGCCAGCAGCTGTAAGCTTCTTCTGGATCTCTTCCGCTTCCGCTTTTGGGGAAGATGCTTTCAGATCCTTCGGAGCTCCCTCTACGATGTCTTTGGCTTCTTTCAATCCGAGGCCTGTGACTTCGCGAACCGCTTTGATTACGCCGATTTTCTTGTCATCAGGTACAGGACCTTCCAAGGTCACTTTGAATTCAGTGGACGCTTCTGCAGCAGGTGCCGCAGCGGCTCCGCCACCCGTCGATGCGGCAGCAGCAACAGCTGCTTTTACGCCCCATTTCGCTTCCAATTTTTCTTTCAGCTTAGCCATATCGATCACTGAGAGCTGGCTCAGTTTTTCTACTAAATCTTCTAATTGTTGCGTCATTTTAAAAATCTCCTAAAAATCATTCTGTTTTACTTTTTTGCTCTAGCGCAGCTTCTACAACAGCGAGCATTTGCGACATT
>Ga0207118_1199_pt1 | contig 10770 bp, 11 predicted proteins | sample Alteio_BWMinHeat_42_FD_153507 | JGI IMG/M metagenome (GOLD analysis project Ga0207118, IMG submission 153507) | Enriched cells from forest soil in Barre Woods Harvard Forest LTER site, Petersham, Massachusetts, United States -... | ecosystem: Environmental > Terrestrial > Soil > Temperate forest >...
ATCGAGGTAATGCCGTCATGAGCCCAATCGCCGAGATTGGTCATGAACTCCTTATAGGTCTCTTCGATCTGCATCGGATTTAACATGACGTCTCCTTGGTTTGCTAACACACCGTGTCCTCATTCTATAAAGCCAAAAATTTCTTGTCAACTGGTTGTGTTTTGTATACAATAGTGAAAGCTATGCGATTTATATTGTTGTGGTTGTGTTTTTTTGGCTCTGCTTTTGCACTGAAGGTAGACCTAACTGCCAAGGCTGCGATTTTGATCAATGCCGATACAGGCGCAGTCCTTTATGAAAAAAATGCGCACGCTCCCGCGTTTCCCGGGAGCACGACGAAAGTAGCGACAGCTTTGTATGTTTTGGAAGAGAAGAACTTAGATTTCAACCGGATGGTTTCCGTTTCGGCGGAGGCAGTGCGGAGAAATCAAGGCAAGAGGACCGAAGAGACGCCTGCCTATTGGCTAGATATCGATGATTCATTGATGGGGATTGTCAGAGGAGAAATCGCCAGTATAGAATCGCTCATGCACGGGATGTTGCTTGTATCAGGCAATGATGCGGCCAATGTCATTGCGGAGACAGTCTCCGGCTCCGTTCCAAAATTTATGGGGGAGCTCAATGATTATCTGCAAAGGTTAGGACTTACAAAGACATATTTCACCAATCCGCATGGGTATCCTCATCATCGCCACATGTCAACACCTTACGACATGGCTCAGATGACCCGGAGAGCCTTTCAACTGCCCCAATTTCGGGAGATCGTCCGCAAACCGACTTATCTTCGGCCAAAGACCAACAAACGAGCAGCGGGGGAAATGAGGCAGTCCAATCTTCTGGTCGTGCCAACCTCTAAGCACTACTACCCAAAGGCCATCGGCGGCAAAACAGGTCACCACAGTAAAGCGGGATGGTGCTTGACTTCCCTCGCTGAACATGAGGGGCGAACCCTGATTGCAGTCGTGTTCGGTTGCCCCAAAAATGCCGATCGGTTCATGGATTCTCGAAAGTTATTCGAGGCGGCCTTTGCGGAAAAGCAGCTGCGTAGGGTGGTCGTGTCTCGCACGCAAGACTTTACCAAACCCGTTGAAGGGGCCAAAAAACCTTTAAAAGCTCTGCTCAGTAAAGACTTAAGTCTGACCTATTATCCTTCTGAAGAACCAAAAGTAAAGACTTATATTTATTGGAATCCTCCAAAGTTTCCGATTCAGAAGGGGGATAAGGTGGGAGAGGTTCGAGCTGTTGATAGCCAAGGAAGCGTTCTGGCTCAAGAAGATCTGAAGGCCTCAGAAGCCATTTCCCCGACTTTCTTCTTTGCTTTAAAAGAGAAGTGGAATCAATTCTTTAGGTAGTAATTTATTTTATTCCTTCTTTTATTATTATTTTTGCTGTTATACTTCCGATCTAAAAGAGGAAATTGCTATGATTAATGATGCATACGATTTATTTGAAGAAAAAGAGGCCTATTTATCAAGCTTTTACAGCGAGGCTCAACCTAAAGACACAACACCACCCGATCAACCTACTTATAAGATAGAGGGATCTTCCGCAAGTCACCTACAAGCAGTAGACCACAGAATGCGCACAGAAACATTAGCCCAACCGAATATTATGGGTCTTAGAAGAACAATGGGATGGTACCAAGAGGTGCTCCACGATGTACTCAAGTATTGTTATGATGGAAAATATGTGAAAGCACTTGATGAACTGGAAAAAGTCAGAGTTCTGGATCCGTCTTACCCGGGATTTACTCTGGCTGAGGCTATGATCCACTTTAATCTAAGAAATTTCTCTTTAGCTCTTGCCAAGTATGAGGCCGCTCTTGCCATGGATTCTAATTTTTGTGATTATGATTTTAACAAGGGTGAAGCATTATGTATGATTGGGTACATTCAATATGTGATCTATGACCAGAAAGATGAAGGACTAGTAAAAATACAACAAGCCGCTGAAGTGAATCATCGTGTAGCCACGCATTTGGTCTATCTTATTCACGCCGGAATTGACATTAGGAACGTCTCGCCTCGATCGGCGCCGCCGATGGATCATATCAGACTTATTTATCATAAGGATAATCCTCATTATAAGAATGGTTCCGGGGTCTCGGTTCGAGGCTTCCCACCTTCTCTTGATTTTTCAAACTGCACCCGCTTCAATCAAGAGACTCACCTCCGTGTAGGGACTTATTTCTCACCAGCTTATGTGGAAATTGAGGAAAGGGAAGCGGAAAAAAATGGGTATTACAATGACCAATCCGATTTAGGGATTAGCAAAAATACGAATATTACAACCATTTCTCTTGGTGGGGAATTTAATAAATTTAATTTTTTCAAAAATGCTTACATGCCAAACGTAAGATCTTTGATGATAGTATCGCCTAATCATAGTGTAAATTTATCTAGACTGCTTCCAGCATTTCCCGGCCTAAAAAATATAGGAATTCGAAAAGGTCTTGATGGTAGCGATATCGCCAATAATCTGAGCACTCTAGCTCCATTATCTTTAGACACTTTAACATTGCATGGATTTAGCGCAGATGAGATTCTGAATCCAGACATGAAAGATGTCTTTTCTAAACTACAAAGATTAAACGAAATTACGATTTACATTGAATCAAAACATGAAAGCGATTTGATCGTAAGAAGTAGGATTGAATTTCAGAAAATGCTGCCCAATACAAAAGTGAATATTGTTCATCACCGGCCTCCACCTAATCTATACCCGTAATTTTATGTCGATAAAACCTCTTACACCGGCTACGATTCCCCATGCCAGCTCTTCCATCGAAGGGTTTGAGCTTCCCACTCATCCGAAGGCAAAGCTCCTCGGCCAAATTCCTATGATTTTTGCGATTTCTGAAGTCTCGATCGTCCCGTGGGCGCGTCCGTTCCTTCCGGACATTGGCCAACACAGGATGGTATCGCTTGTCGCAATATTCGATGGAAAAGATCCTGATTCCGCAAAAATTGTCGTCAAGTGGATTCAAGAATTTCTGGCAAATCGGAAAATTCCGATACTTCTGATTGAAGAAAAAACGAGAAATATCGGAGATATTCCTCTTCATCCCCTAAATGAATCCATCCGAAATCATTGCCATCAACAACTCGGGATTACGGCGACTGCCCTTCCTGAACAATTCACAAGCAAAGAAATAGAACGCCTTGGTCTTCCCCCCTTCTTCCAAGCAATGCCGCCTCGGTATCTTCCTTGCTTTCACTACACTCTGTGGCAATTTGGGGAAAAGCGAGTCCGTGAGATTGTTTTTCTCCAAGACATCCAAATGATACCGGCAAAGCTTAGCGAGTGGGGATTTACGATCGTAAAAAATCCACAGCCGGACGACTTGATCGCTTATTTCGCAAACGGTTCTTTCCAACACTTGGGGCGTTATCTCGGAGAGGGTCAAGTGGAATCGAAATGGGGTGGCAAATACACCAATTTTGTGTATAAGCATCCTGTCTCTCTGATTGCATCAAACTATGGAAACAAAATTGCCTTCTACAGAAGGTCTTGTACCTAAATTAACAGATTTGTTAATAATTGATGCATGCAAGAGCTGATTTCCAATATGCCTATGCTTGGGTATAGCGGTTTAAGGCTTTGCCAAAGCGCTGATTTTTTTTGCGAACTTTACCCATTCATCCAAGCTCAACTCTTCTGGTCTTGCTTTGGAAGAGATGTCTAATGATTCCAAAATGCCTGCAATATTGCCCAAGTTTCTAAGTGAAGACGAAAGCATTTTTCGGCGCTGTTGGAAAGCCTTTCTGACAATGGGAAACAAGACTTCAGGATCAATGTCGGGTGGCGTGCATGCATTCAAGCGCACGACCGCTGAATCGACTCCGGGTTTTGGATAAAAACAAGAAGCGGGAACGGGAAAAGAGGAATGAAATGTGGTGTAGAATTGGAGGAAAATAGTTAAAGAACTGGGTTCTTTACCCGAGATTCGATCTACAACTTCTTTTTGGACGACGAGAGTAAAGGATTGAAAGAGGGGAATAATTTTTCCCAGAATGGGCGCAGTGATGTGAAAGGGAAGGTTAGAAACGACTTTCCAAGGTTTTTTTTCTAACGGAAATTCTAAAATATCAGCACAGTGCACTTCCAAATGGGGATGTTGTGGCAGGTGCTGTGCGAAAAGGCGATCTTTTTCCACGGCCATTACATGTGCACCCATTTTTAGCAATTCTTCCGTAATGGCCCCTGCTCCTGGACCAATTTCCAAAACCTTATCCCCAGGTTCAATCGCAGCCAACTTAACCAGTCTCTGAATCACACCCGAATCAATCAAGAAATTCTGAGAAAGCCTTTTGAGAGGAGCTGCACCAATTTTTTCAAGGAATGTTAAGAGCTGAGACTTGTTCATGTAAAGCAGCTTTACATTACTGGAGTGAGAACGGCTGCAGGTCGTTCGGCAGAGTTTCTTTTAGGTGGTCGGCGTCGAAGCGGTAGTGCTTGCGCAATTTGGTCAAATACCCCTGCGATAGTTCAGCGGAAGCTTTTTGCAATAACTCATTCTTGATGAGCGGCGCCATTTCATCGAAGGTGGCGGCGGCATGTGCGACTTTATCATTGAGGTAAAAGATCCGGTAGACCTTTTTCTTATCGCGGCCCACTTGTAAGGTGGGTGCGCTATACGTTCCTGGATCTAGCGCGGCAAGAGCAGTGCGATGGGATTCGGCCAGTTCTGTATCTGCAGATTTGTATTCATTAGAAAGGGAGAGGTTACAGTCTGTGTGTGTGCTTTCAAACTCTTTTAAGAAGTCGGGGAGATTGTCGATTTTTTTGTCTTTGACGACGGGATAAAGTTCTTCGGCTATTTGAGGAGCGTCGTCTCCTCTGATGGTGAGGACGCGATAAGTCCATTCCGTATAGGCGGGATGATCTTTGAGGTAGAGACGATAGCCTTGCCGAATTTCTCCGGGAGTGACCTTGGCCAGAGCTTTGGCCTGGATAAACCACCAGCTCATACGCTGGACGAGCATCTCATTTTTGAGGAGTTTCCACGCTTCATCGTAGGTGATGCCGATTTGATCGAGGGTTGTCATCACATTCGGACCGAAACGGTTTTCGATTTCTTCGCGCACTTCGCCGTCAGTGAGTTTGACTTCTTTGTCTGCTGCATCGGCTAGGATGAGTTCGTTATCGATCATTTCACTCAGCACGCGGCGCCAGCTGGTTTGGTAAAATTGGAAACGGGCTTGGGTGGAATCGACCAACTGCGGATAATGTTGATGGAAAGCGAGATCCATTTTCTTTTTGATGTCCATCATGGAGATGGTCGTGCCATTGACTTTGGCTAAGATGGAGTTTTGCACGGCAATCTTCGGCTCAGGGCCGCTTTGATTCATGCTAAATTGGGCAAAGGCGCTGGTAGAAAGAAAAAAAACGGTTAACAAATATCGCATGTTAGAGATCATACTATACCTTTGATTTTTTGAATACAGCGGCGAAAAATCCGTCGCAGCCGCCGATCTCAGGAACGATTTTTACAGTCTTTTCCAGGACGAGCGGTAGGTGCTGCAAGAAATATTCGACTTGGTTTTCATTTTCTTCTGGCAAGAGACTGCATGTAGCATAAACGACTTTATCTTTGCTATAACGGACAGCCTCGGTAAAAATGGTCCGTTGTTCTTGAACTAATCGATCAATCATGGCCTGATCTATTTTCCATTTCATATCGGGATTGCGCCGCAATGTGCCTGTCCCACTACAAGGTACATCGGCGAGGACCCAATCCATTTTGTGGAGCAATTTGCTTAGCGTCGGATGTCCCGATTCCAAAATTTGCGCATTTTGGACGCCTGCTCGTCGAAGGCGCAGAGCAGCTTCCTTCAAGCTCCCTTTTCGGATGTCGTGCAAGTACAGTTCACCTTTGCCACTCATTTTCGGCGCAATGGCAAGTGTCTTACCTCCGGAACCGCTGCAATAATCCAAAATTCTGTCTCCGCTTTTGGCGTTAACTAAATCGGCCACCATCTGACTTCCTTCATCTTGGACCTCAAAATGACCCTGTTTAAATTCGGGCAATGTAAAAAGGGGCTCCCGCTTCGGGAAAATAATGGCGGTGGCCGTTTTATCAGAAGGGCGAGGAGAAAATGGAGCTAGGGCTTCGAGGAGCTTTTCGCGGGTTGTTTTGATCAGGTTAGTTCGGATCACGACGGGTGCAGTGGTGTTGAGGACCTTGGCGTAGTGGGAAAGCTTACTATATAGGTAGGGCGAGAGGCCAAAGCGTGCATAATCGGGGAGTCTGGGATCCTGGGTCCATTCGGAGATGGGCTTTTGCTTTAAGAGATGAAGTCTTAGTGAATAAGATTCGGACGGATCCAAACAATCAAAGAGACTTTTCCACCGGATCAGCGTATAAATCGTTTCGCCAATCTCTTTGCGGTCATGGGATCCTAGGCTTTTATGAGCTTTAAAATAGTTGCTTAAGGACAGATCGAGCGGAGTCGTCATCTGCCACGTTTTAAAAAAAGCCAGTATATGTGTGTCTCGGAATTTTACCATGAGAGCATTTTAACTTGTAAATCCACTACTAATCTAGGAAAATACGAAAAAAGGACGGAACTTATGCGTGCTGGACTGATTGTGTTGGCAAGATTTTTATTGAGTGCGGTGTTTTTGGCCGCGGGTATCAATAAACTTTTTCATTGGCATGAGACGGAGCAAATGTTGATGGACGTCCTTAGCAACTGGCAGTCGCACCTCAGTTTTTCAGAAACAGCGCAACATGTGTTTTCTTCGCTCATCCTTTTTGCGCCGTTACTTTTGTTTGTAGCGGTTGCGATGGAATTGATCGGCGGTTTGCTCTTGCTTCTCGGCATCCGAGAGAAGTTCGCAGCGGGTCTTCTACTGATCATGTTGATCCCCACTACAATCTTGTTCCATCAGTTCTGGTTTGTAGAGGCTGCTGCTAAAGAACTCCAACAGGGGCTGTTTTTGAGAAATCTCGCCATTATGGGGGGACTGATTATGGTTACCCTATTTGGTGCAAAATCTCTGCAGAAGAAGGACAATGGGATTCAGGGCGGTTCTTTTAAGTTTCAGTAGTTTCTTATTTGTTGCTTTTGGTCATCCGATTTTGGGAGCTGCTTTTGGCTATGCTCTCTTTTGGTCAGTGGAAAGGCGATTTTGGCCGGCCGTGGGTTGGTTTGCCGCCGTTCAAGCAGTTCAACTCTATTGGATGACATCGACAGAATACATGGGGCCGTTCATTCTGGTGGTTTATGCATTTCTTTGCATTGCTATGGGTCTTCAATTTGGGCTTCTCACTTCGCTGATTCGCTTGCCTTTAGATTGGAGGCAAATTTTGGGTCTCTCTGGGTTTTGGGTCTTGATGGAGTGGAGTCGACTCTATTTTTTGACGGGATTTACTTGGAATCCAATCGGACTTGCATTGGCAGGAGGTGATTCAATCCAGTTTGCTTCTTTATTTGGGATCTATGGACTTTGCTTTTGGGTGATTTTTACGAACTTGCTCGCTCTTGCAAAAAAGCCGATTTGGGCTGTTGTGGCCTTAGTACCATATTTGTTTAGCCTCGGAACAGAAACGAAAATTCACAAGAAAATATCTGTAGCGCTGGTCCAGACGAATTTGCGTCCAGAACAGCGCGATTTAATGCGAGGCTATGAAGAAGACTATATTCATCCGTTGGATCAATGGAAGCGCCTTGTTTCTTTTCTCCAAGAGACGGGCCAATCAAAATTTGATCTCATTGTGTTTCCAGAATGTGCATTGCCTTCTTATCGGAGCAATGCTGAGTGGATGCAAAACATTGCAGATCATTTTGGAGCGGAAGTGATTGTAGGGTTGGATGCGAAGGATGGGGCTAAGAAATTCAATGCCGCGTTTCATTTTACTCCTGGTGGTAAAAAAATGGACCGCTATGAAAAACGGATATTGATTCCTGTCGGAGAATACATCCCATTTAGCGGAGTCTTTGGAGAATTTTTTGCCAACCAATTTGGGATTGTGGGTTCCTTTGACGCGGGGCTATCGGCAAAAGTATTTCAGGGCGATCTCCCATTGGGAATTTGTATTTGCTTGGAAGAAACCTACAGCCATTTGGTTCGGGAAATCAGACAGTCTGGCGCCGAACTTCTAATCAGTATTTCGAACGATGTTTGGTTTCCCAATACCCGTTTGCCAGAGCACCACTTTGCACACGGGCGGATTCGAGCGGCTGAAAATGGAGTATGTCTTCTTCGCGCCTGCAATACGGGAGTGACAGCGGCGGTCGATTGTTTTGGGCGTACCATCCAAATATTTGCAGGCAATGCCGGGGTCCTAACACTGGATATTCCCGTCCGATCTCGATCCACTCCTTATACTTTTTGGGGCGATTGGCCGATTTTGGCAATCAGCGCCGGATCTTTTTTCTTCATGGGACTTTTTCGATTTCGGAAGAAAAAGTTGCCGGAATATAGTTCCCTCGATTAACTTTTCAGTCATGTGCCGTTGTGATCAAATTTAACTTCAGAGGCGAGTTGACCGGATTCTCCTCCCAAACAACCCTTTCAAAGCCTGTCGAGTTTGCGGGCGTTGGCCTTTTTTCAGGTCAGCATTGTTCTGTTCGAATGGTGCCTGCATCTGTGGATTCTGGAATTATTTTTCAGCGGATGGATTTGCCTGGAAAACCAGAAATTCCCGCGCGATTGGAATTCGTTTCTGAAACGCCGCGGTGTACGCGGCTAATGAAAGGCAATGGTTCTGTTCAAATGGTTGAACATTTATTGTCTGCTCTACGTGGAATGGGCATTGATAATCTGAAAATTGAAGTGCAAGGACCTGAAATTCCCGTCGGCGATGGGAGCGCGCAAGAAATTGTCCGTTTGATCGAACAAGCTGGGATCAAGACTTTGAATGTACCGAAAAAAGTTCTTCGCATCCAAAAGCCAGTCTATTGGTCAGAAGGGGAGACACACCTCATTGCGCTTCCCTTTCCTGGATTTCGGATTAGCTATACTCTCCACTATCCCCATTCCTCGTTGATCCGATCTCAATATTTTTCCTTCCTCCTCACGGAACAATTTTATAAATTTGAGATTTCTCCCTGCCGCACGTTTTCGCTTTACGAAGAACTTGTCCCGATGATGGAAAAAGGGTGGCTAAAGGGCGGCGGTTTGGAAAATGCGCTAGTGATTCAGGGAGATCGGATATTGAATCCTGGCGGATCGCGCTTTCCCGATGAAATGGTTCGCCATAAAGCGCTCGATTTGATTGGAGATTTAGCTTTGCTCGGTGTTCATTTGGAAGGGCACATTTTTTCAGTCCGTTCTGGCCACGCAGCCAATGTGGCCTTTGCGAAGGAGTTATTGAAATGAAGACCGTTCTTACGGCCAGAGAAATCGAAAAGATTTTACCTCATCGATATCCCTTTTTGTTAGTAGATCGGATCGTTCATCTCGATTTAGAAGGAAACGAAGTCATCGGGCTCAAAAACGTTACGTATAATGAGCCTTTTTTTCAGGGTCATTTTCCCAATGCCCCGATCATGCCTGGCGTGTTGATTCTCGAAGCTTTGGCACAGACTGGAGGCGTATTGGTTCATCAAAAAGGGTATGATAAAAAGATCGCAGTCCTTTTAAATGTGACCGATGCGAAATTTCGGCGCCCTGTAAATCCGGGAGATACGCTATTTCTGCATATGAAGGGAATTCATATCAGCGGAAATGGAGGAAAATTCCAAGCAAAAGCTATGATTGGCGAACAGCTGGCTGCCGAGGCGAGCTTAAGTTTTGCCATGGTTGATAAAGAGAAACTGTAAAGAGAAGCGAACCGCATGTCAAACATCCACCCCCTAGCCGTCGTAGAATCTGGAGCAAAAATCGGCACAAATGTGATTATCGAGCCTTTTGCCGTTGTCAAATGCAATGTGACACTCGAGGACAATGTCATCATCAAATCCCACGCTTACATTGATGGCCATACAACCATTGGCGAAGGGACGATTATCTGGCCAGGCGCTAGCATTGGGACGAAGACCCAAGATCTTAAATTTCGCGGAGAAAAAACATACGTAACCATCGGGAAACAGTGTGAAATCCGCGAATTTGTGACCGTCAACTCCTCTTGCCAAGAAAATTCTACTGTGAAAATTGGCGACCAATGTCTGATTATGGCTTATTGCCATGTCGCTCATAACTGCGAGATCGGAAATCGAGTCATTATGTCCAACAGTGCGATGTTGGCGGGGCACGTCATCGTCGAAGACTTCGCGATTATCGGGGGAATGACACCCGTCCATCAATTCTCTCGAATCGGCAAGCACGCCATGGTCGGAGGATTTAGCCGCGTACCGCGTGATATACCGCCCTATACGGTGGGTGGAGGATTTCCGTATAAATTCGGTGGTATCAACATCATCGGGCTCAAACGACATAAATTCCCTCTCGAAGTCAGAGTGGCCTTGTCGAAAGCCTTTAAGATCACCTATCGCAATGGATTGCACCTCGAAGAAGCGATTGAGCAAATTGGAAAAGAGATCGAACCATTTGAGGAAGTGCTCCATTGGGTCGATTTTTGCCGGACTTCAAAACGGGGCTTGATTGGCTTGGAGGGAGTGACTCAGAAGGGTGATCAAGAAGAAGAGCTTTTTGAAGAATGATCTCCATAGTTTTCTTTGGAACGCCTGAATTTGCTGCTCAAGTGTTGAAATACCTGCTTGAGCAGGGTGTCCAAGTTAAAGCCGTGGTCACGCAACCCGATCGGCCCAAAGGTCGCTCTTTGCAAATGTCGTTTTCACCGGTCAAGGTCGTTGCGAAAGA
>Ga0207118_1200_pt1 | contig 10766 bp, 10 predicted proteins | sample Alteio_BWMinHeat_42_FD_153507 | JGI IMG/M metagenome (GOLD analysis project Ga0207118, IMG submission 153507) | Enriched cells from forest soil in Barre Woods Harvard Forest LTER site, Petersham, Massachusetts, United States -... | ecosystem: Environmental > Terrestrial > Soil > Temperate forest >...
ATGTGAAATCAAGAGCTTTCGGGCATTTTTGCAAACCAGCTTGGCAATTTCTCTGGTCTGCGCGACTTCTGGCGGTCTGTCGCTCCATTCTCCGCTGCTCCATTGAAGGTCGCCTGGCAAGCCGTGCGGTCGCAGAAACAACTTGTGACCATTGATACCGGAGGGAAACGACGAATGGACTTCTTGATTCACCACATGCTGCGCTCAAGTGTGCTTCGTTTTCCTGACAAGGAAGCCCTCGTGCATGGGGAACAGCGGTTGAGCTACCGGGAAGTCGCTAGGCGCACATCGGGACTTGCTCAAGGACTCAGGCGCGCCGGACTCGGCCGCGGCGACCGTATCGGCATTTATCTTGAGCCAACGGTATCGCAAGTTATCTCGATTTTCGGCATTTCTGAGGCCGGCGGCGTTTTCGTCCCCATTAACGCAACACTCTTCCCTGAGCAAGTTGGTCACATCGCCAAAGATTGCAGCATGAAGGGCTTGATCACTACACCTGCCAAGCTCTTCACCTTGGCCGCGGTTCTCCCGCAGCTTCCCGCACTAGACTTCGTGATCTTGACGGGTGAGGGGGACGTCGAGATCGCGCTTCCAATTCATCGCCTCGAAGAACTGTGCGAACTTTCGGCTCCTCCGGAATGGCAGGAACGTACGATCAGCAAAGATTTGGCGGCGATCCTTTACACCTCTGGTTCGACGGGTAAACCCAAAGGGGTAATGTTGAGCCACGCCAACGTCATGGCGGGAAGCACGATTGTTTCGGCGTACTTAGGCATCACATCCAACGAGCGCATCCTGGCCGTGCTTCCCTTTAGCTTCGATGCCGGAATGAACCAGTTGATGACGGCCTTCCAACAGGGCGGCTCCATCGTCCTGATCAATTTTGTTTTTGCCCGTGAAGTTGTGCAGATGCTGCTGAAAGAGCGGATTACGGCCCTTGCGGGTGTACCGACGCTTTGGAGTCTCCTCGCCCAGCCGAACTCTACGCTACGCAAACAGCCGCTCCCCGACCTGCGCTACATCACAAACACCGGCGGAGCGATGCCTCGGGCCGTTCTAACCGTCTTACGCGAGGCGCTCCCCAGCACCAAGGTCTTCTTGATGTACGGACTCACCGAGGCATTTCGCTCGACCTATCTTCCGCCAGATGAACTCGACCGTCGCCCTACCTCGATGGGACGCGCCATCCCCGATACAGAGATTCTCATCCTGAATGAGGATGGTGGACTCTGCAAACCCGGGGAAATCGGTGAATTGGTTCATCGCGGACCGACTGTCTCCCTAGGCTACTGGAATCGCCCGGAGGACACCGCCCGGGCCCTGCGCCCTAACCCGCTGCTGCCCCGAGAAATGGGCGATTGCGAAAAGGTCTGCTATTCCGGTGACCTAGTGAAGGTGGATGAAGAAGGTTTCCTGTACTTTGTTGGCCGCCGCGATACTATGATCAAATCTTCCGGCTTCCGAATCAGCCCCACCGAAATCGAAGAAGTGTTCTTCCAAACTGGAAAACTGCAAGGTGCTGCGGTGATTGGGATTCCAGATGATACGCTCGGTCAGGTGATCAAGGCGTTTGTAGTGGCGAAGGATGGCTCACCACTTGATACTCGGGAGCTGCTGGCGATCTGCGCGGAAAGGATGCCGCGGTATATGGTGCCAAAGTTCATAGAGGTGTTAAGCGAACTGCCTAAAACTTCCAGCGGCAAGGTAGACTATCCCGCTCTGCGACGCCGGGAAGGGCTTTGAGGATGGACCATGTTCCCAGTTTGATTGAGCGCTATTTCCCTTCAACGAGGCAAGAGCTCTGCGTTGGAGGCGTACCCGTATCCGCGCTTGCCAATCACTACGGAACTCCCTTCTTCGTTTATGATCGCGGGGTGATCGACCAGAAATGGATGCTCCTGCGTGAGGCCCTGCCTGACGCCTTCTCAATCTGTTACTCGGTAAAAGCAAATCCGAACCAGACCATTCTCAAACACTTTCTCTCAAAGGGAGCAGGGCTCGAGATCGCTTCTGCTGGCGAATTCTGCCAAGCGTTGCGCGCCGGCTGTCCGCCCCAAAACATCATTTTTGCGGGTCCAGGAAAGACCGAGTCGGAGCTCGAACTTGTCCTCGACAAAGGCATCGGAGAGATCCACCTCGAATCCGTCCGGGAAGCTGAGCGTGTCTCGGCAATTGTCCGGAGAAGAGGCATTCGCGCTCCAGTTGCTCTGCGAGTGAATCCCAGCGAAGAAGCCGAAGGCGGGGCCATGCGCATGGGTGGACGGCCCGCACCCTTCGGTATCGATGAAGAGAATCTGGATGTCGTACTTGATCGGCTGTCGGCACTCGAAGGATTAGTTTTCAGCGGCATTCACATTTTCACCGGGACACAGATCTTGGACTACCAAATCCTTGTCAACCAGTATCGTAAGGGACTTGAGATCACGCGCCGCGTCGCCGCCCGCTTGGGTGGCGCCCTCCAAACACTCGACTTCGGTGGTGGTCTGGGAATTCCATATTTCGCCCATGAGCAGCCGTTGGACACGCAGAAGCTAAGGCAAGGGCTCGATGCTCTTTTGAAAAGCTTCCAAAACGATCGCCTTCTGTCAGGCACTCGGTTCGTTGTCGAACCTGGCCGCTTTCTGGTAGGAGATGCCGGTGTCTATGTGGCTCGCGTTATTGACATCAAGACTTCTCGAGGCAAGAAGTTTCTCATTCTCGACGGCGGCATGCATCACCATCTGGCTGCTTCTGGCAACCTGGGGCAAACCATCAAGCGCAATTACCCTGTCGCCGTCCTCAACAGGCTTAACGAAACTGCAGAAGAGATAGTTGACCTGGCAGGTCCTCTTTGTACCCCTTTGGATGTTTTGGCAAGGAGTGCGAACTTACCTCGAACCGAGGTGGGCGACCTGATCGGCATTTTCCAATCCGGCGCCTACGCGCGTTCGGCGAGCCCGCTCGGTTTCCTTAGCCATCCTACCCCGCCGGAAGTTTGGATTGAGGGTGACAGCCACCGCCTGATCCGAAGCCGTGGTGACTTCACGGATTACGTGCGCGACCAGCTCTGCGACTCTCACCCGGCATAACTACCCAAGTGAAGAAAGTTCTCATCGTGGCGTTTCACTTTCCGCCCCAGGCAGGAAGCAGTGGCTACCTGCGTTCCTTGAAATTCTGCCGTTATCTCCCGGAGTACGGGTGGCAGCCCAGCGTTCTTACTGTCAACCCCCGTGCCTACGACCAAACGGATCCGTCGCTGCTAACCGATATTCCCGCGTCTGTCGATGTGCACAGAGTCTTTGCCTTGGACAGCCAGCGCCACCTTTCTTTCCGGGGCCGCTACCTCAAGATACTGGCCCTCCCTGACCGTTGGGTAAGCTGGATTCTCGGAGCCATTCCTGCAGGCCTAAAACTGCTTCGCGAGCAAGAGGCTCACGCAATTCTGTCCACCTTTCCCATAGCGTCCGCCATCCTGATTGGATGGCTCTTGCACCGTCTAACAGGAAAGCCCTGGATCGCCGATTTTCGTGACTCTATGACGGAGCCCCACTATCCGCAAGATCCGCTTACCTGGAGAGTCTATCGTCGGCTAGAGAGAATTGCCGTGCGCGAGGCCGCGGCTCTCACATTTACGGCGAGTTCTACCGTTCGCATGTACCTCGAGCGTTACCCCGAGCTTTCGCCCACGCGATGCTCTTTGATTCCCAATGGCTATGACGAGGAAGATTTTCGACACTTAGTCGCGAGCCCTGAGGTGCCCAACCGTCCTCTTCGCCTGGTCCATATGGGCTTGTTGTATCCCGTCGAACGTGACCCACGGCCCTTCTTCCGGGCTCTGTCACAGTTGCAAGAAAACGGAACGGTCGATGCCTCCCGGGTACGCATCGAACTTCGGGCCTCTGGGTTCGACCGAACCTATGAACCAATGATCCGTGCCGCGGGTCTGGAAAGTCTTGTGCATCTGCTTCCGCCCCTGCCATATCGGGAGGCCTTGCAGGACTCTGCAAATGCTGACGGTCTTCTCCTCTTTCAGGCCGCCTGTTGCGATCACCAAATTCCGGCCAAAGTATTCGAGTATCTCCGGCTTGCCAAGCCCATTCTTGCCATCACTTCGCACACCGGGGATACCGCTGCCCTTCTGAGGCAAACCGGCGGGGCCACCATATCGGACGCCGCCAACTGGCAAGCCATTTATCACGCGCTGCCTGAATTTCTTAAAGCTGTGGAGACGCGCTCCCATCCGCTGCCTCAACCAAGTTCGATTGACCAGTACAGCCGCAAGGGCCAAGCACAAGCGTTGGCACATCTGCTGGATGAGGTGATTAAGTCGGATAGCTCACGGTGAAGAGCCGGTATACGAATTTCGGCGGATCTCTTTGATTTTCCTCGGCAAACGTCTTGAGTCATGTCGGCCGTAAAGACAGGCTAAATGGTCCTGATGGCGTGGTGCGAACAGCGGCACTCACGAGCGAATAGGACAATTAGACCGCAGGTGCAGCCGGCTTTTGGTCCAATTTTCCAGAAACCTTTCAGCTCAGCGGCCCGCGGCTTTCTCCACTCCGCCTCAGCCCAGCGTCCCGAATCTTGTAGATGAGCGCGCGATAGCTAATCTTCAATACTTGAGCGGCTTTCCGCCTATTCCATTGATTGTCTCGCAGCACCCCCAAAATCACACTGCGCTCCATCTCCCGGATCGCATCCTTGGCCACATGTTTCAAGGAGACGGCTCCCCTCCCGGCGGTGCCATTATCCGTCGCGGGGCGCTGTCGCGGCTGCCTCTGCGTCGCCGCTTCGTGGGGACCGATCAGGACGTGGCGTGCAACCTCATTCGAGAGCTCGCGCACATTGCCAGGCCAATTCAGCGACGTGAAATACTCAAGCATCTCCTCGCCAAATGGCTCGGATTTTATTGCAAACTCTTTTTCGAAGGCAGTCCTCAGATATTCCGCGAGCACTGGAATGTCCTCTTTGCGCTCGGAGAGGCTCGGGAGTTTAAGTTGCACGACGCTTACTCGATAAAAAAGGTCTGAGCGGAAACTTTGCGCCTCGATTTCTTGCTCGAGATTTCTGTTGGAGGAACAGATCAAGCGCGTCTCCACACTCCTTTCTACCTCGTCGCCAATCCGTGAAAATCGTCCGTCCTGTAGAAAATGTAGAAGTTTACTTTGCAGCGTCAAATCTAGTTCCGCAATTTCGTCCAGAAAAAGTGTGCCCTTGTGAGCGATCTCTACGCGGCCTGGTTTAGAACTATTCGCTCCCGTAAATGCACCCTTCTCGTATCCAAACAGCTCACTCTCCAGCAGACTTCCCGGAATCGCCGCGCAATTGACTTTAACGAATTGACCGGCCCAGAAGGCGGAATGCGCATGAACCCAGCGTGCCACCATTTCTTTGCCGCTTCCTGCAGGACCGCACAGCAGTACAGGTATGTTCGCTACGCAAATTTTCTCTGCCCTTTTGCGTAGGAGTGCCATTACAGCAGACCGGCCAAACAGAACCTGATCTGGCGGCAATTCGTGAGCCGCATCCGCGTGGTGATCGCTGCCTGGTTTTTTCGAGGACATGAATAGCTAATTCAAAGCTCCACCGGCAGTACGGGATTGCACAATGCAGGCCATTCTGCGCTCCGGCGCTCAGGGCCATCTGCAATGCTTAAGCTGCTTGTTTACAAATGCTTACGAATCTCCATCGCATTGGGGTTCTAGTACCGGGAGTCGCTGCGTTTTAGGCTTCCTTCCGTTCACAGAGAAAAAATATGCCTTAACGTTGATAAGGTTTTTCACTCCTTTCCACTATCGGTTCGTCCGGTATTCCGGAGTCGTCGGAGCCTTTTGGAGTTCTTTTTGACAGTGAGGCGTTGATTGCAGGCGTTCCGAGAGAAGCACGAAGTCGTTCGGCGGGAGTACGACTATCGCAATCTACTACAGAAGAGTCCGTCTATTATTGTCTGATTCTAGGTCAGCTGCTCGCTGCCGCGTGTGAAATAAAAGGAGACAGTTCTGCGGAGCCAAAGCTTGGGCAGGAAAATGCAAACCGGCAGGGAAGCAGGGCGACCTTACGCTTGCGCCGTTTCTCCCCGAATAATATCGTAGCGCTCGATCACCGCAGCGACGCCCATCCGTGCTGTGCCGTCTTCCGTGCGCCGCTCCACTCGTATGACTTTTCCCAGTGCGCGCACAAATACTTCCGTCCCGTGGGTAATCTCCGCGGGCAGCGTAAGCGTGATATCCACCTCCGAGCCAGCCTCGAGGTCCTGCTCGATCACAAAATACAACCCGCGTGTTGAAATGTCGCGGGTCTTTCCTTTCTGGGAGCCGTCTTGACGCTCTGCTGGTATTCGAATAATTATCGGCAAGGACAAATCATAGCGGCGAGCCGTCCGGCGTTCCGTCATTCCCCCGACCTCCAGCACTTGCGGCGGTGACGTGCTTTGAACCGCGCTGTCGGTATGTGAAGTTACTAGAAAGCAGCAAAGTTTGCCAGTCCCGGCCCCGCGGCTCGATCGTAGCGGCAGGTTCGAATACTTCTATTCGTTCCGGGTCCCGACCACAGCCGGCGTTTCCGCCACGCTGGGCGAGGATGAGGAGCGCCGCGTACGCGGCGTATCCAAATTGAACTGCCTCATTTTGTAGAGCAGCGCCTTGTAGCTGATGCCCAGCATTTTCGCGGCGTCCTTGCGGCACCATCGCGTCTTCTCCAGCGCATCCGCAATCGCTTCCATTTCCGCTTCATCCTTCAATCCGCGCACAAGGGCTTTCAGCCCTTGCTCGCGAGGCGGAGCGGACTCTTCGCGCGGAGAAGTGCGTTGCCGCGCCGAGGACATCTCCACCAACTCCTGCAGGCTGCCTTCATCGTCTTCGAGAATCACATACCTCTTCACGAAATTCTCTAGCTCACGCAAATTCCCCGGCCACGGATAGTTCACCGCCGCGTCCAGCAGATGCTTTGACGGTCCCGATGGTGTCTTTCCGAATTTCTCGCTGTACTGCTCGAGAAAATGCCGGAACAACAGTGGAATCTCGACCAGCCGCTCGCGTAGCGGCGGCACCAGAATCGAAAGTACATTCAACCGGTAGTACAGGTCTTCGCGAAAACGGCCCGTCTTCATGGCCTCTTGCACGTCAACGTTTGTGGCCGCCAGCACCCGTACATCCGTATCGATCAGGTGCCGGCCGCCCAGCCGCGAATACTGATGATCTTGCAGCACGTGCAGCAGTTTGGCCTGCAAGGGTGTGGTCATTTCCGCGATTTCGTCGAGGAAGATCGTCCCCTTGTTGGCCATTTCAAATTTACCAGGCTTGCTCCGGATCGCACCAGTGAAGGCGCCCTGTTCAAACCCAAACAATTCCGATTCCAGCAGTTCACCGGGCAGCGCCGCGCAATTCACTTTTATGAAAGGCTGGTTGCGCCGCTTCGAACGCAAATGAATCATCCGCGCCACGACTTCCTTACCGACGCCGCTTTCTCCGCAAATAAAAACCGGCACATCCACCGGAGCAATCTGCAATATCTGCTGTCGAATGCGCACCATCTGGGGGCTGGCAGCGAGAAAGCTCAGATCCTCCGTAACCTGGTCACAATAGTCGCGCAATGCTTGGTTTTCCGTGGTGAGCTGTTTCTTGTGTCGCGATTTCAGCATCGCCGCGTCCAACTCGGTCTTCTCGAACGGCTTCGTCAGGTAGTCGTGCGCTCCGATCCGAATCGCTTCCACAACCGTACCCACTTCATTCGAGCACGACAACATGATGACGTTCAGGCTGCGGTCCACCTGCATCAGCTCTTTCAAAGTCTCGATCCCGTTAAGCTCCGGCATGAGAACGTCCAAAATGATAAAGTCTGGCCGCTCTCCGCCGTTCACTTTCGCAATAGCTTCTCTTCCGGAACTCACCGTCTCAACGTCGTATCCGTCCACTTCCAGAAGTGTCTGCAAATATTTTCGGATGCTCGGCTCATCATCCACCACCAGAATTTTATCTTTCGCGGCCATCGAATTCTCCCTTTACGCTTCCACGAGTCTCCAAAAACTATCCTTGATCCATCGGCAACAAAAATGTGAATTTACTTCCTATTTTCGGTTCACTCTGGACCCAGATCTTCCCGCGATGCGCCTGAATAAGCCGCTTCGCTATCGCGAGTCCGAGACCCATCCCTGAGGTATTGCCGTCCACGCGCACGAAATCTTCGAAAATCTCCTGATGATGCTCTACCGCAATCCCCGGTCCAGAGTCCGCTACGGAAACTTCCACACTATTCGGCCGCGGCAGCCGGAATCGCCGCCGTTCTTCCACCGGCGCCTCCGCCGCCACGCGGCGCTCCCAGAAATGAGGCCCAGCTCTCAATGTCACGCATCCGCCCGCCGGCGTATGTTTCAGCGAATTGTCCAAAAGATTCGCGGCCACCTGCTGCACTTTCTGGTAATCGAATCGGAACGTCGGTATCGACGGATCGAAGCTTGCATCCAGCTTGACCCCTTTGCGCTGAAAAGCCTCTGACCAGCGCTTCGCCAGCTCCTCCAAACAGTCGCGAAGATCATTCTCTCGAAGCTGCAGCACCAGTTTTCCGCTCTCTAACGCGGAATAGTTCAGGAACATGGAAACCAGCCGCAATAGCCGTTCGCAACTGTCTTTCGATTCCTCCAGAATGTCGCGCTGCTTGTCCGTCAATCGTCCCAGCGATCCCGTCAGCATCAAGTCGTAGTAACCCTTGATCACCGCCAGCGGCGTCTTCAATTCATGCGCTGCAGAGGCCAGAAACACCGTCTTCTGACGGTTCACTTCCTGCAATTTCAAATAGGCCGCCAGCAGATTCCGATAAGTAATCTCTCGCTCCTGCAAAAGCTCCTGGACAGTGAGCTGCGTCGCCGCGTCCGGCGCGGCCCCTCCCGGGGGTTCCGTGTCCAGTTGAACGATCAAACATCCCGATTCGGCTATCGACTGAATGCGCGCGCGAACCTTCTTCCCGCCGCGCATCACTTCCATTTCCACTTCGTTCTCTCCGGCGTCGATTTTTTCTACGACCTGATTCGGCTCGACTTTCAGGAGGTCACTGAACAGATTCAACCGGCTCGCATCGCTGGTGCCTTCTGGCCCAAGATATTCCCTCGCGCTGCTATTCGATAGCAGCACGCGCCCGTTCCTCTCAGCCACCCAAATCGGCGTTTTCGCCGCCTCCAGCAGCGTTCTCACAAAACCGAAGGGAAGGGAGAGGGTTTTCTGATGATCGTCAACCGTAGGCGTGATACCAGGCATTTGCGGGTCTCGTCTCTCCACCGCTATAGGAAAAAATTTTCCCTAGCTCAATTCTCATGCTCGCAGAGGACTTTCAGACTGTCAATGGCAAATGCGTTCCATTTGCACAATTAAGGAAACCAAGTGGCATGCGCGTGAACAAGAATCGACCAAGCAACAAATTACCCGTTCCGCGTGCGTTCCAACACTAGGCAACTAAATGAGTTATTCGAATCTTGTGCAAAACAAATGTGGCATTGCAGATGCTTACTTACGTACTAGTTCTCTGGTACTAAACGAACTACTATGCAAACTCGCCTTTTGAAGGATGGTCAGCAGGTGGATCCTTCCAATTTAAGACGGTCCCCCCGCATTCGTCTACAAATGCCCGTCTTCTTGCGCGCGGCGGACACCTCCGGGGCCGAATTCGTCGAGCTTACAAAAACCCTCAACATCAGCTCCACGGGTGCCTGCGTGGCCTCTACCCACATACTCCGCCCCGACCAGGTCGTCTATCTCACCATCCCTGCCCCCTCCTCCGCCCCTTCCGGAGTGGTCCCCAGCGAGACCCCTCCTATCACCGCCAAAGTCATCCGCCAGGACTCCGCCGGCGAAATGCGACTTTTTGGTCTGGCATTCCTCAAGCCACTTGAGTAAAGTATTGCCGCTTTGACCGACAGCATCCTTCGACTCGGGCAGGAATGTTCCCTCACGCCGAATCGAAACGGAATGCCGTTCGAACAGAATTGGCCCTATATCCAATCGACTGAATAAGATAGCCAGGAGGCCAGATTTCCCCGATTAAAACAGGAGCGGCCTTGGATCAGTTTTGATTGGTCTCTTGCTTGCTCCTCATAGAAAGAGAAAGCCACATGTGCTTTCCCCAAACCCCGCGGGGATAGGCTAAAGTCAGGTGTATACCGGATATGCCCAGCCCCGGCGCACCCGCGCCCCCGCGTTTGCCGATTGAGGATTTCTATCTCGAGCTGCTTTCTGACACGCTCGAAGGTCTCGATATTTCTGCGCGCGGCCAGTTCCTCCAGCGCTACTTCCGCACCATCACGCACCTCGATCTTGGCGAAGCTCAGTGTGTGCAACTCTGGGATGAAATGCTGACGCGTCGCCGCGAACTCAGCGAGCATATGGAGCGGCAAATCTCCCTGAAAACAGCTCTCATGGACGTGCTGACCTCCGCCGGACTTTTCCGCGTCCCCATCCTCATCGAGTACGACGAACTGAAAAAGCTGCAGTTCAACGCCGTCACCGATCCCCTAACCGGTCTCTACAACCGCCGCCTTTTTAGCGAAGTCTTCGAAAAGGAACTGAATCGAGCCCGCCGCTACGGCTCGCCTCTGGGCCTCGTCATTCTCGATTTGCACCGCTTCAAAGAAGTCAACGACAAGCACGGCCATCCTCGCGGCGATGAAGTTTTGCGCGCTGCCGCGACCACTCTGAAAAAAGCTCTGCGCACCTCGGACTCCGCCTTCCGCATCGGCGGCGACGAATTCGCCCTTCTCCTTCCGCAAACCGATGCGGCCCAAGCCATCGCTCTCAGTCGAC
>Ga0207118_1134_pt1 | contig 10728 bp, 6 predicted proteins | sample Alteio_BWMinHeat_42_FD_153507 | JGI IMG/M metagenome (GOLD analysis project Ga0207118, IMG submission 153507) | Enriched cells from forest soil in Barre Woods Harvard Forest LTER site, Petersham, Massachusetts, United States -... | ecosystem: Environmental > Terrestrial > Soil > Temperate forest >...
ATGGTCCGCGCTTCGCGAAGCGATTCCACGGCGCGCTCCGCCAAATCATTGAGCCCGGCGTTGCAGGGAGTGATCGTGCTATAGCCGTTGGCCACGGCGACGATCGGTTTGTCGAAATCGCCGTCGCCGAAGCCCACCGCGCGCAGCATCGCCCGATTGGGCGTCCGCTCAAAGCCTTCGGTGACCAGCCGGCTTCTTTTGTTGAGACGCGTTGCAGTGTCAGTCATGGCAATTTTGAAGTTACGTCAAAAGAGCAGGGGCAATCCCTGAAGCTGTCATTCCGAGAAGTCCGCCCGGCGCCTTCTCGCACAAACACGCAAATGCGGCGTGGCTGGGGACCCCGGATGCGTTCGGGATGACAAGCCGGCGCCGGCTCAGGGTTTCGCGCCCACCGCCGCGCTCGGCGGCTCGGTCGCAACCTTCACCGGATTCAGGAACGGCATCAGAGCGCGCAGCCGTTCGCCCACCTGCTCGACGAGCAAGTGTTGCTCTTTGCGCCGCATGTCCATGAACCGCTTGCGGCCCGTTTCGTTTTCCCCGATCCATTCCTTGGCCATTTCGCCGTTTTGTATCTTGCGCAGCAATTCCTTCATGGTTTTGCGCGTTTCCGCATTGACGATCTGCGGCCCGGCGATGTAGTCGCCCCATTCGGCCGTATCGCTGATGGAATAGCGCATGTAGTTGAGCCCGCCCTGATAGATCAGATCCACGATCAGCTTCATTTCATGCACGCACTCGAAATAAGCGGCTTCCGGCTGATAGCCCGCCTCCACCAGCGTGTCGAATCCCGCTTTCATCAGCGCGCTGATGCCGCCGCACAGCACGGCTTGCTCGCCAAAAAGATCGGTTTCCGTCTCCTCCGTGAAGGTGGTCTCCATCACACCCGCGCGAGTTGCGCCGATGGCTTTCCCATACGACAGCGCCAGCTGCTTGGCTTTGCCGGTGGCATCCTGATGAATGGCCAGCAGCGCCGGCGTCCCGCCGCCTTCGGCGAATACTTCGCGCACGCGATGTCCGGGAGCTTTCGGCGCGATCATGGTCACGTCCACATTTTTCGGAGGGTGGATCGTTCCGTAGCGAATATTGAACCCGTGAGCGAACATCAGCATCTTGCCAGCGGAAAGATTCGGCGAGATCTCTTTTTCGTATATGGCGGGCTGGGTGGTGTCGGGCGCCAGCAGCATGATCACGTCGGCCCATGCGGCGGCATCGCGATTGGATTTGACCGTAAGGCCGGCGCTGATCGCTTTCTGCTGCGACTTACTTCCTGGATGCAGCCCCACGCATACCGTGCAGCCGCTATCCCGCAGATTCAGCGAGTGCGCGTGTCCCTGCGAACCGTATCCAATGATGGCGATTTTCTTGGCCTGGATCAGAGAGAGGTCTGCGGCATCGTCGTGATGAATCGTAGCCATTCTTTAGCTCCTTGATTTTTTGGGGCTCGTTCAGACGGAGCCGGGGTGCTCCGCCTCGACCAGCGCATTGGCGCCGCTCGGTTCCGTGCCTGTCTTTGGTTCCTTTGGCCGGGCGTCATCCTGCGCCGGCTTCGGTGAGGAACTCACCGCGCGTTCCTGCACGCCGCGCCTCATGACCACCTGGCCCGTGCGCACCATCTCCACAATGCCGAAGGGGCGAAGCACGTCCACCAGGGCGTGGATTTTATCCTCTGCCCCGGTAATTTCAATAATTAAGGAGCGCGGCGCCAGATCCACCACGCGGGCCCGAAAAACGCGCACGATCTCCATCAGCCGGTGCCGCGACTCTTCCGGCGCATCCACCTTGATCAGCGCCAGGCTCCGCGAAATCGTGGTGCCGTGCGTGACGTCTTCCACCGACAGCACGTTCACCAGCTTGTAGATATTCGCCTCTACCCGGTGGGCCGCCCCTTCCCCAATCGAGGAGACGATGGTCATGCGCGAAATGTTGGGACGCTCGGTGTGTCCGACGGTCAGCGATTCGATATTGTATCCGCGACGCCGGAAAAGCGAGGCAATGCGGTTGAGAACGCCCGGCTTGTTCTCCACATAGACGACGAAAGTGTGAGGCTTTTCGCGCTCAGTCATCCGTCGGCCTTTCCACCAACGGATTAGGCCGCCGGATCATCGCGTCCAAATCGGCCCCCGCCGGCACCATGGGGTAGACCGAATCTTCCTGTTCCACGCGAAAATCGATGAGGGCCGCTCCGGCATGAAAACGCGAGGCATGCAGCGCCGGGACGACCTGCGAGCGCTCGCTGACCATGAGTCCGGGAATTCCGTAAGCCTCGGCCAATTTCACGTAGTCGGGGCTCAACAGAGGCGTTCCCGCATAGCGCCCTTCGTAGAAAAACTCCTGCCATTGCCGGACCATGCCCAGAAACCCGTTGTTGATGATGGCGATCTTAACGTTCAGCTTTTCCTGAACGATGGTGGCCAGCTCCGCCATGGTCATCTGAAAACCGCCATCGCCAGCCACCACCCAGACTTCCGCATCCGGCCGAGCAAACTTCGCCCCAATCGCCGCCGGCAAAGAAAACCCCATGGTTCCGAGGCCGCCCGAGGTGATCAAAGAACGCGGCTTTTCGTGGTGGTAATACTGCGCCTCCCACATCTGGTGTTGCCCAACGTCGGTGACGATAACGGCGTCGCCCTTGGTCTCGCGCCATAGGTCATTGATCACGTGCGCTGCGTAAAGGTGTCCATTATCTGGAAGATTCTGAATGTCGCGTACCGCCGAGTCCTGCTTCGAGACGTGAACCTGCGACCACCACTGGGAATGCCGGTTCGGTTTCACCAGAGGAAGCAGATGGTGGAGAATTCCGCGCAGGTCGCCGATCAGCGGTACGTCCACGTGCACGTTCTTGTTGATCTCCGCCCGGTCGATTTCGACATGAATTTTCTTGGCCTTTTGCGCATAGGTGTTGAGCTTTCCCGTTACGCGGTCATCGAAGCGCATACCCAGCGCGATCAAAAGATCCGATTCCTGGATGGCTTGATTCACCCAGGCCTCTCCGTGCATGCCCATCATTCCCAGATTCAGCGGATGCGAAGCGGGGAAAGCGCCTAGACCGAGCAGCGTCAACGCGACGGGAATGTCGGCCGTCTCCGCAAGCCGGCGGACCTCTTCGCCCGCGCCGGAAAGAATGATCCCGTGTCCGGCCAAAATCACCGGCCGTTGCGATTCATTGATCAGCACCGCCGCCTCGTCGAGTTTCGCCGGGGTGGGAAAGAAGTCGGGGACTTGCCGATGCGCTCTCGGCGCGGCCGCATCCCAATCGAACTCGCAGGAACCGAGTTGCGCATCCTTGGTGACGTCCACAAGCACCGGCCCGGGCCGGTCGGAAGCCGCGATCTGGAAGGCTTCGCGCAAGCTGACGGCGATTTCGTCTGCCCGCGTCACCAGATAATTGTGCTTGGTAATCGGAATGGTGATGCCGGTGATATCCACCTCTTGGAAGGCATCGCTTCCCAAAACAGCGCTGCCCACCTGGCCCGTTATGCACACGATGGGAGAGGAATCCATCATGGCGGTCGCGATTCCCGTCACCATGTTGGTCGCACCGGGACCCGACGTCGCCAGCGCCACGCCCACGCGGCCGCTCGCCCGCGCGTATCCGTCCGCCATATGCGTCGCGCCCTGTTCATGCCGCACCAGCACATGGTGGACTCGCGATTTGGTCAGAGCGTCGTAGGTCGGGAGGATGGCGCCACCGGGATACCCGAAGACGTGCTCCACTCCGAGCCGCTCCAGGCATTCCCAGATGATCTCGGCGCCGGTCAGTTTTCGTGGCGTAGAGCTATGCGATGATCGTTCGTTCATCTCTGACAACTCTTCCTATGGCGTATCCCTCACCGATAACAGACATAGATAACAGATTTTTCCACCGCGAGTCCAATTTATGTTTCTGGCACATCATATAAAGCCCGCTTATACCGCTCCGCGGCCGTTTTCTCTGTTTCGCAACGCGATTCTCCGATTGCCCGACGCCGGGCTCCTTAGTTCCTCCATGCCCAAGGCTGGTAGCTGAATCGAGCACCGGCCCTCTGGCTTCTCCGTAACGATCCTCCCCTGTCCATCGTCTAACAAAATGGCGTATATAGTCTGCTACACTGGCGATAAGCCGGGCGCACTACCCAGGATGAAAGTGGGCAGATTGCTTGGATCCGCGGAGAAGGGTGCGGCTCGAAGCGCTCACCTAATCTGGATCTAAATCATAATAGCTGAAGTCAGCCATCTGAGAGGGTCATGCACGAGAAAATTACAGAAGCTCCCACGCGCTCGGAAATCCCACTGCACCTCCATCCGGACGATCCGAATGACCAGCCCCGCAAGAAGCGGTCTTCGGCTCGTCCGATCGGCATTCTTCTTGTGGTCGCTGTTTTGGCGGGAGGCTTCTTCGTCTGGCGCAGCACGCACAAAACGCCGACCACGGCTGCCGCCGGCCGCCGAGCGGGCAATGGTGACGCCAACGCGCGGGTTCCCGTCTCTGTCACGCCGGCGCAGCGGCGCGATTTGCCGGTCTATTTGGATGGTCTCGGCTCGGTGGAGGCATTCAATACCGTTACCTTGAAGAGCCGCGTGGATGGCCAGATGATGCAGGTCAACTTCACGGAGGGCCAAGAGGTACATAAGGGCGATCTACTGGCGACTATTGATCCCAGACCCTACGAGGTGGCCCTGGCTCAAGCCCAGGCCAACCTGGCCAAAGATCAGGCGCAGTTGGCCGATGCAAAACTAAATGCCACCCGTTATGACCAACTCACCAAAGAGGGAATCGTCCCCCAGCAGCAGTATGATACCCAACTGGCGCTCACCCATCAGCTCGAGGCAGCGGTCCAAGGCGATCAGGCCCAGATGGACAGCGCCAAACTGAATATCGATTACTCGCATATCACATCCCCAATCGATGGCCGCGTCGGCTTGCGGCTCGTTGACCCAGGCAACATCGTTCACGCGGCCGACCCGAACGGCCTTCTCGTAATCACGCAAATGCAGCCCATCGCGGTGATCTTTACTCTGCCTGAAGATAGCTTGCCTGCCGTGAACAGCCGGATGCGATCAGGATTGACCTTGCAGGTAAAAGCGTTGAGCCGGGACAATGGAATGGAGGAAGCTTCGGGCACTCTGCTCACCATCGACAATCAGATCGATCAGACCACCGGCACCTTCCGTCTCAAAGCCGTCTTCGACAATAAGGATCGCGCCCTGTGGCCCAATCAATTCGTCAACGCGCGCCTGCTGATCGATGTCAAAAAAAATGCCATCATCATTCCAGTGGCCTCCATTCAGCGCGGCGATCAGGGAAACTTCGTTTATCGCGTGAACCCATCGGATAATACTGCCGAAGTTGTGCCCGTGACCGTCGGCGTAACCGAAGGCACTCTGACATCCATCGAAAGCGGCCTTTCTCCCAACGACCTCATCGTTACCGACGGACAAGATCGATTGCGAGCCGGAGCGCGGGTCGATGCGCGACCCGATACGCGGTCAACGAATGACATCAATGCCCCCGCGAACGCCCCGAAGCAAACTCCGGCGCCCCAGGGCACGGCTGCGTCGCCTAACCGCTCATCCCAATCCCCCCGCGGCTCTCAGTCGTTTGTCGACCCGGCCGCGCAGGGCAATCGGCCCCTCGGCCAGCCCAATAACGCGCAGGGCTCTGGAAACAAGCTCCGCAACCGTCAGCAATGAGTCCATCTCGCATCTTCATCCTTCGCCCGGTGGCCACCACGCTTTTGATGGCCGCCGTAATGCTTGCCGGTTTTGTCGCCTATCGGCAGTTGCCGGTTTCCGCGCTTCCTCAGGTGGATTACCCGACGATTCAGGTTCTCACCATGTACCCGGGCGCGGGTCCCAGTGTGATGGTCTCGTCGGTCACCGCTCCTTTGGAACGGCAATTCGGGCAGGTGCCGGGCCTGAAGCAGATGACTTCCACCAGCACTTTCGGCGCCTCTCTGATTGTTTTGCAGTTCGATCTCGACCAGAACATCGACGTCGAGGAACAGCAGGTGCAAGCGGCCATCAATGCCGGCGGCACCTTCCTTCCCACCGACCTGCCCAATCCGCCGATTTACAGCAAGGTGAATCCGGCCGACGCGCCCATCCTGACTTTGGCGCTGAGCTGCGACACCATGCCCCTGCAAAGGGTCGAGGACCTGGCCGATACCACGCTGGCCCAAAAGATTTCGCAGCTCCCGGGAGTCGGTCTGGTGACCATCAGCGGCGGCCAGAAGCCTGCCGTCCGCGTACAAGCCAATCCGACCGCGCTGGCCTCCTATGGGCTAAGTCTCGAAGATTTGCGCGTGGCTTTGGCCAATGCCAATCAGGACCAGGCCAAGGGCAATATCGACGGCCCGCGCCAGGCCTATACCATTGGCGCCAACGATCAGATCTTCAGCAGCGCGCAATACAAGCCCATCATCATCGGATACAAAAACGGCGCGCCGGTCCGCGTCTCGGATGTCGCCAACGTAATCGACAGCGTCGAAAACGTCAGCCAGGCCGCCTGGTTCAATGACACACCGGCGGTGATCCTGAATATTCAGCGCCAGCCCGGCGTCAACATCATTAGCGTCGTCGATCGCATCGAGACCCTTCTGCCTCAGCTCAAGGCTTCGATGCCCCCCGCCGTTCAGATTTCCGTCCTGACCGACCGCACCACTACGATTCGCGCTTCGGTTAAGGACGTGCAATTCGAGTTGATGCTGACCGTGGGCCTGGTGGTCATGGTCATTTTCCTGTTCCTGCGCAATCTATCGGCCACGGTAATTCCCAGCGTCGCTGTTCCCCTGTCTATCGTCGGAACTTTCGCCGCGATGTACCTGCTCGGATTTTCGCTCGACAATCTTTCGCTGATGGCGCTCACGATTTCCACGGGCTTCGTTGTGGATGACGCCATCGTCATGATCGAGAACATCGACCGCTATCTGGAACATGGGGATTCGCCTCTCGAGGCCGCGCTCAAGGGCTCCGGACAGATCGGCTTCACCATTATTTCGCTGACGGTATCGCTGATCGCCGTCCTGATTCCGCTGCTCTTCATGGGCGATATCGTCGGCCGCCTGTTCCGCGAATTTGCCATCACGCTGAGCGTGACGATCCTGATCTCGGCCGGAGTCTCGCTTACGCTCACCCCCATGATGTGCTCCAAGTTGCTGCGTCACCGCCCCCTATCCAGCCAGGGGGCGTTCTATCGTCTCTCGGAACGCTGGTGGCAGTGGGTAATCGATCGCTATGCCTCCACGCTGCGCGGCGTGCTGCGGCACCAGACCATCACCCTCTTCGTCACGCTGGGTACGCTGATCTTGACGTTGTACATGTACATGGTTGTGCCCAAGGGCTTTTTCCCCGTCCAGGATACCGGAGTGATCCTGGGCATCTCTCAGGCCCCTGAGACGACCTCGTTCGAGGGCATGTCCCAAAAACAGCGGGAACTCGCCCGGGTGATCCTGCAAGATCCGGAAGTGGTGAGCCTCTCCTCTTTTATCGGCGTCGATGGCACGAACATGACGCCCAACAGCGGACGCATTCAGATCAATGTCAAGCCTCGCGATGAACGGTCTGACGATGTCACCCAGATCATTCGCCGGATCTCCGACAAGGTGCAATCGGTTGAGGGGATCCAGTTGTTCATGCAGGCCGTGCAGGACTTGACCGTGGAAGATCGCGTGAGCCGCACGCAATATCAGTACAGCCTGGAAGCCGCCGACCCCAACGAGCTGGCCACCTGGGTGCCCCGGCTGGTGCAAAAACTTCAGGCGCTGCCGAATCTGACCGATGTAGCAACCGATCAGCAGAATCATGCCCTGGAAGAAGATTTGGTCGTGGATCGCGATACTGCTTCGCGGCTCGGCATAACCACCGCCGCTATCGATAACACGCTCTACGACGCCTTTGGCCAGCGCCTCGTCTCCATCATGTTCACCCAAATCAACCAGTACCACGTTGTTTTGGAAGTGGCGCCCGAATTCCGCCAAAGCCCGAACGCGCTCACGAGTCTCTACGTCAAGTCCAATACGGGCGGACAGGTGCCCCTGAGTGCCTTCACGCATTTTGAACCCAACACCGCATCACTCACGCTCAATCACCAGGGCCAGTTCCCCTCGACTACCGTCTCTTTTAACCTCGCTCCGGGAGCTTCCCTCGGCGACGCCGTGGCAGAGATCGAGAACGTGGGCCGCGAGATCGGCATGCCCCAGAGCGTCGCCGCGAGTTTCCAAGGCACGGCCGCCGCTTTTCGCAATTCGCTGGCCAATGAAACCTGGCTGCTCCTCGCTGCCGTCGTGACGGTCTATATCGTGCTGGGAGTGTTGTATGAAAGCTATATTCATCCCCTGACAATTCTCTCCACACTGCCTTCAGCGGGCGTCGGCGCCATTCTCGCCCTGCAAATCTTTCATCTGGATTTGGGCGTGATCGCTCTGATTGGAATCATCCTTTTGATTGGTATCGTGAAGAAAAACGCCATCATGATGATCGACTTCGCTCTGGAAGCTGAACGAGGCGAGCATCTGTCTCCCGATGATGCCATCTATCAGGCTTGCCTGCTGCGTTTCCGGCCCATCATGATGACCACGATGGCCGCGCTCTTCGGCGCTTTGCCGCTGGCCATGGGCCGCGGTACCGGTTCCGAGTTACGCCAGCCGCTCGGCATTTGCATTATCGGAGGACTGCTCATCAGCCAGTTGCTCACGCTCTACACCACTCCGGTCGTGTACATTTGGTTTGATCGCCTGGCCAGCCGTTTTCGCCGAACTCAACCTGTTCACGGGCGACTGGAAGCTCCGCAACCCGGCGATTAGCGGGAAAGTTTCAGCCCCGCGGTCAGCAGGCGTTTAACGTTTTAGCCCGCGGTCAGCAGGCGTTTAACGTTTTAGCCCGCGGTCAGCGGGCGTTCAAAAGAATACCCGATGAATATTTCTGCTCCATTCATCCGCCGTCCGGTAGCCACCTCGCTGCTTACCGCTGCGCTGCTGTTGGCCGGCATCCTGGCCTATCGGATGCTCCCGGTCTCTCCCATGCCGAACGTGGTGTATCCCGTCATCTACGTCCAGACCAATTTGCCCGGGGCGAGTCCCGAGACCATGGCCTCCGCCGTGGCCACCCCGCTCGAGCGCATGTTCGGCCGCATCGCCGGCATCACCCAGATGACTTCCTCGAGCCAGCTCGGCTCGACCCAGATCGTCTTGGTCTTTGATCTTGGCCGCGATATCGACGGCGCGGCACGTGATGTGCAGGCTGCGATCAATGCCGCACGCGGGCAATTACCATCCAACTTGCCGACGAATCCGTCCTGGCGCAAGGTTAACCCCGCCGAATCTGCCATCCTGGTTCTGAGCCTGATCTCGGACACAGCCACTCAGCCCCAGATGTACGACTTTGCCGATTCCATCCTCGCTCAGAAAATCGCTCAGGTCGATGGCGTCGGATTGGTGCAAGTCGGCGGCAGTTCGCGGCCCGCCGTGCGCGCCGAGGTCAATCCACTGTTGCTGAGCAAGCTCGGCCTCGGCCTTGAAGACGTTCGCAGCGCGCTGGCCGCCGCCAATGCCAACCGGCCCAAAGGCGTTCTCGCCGATAACCAGCAAATGCGTATCATGAATGACAATGACCAGCTCTTTCTCGCTAAAGAATACGCCCCGCTGATCATTGCTTATCGCAACGGAGCGCCCGTTCGGCTCTCGGATGTAGCCACGGTTGTGGACTCCCAGGAGGACACCCGCAACGCCGGCACCGTAAATGGCAAGCCTTCTGTTCTGATGAACATCTATCGCCAGCCCCAGGCAAACATTATTGAGACGGTGGACGGTATCATGGCCATCCTGCCGTTGTTGCAAGCCTCCATCCCGCCTTCCATCCGCATCGGCGTGGCTCAGGACCGCTCCACCACCATCCGGGCTTCCGTCCACGATATCGAAGTAACCATGATCGTCTCCGTGCTGCTCGTTATTCTGGTCGTCTTTGCTTTTCTGCGCAGTATCTGGGCTACCTCCATTCCCAGCATTGCCGTGCCTCTCTCGCTGGTGGGCACCTTTGGGGTGATGTACCTGGCCGGCTATACCATCGACAACCTTTCTCTGATGGCGCTGACGATCTCCACCGGTTTCGTCGTGGACGACGCCATCGTGGTCCTTGAAAACATCACTCGCTATATCGAAAAAGGGATGTCCCCTTTTGAAGCGGCTCTCGAGGGCTCGCGCGAGATCGGCTTTACGGTTCTCTCCATGAGCACATCGCTGGTGGCCGTTTTTATTCCCATTCTCCTGATGGGCGGGATCGTCGGCCGGATGTTCCGGGAATTTGCGGTTACGTTGAGTGTGGCGGTGGTTATCTCCATGCTCGTCTCGCTCACCACCACACCCGCCATGTGCGCCAAGCTTCTGAAATCAGACAAGGGCCAAAAGCACAACTGGCTCTATCGCTTCAACGGACACATCTTTGATCAGCTACATCAGGCCTACGCCGAAAGCCTTCGCTGGGTCTTGAGCAATCAGCCTTTCGTCCTCGCCATGACGGGCGCCACCGTCTGCCTGGCCATCTATCTCTACATCATTGTTCCCAAGGGCTTCTTCCCTCAGCAGGATAACGGCCGTATCTTCGGCCAGGCCCGCGCCGGCGAGGACGTCTCATTCCAATCCATGCGGCAGAAATTCGTGGAGTACACCAAGATCGTCCAAGCCGATCCCGCCGTGGATAATATCAATGGCTTTACCGGCGGCCGCGCCGTGAATACGGCGAACTTCAATATCACCC
>Ga0207118_1201_pt1 | contig 10728 bp, 7 predicted proteins | sample Alteio_BWMinHeat_42_FD_153507 | JGI IMG/M metagenome (GOLD analysis project Ga0207118, IMG submission 153507) | Enriched cells from forest soil in Barre Woods Harvard Forest LTER site, Petersham, Massachusetts, United States -... | ecosystem: Environmental > Terrestrial > Soil > Temperate forest >...
ATATGGCGCATTTACCCCACTAGCTGGCGCCATTTTACATGGCAATAGAGCAATCATCGATTGTTTATTGACACAGAAAATCATTGATACCCGCTTGTATGCTGAAAGAAACGCCAACAGTCCCTACGGTTGCTTGCCCACACCACTTTACCTGGTAACCTCCTACTTCGCTAAAGCTACGTCGGACAGGCATGATAGGCAATCAATATTCCCGCGACTCAAAGAAATTGGCGCCGCGCAAAGATTAGCAGACATGCAAGCAGAACGACGCGAGAATATTACTATTGATCCAGCACGCTTACATTATGCTATCGATGATGGTGATACTGATATAGTAAAAATACTGGTACAAAATGAACAAGGCATTGCGATCGATCACCGATCTCCTGATTTATTTGATTGCAAAACGCCACTAGAAATGGCAATCGAACGCGGCAATCCAGAAATCGCCGATCTATTAATTCGCCATGGCGCCAATGTCACTTTACAAAATGAAGCTGGTGACCCTACTTATCTCCTGCGCACTGCAATTTCACAAACAATTATATTAAAAAAACTCACTCATGCATTCTTGATACAACTGGGCGCAGAACAAGCTATCTATGACCAGTACAGTGACGCTGAAAATAGTGTTTTAGAAACACACCAACATCCAAAACCAGTAAAACCTGAACTCGTGCTCTTGCAAGCGCAAGAAATTTTAGCATTACTAACACAATATGTTCAAAAAATTGCACCAGCCAAACAATCTGTACAACCCAAAGCTGCATCACCAAAACCAGCAACACCGGAACCTGCGCAACCACAAGAAGCGTCTCAAGAAATAGCACAGCAAATGCCACAAGAGCTCACCTCTTTAATACAAGAAAGTTATATCGCGTTTGTCGCACCAGTACCGAAAAAAGATGATAACAACAAACAAGAACTTGAGGATGGCGAATGGCAATTACTTGATTAAAAACTAAGATATTTTCTGCAAATTATAAATTTACTATATACACACAACACAGGAGTCAAAATAATGATCAAAAAAATTTTTCAAGCAGCTGTTTTAGTGAGCTCTATCATCAATAGTATGCAAACACCGTATGTCTATTCTCCCAGAGACACCGCTCGCTACGCAAGCCAATATCCGCTGCATAAAGCAGTCTTGTCAGAATCAGTTGAAACTATAGCAGAAGTATTAAGAACAAATCCCACTGCCATTAACGCACACGATGACAGACAACAAACTCCGTTACACCTAGCCGTTACCTGCGGTGGAGGTAGGCCAAACCATAAAATAATCAACCTACTTTTAGACGGCAACGCTGATATAAATCAGCCAAGCAAAAAATATGCGTACGAGCGCTACTCCGATCAGATCACCCCTTTATTTGCAGCGTTAAATTTTGGTAATCGCGAAAAATCTTGTATCCCTTTATTAGAACATAAAGCAGACATTGAAACGCGCGATACCAATGGCTTCACCCCTTTATTATATGCATCACATTGGGGACATGAAAGATCTGTTGAAACATTATTACAGCATAACGCTGATATCGAAGCAACCGACCCGCGTGGCAATACCGCAGTAATACTAGCTGCCGCATCACCTACCCGTGGCAACTTTGAATCCCTCGTTACATTAATAAAAGCAAAAGCAAATTTAGATCACCGAAATAACAGTGGCCATACTGCGTTAAACAGATCTTGTGTTGACAATAGAAGTCTTCTTTTACAGGCACTTACCAAAAAACATGGCAACAACATACCACTCAACGACCTCTATCCCCGCATCACCACCATCACACCACACCCCGGTTACCCAGAAGTGGTTGCAGCAGAAGCTTTACACAGAGCTATTCAAGCTCATGATGTAGGCCACGTCAGACAACTATTGCACAATATACCCGCCTATGCTTGCAGACTTACGTATTACCATCACGATGGTCACAACAAACCACTGAGTGGCGCCATTTTAGAAAACAATGAAGAAATCGCTAATCTTTTGTTAGAACATGAACAAGTAAGAAAAGATGCTCGCTTATATGTTGAACGACCAGTGTATCAAGTGGACTGCTATAAAATTGGCGTTCTGCCAACCCCCCTCTATTTTGCGGCACAAAGATCGGCATCACCCGCTCTGATGCAAAGACTTCTCGCACTCGAAGCACCCCGTCGATTAGAGTATATACAAACACAATTAACGAAGCATCATTTCATTGATCCCGTTACCTTTTATTATGCAATTGATGCCGGCGATCTCCGTGCAGTCGAGTTGCTCTTGCAAAATAGAGAACCTAAAAATATAAATCGTAGCTATCGCACGGCAACCGGCATCAAATTATTCGGTGGCAAAACGCCTCTCGAGCTAGCAACAAAACGAGGCAATCAAGAAATCGTTGATTTATTAATAATGCATGGTGCAACAGTTCGACCAGCACCAAAACCAAAACAAACAAAAAATAAAATAGCACAAGCAAAATCAGCACTCGCTCCGATACCAGCTCCCGCTACGCAACCAGAACAAATTCAATCTCAACCAATACCCACACCAATCGTAATACCAACTGTGCAACCAGTACCGGTACAAAAAGATTTGTCGCACGCGATAAAAGAAGACTATATTACGCCGTCACAAGAAAAAGATGATGCGTTAGATGATGGTTGGTGCAAGATTGAACGTTGCAATGAAAGCGACGATGAATAAAAACTGAGATATTTTCTGCAAATTATAGATTTAATAGATCAACAACACAGGAGTCAAAATAATGATCAAAAAATTTTTTCAAGCAACTTTTTTAATAAGTTCTATCGTCAGCAGCACACAGGCATCCTATGCAAGCCGACATCCCTTTCATCATGCAATTAAATACAAAAGTTTTGACTACATAAGACAAAGATTAGCGGCAAATCCTGCTATCATTAACGAACATGATGACAAAGGAGAAACTCCATTACACATAGCCGTTGCCAGGCACAGAAGATTACGCAAGATTCCCTCGGGCCATGAAATAACCAACTTTCTTTTAGAAAACAAAGCTGATATAAACCAACCCAGTCGGCAATATAATTCAGCCACTGCCCCGCTGATAACTCCTTTATTTGCAGCAGTAGAGGCCAATGGAGATGGATGTATTCCTTTGTTGGAACACAAAGCAGACATCGAAACGAGAGATGAGCAAGGTTTTACCCCCTTACTATTTGCATTGGATAGCAATTATGATAAATCGGTTGCAACGCTATTAAAATACAAAGCAAATATTGAAGCAACTGATCAATATGGCCGCAGTGCACTACAAATTGCCGAGTTCAACTCAGCTGTCAAATTAATTAAAGCAGGAGCAAATTTAGATCATAAAAACAAGTGGGGCAAAACCGCTCTAGACAGCAACCCTCATGTAAGCAGTCTTGTTTTACAGGCGCTCATAAAACAGCAGGGCGAAAATATACCGCTCAGAAATCTATATCCGCTCATTCCTCCTTCAGCTCCTGCACACGTTGGTATGCAATTGCATAGTGCGATTCAAACCAACGATGTGAGCACAGCTAAAAAACTCCTCACGGATGCAAATTTTGATGGACACTTGCTGGATTATTATCATGGCAATATACCACTGACCGGAGCAGTTTTAGAAAATAATGCAGAAATCGTTGATCTTTTATTGGCGCATGAAAAAGTCAGACAAAATGCTCGATTATATATAGAAGTCAATCTCAAAGATAACCATAAGATTGGCATTATGCCCACAGCGCTCTATTTTGCAGCAAAAAGATCTGCTTCACCTGCGCTGATGCAAAAGCTACATGCACTCGAAGCGCCTCATCGATTACAGCATGTGACAACACAAATAAAAGCTAAACATTGGATTGATCCCGTAATCTTTTATTACGCAATTGATGCCGGCGACGTTCGGACAGTGGAACAGCTTTTGCAAAATCATGCAAATATAAATAGCGGCTATCACAATGTGCTTGGCGATCCATTATTTGATGGCAAAACGCCACTCGAAATAGCAAAAGAACGAGATAATCAACAAATCATTGATTTATTACTTGCGCATGGTGCAAAAATTCCCGCCGCGCACCCAGAACCAATTCCAGCACAAGCTGAGCAACCAGCACCGGTGCAATTGTTGCAAGAGCAATCACAGACAAACAAAAAAGATTTGTCGCACGCAATAAAAGAAGATTATAAAGCACCGTCAGAAAAAAAAGATGATGCGTTAGATGATGAGTGGCTACAATTACAGGTTCGAAAGTGCGATGAAAGTGAATATGAAGATGAAGATGGGCTGGGCTTAGTTGTAAATGGTGAAATCGCTGATTAACAAGTTAAATATTTTACATTATCAAGAAAGTGCAACTATGGTACAAATGATACAAAACATTATTCACATTACTCTTGCAATCACTCTTTTAACATCTCTTAATACCTATGCGTCGCAATCCCCCCTATCCCGTTCAACAAACCAATCTCCACTGCACGAATCGGCCAGTTCAGACCAGTTTAGTGATATCCAACAAGCACTGACCATGCATGCTGCTGATATTAACACACCGAATGCAGAGGGCGAAACGCCATTACATATTGCTGCTTACTCTGGCTGCCATCAAACAGTTAACGCTTTAATAACAAAAAAAGTTGATATTGAAATTCCTGATGCACATGGCAATACCCCACTCATGATAGCTGCCGCAGCACCAATAAATGCCAAGTTTGAAAATGCGAATTTCAAAAAAGTACAACGATTGATTACCGCAAAAGCAAATGTTCTGCATACCAACAGGCATGGTTTAACAGCTTTACAATCTGGGCGTGGTGATATAACACAAACTCTTATCTTGCAAGCAGCCATGCAACAACATGGTGCTCCTATCCCCATCCGAGAACTATACCCACTCGTTACGCAAAACCAGATACCTTCGGCAAATAGTGCAATGCATCATGCTATACAAGAAGGAGATCTTAAGACAATACAAGAACTGGTAAGAAATGCGAGTACCAGCAAACGCGTGCTCAACATAAAACATGGCTGCTGTACACCATTAACCGGCGCAATTCTGGAAGATAAGAGTGATATTATCGAATTTTTATTGCAACAACCTAATACCGATACGCGATTATATGTCAAAGAAGATGTAAAAGAAACACCTCACTTACGCACCATTTACTTTCCTACGGTCCTTTATCATGTCGCCGCACAATCTCCCCTGCTGCTGGAGCGACTACAAAAAATGGGCGCTGCTAACCGTCTCAAAGATATCCAAGAGCAATTAACAGCAGGTAAAAAAATGGATCTGCGCCGCATACATTATGCGGTTGCTGATGGTGATTATGACCTATTACAGCTACTTTTAGAGCACAAACAAACGCTCGCGCGAAACGGCACTTTTGATATCAATACCGGCTATTATGATGCAGTTGGCGGAAGATTGTTTGGTGGGAGAAGTCCGTTAACATTAGCGGTCGACAAAGGCAATAGCGGAATGGTAGATCTGTTACTCGCACATGGCGCAAAAGTTTGGTTTGATCATGCGAAGGGTACCGGAGCCCGTCCTTCGTTATTATTACATGCGGCTGCCAACGGCGATCTGCAAATCTTAAAAAAACTGGCACATGCGCATCTGCAACAAGCTGATGGTGCTGAACCAAAAGTATATGCTGAACAAGAAATTCTGAATCATTTGCAGCAATACTGGGAACGCTATCCAGAACTCCCGCGGGACAAATTGCTCGCCATAACAGTTGCACAGGGAAATCACTACAAGCTTGATGAATTACTCACGCTTGGCGCACCGATTAGTAAAGAAGCTATAGATCTTGCTGCCATCCTTCTTCTTCGCACCCCTCAGCTGCATATACTTAGAAAATTGGTACAAACAAAAGAAACAACATGGGGTTTGCACATTACAAAAGGAGCTGTATGGCAAGAACGTGAAGCATTATTGTAATGCTTCAAGCTCGTTATCAATTGCCCAGAGTTCGTGCTGCAATGCCTGATACTGTTTAACCAAATTTTCCAGCGCAATCATACTGGCAGATTCTTCTTCGGGAGAAAATTTTGTTGCATCATTCTGATGCACTTGATCTAAAATATCGATTATTATTGCATCAATTTGATCACCAATCTGCTCCATCACGCACACTGTTTGCAATCGCATCTCTTCAAGCTTTTTGATCTGATCACTATTTTTATCAGCATGAACAGCAAATGATACTAACAACAAACTTAAGATAATCTTTTTATAATTCATACTAATTCATCTAATCCATGCGATTCAGTTGCTCTATTTTTATCTCTATGTTAATTATAATTATCAAGTGTAAGATAAATCATATTTTTAATCAATTGCATATAGTCACACACTCCGTAGTACCCATGCATGGCAAAAAATGTGGTCTGAATAATCGATTATATCTCTTTAATTTTCCATAAGACTTCAGTTCCGGCATCAGTTTTATTAAAAGTAATTCCGGCCAACACAATTTTTTTATTTTTTAGAATCTCGTATGGCTCCCAGTATCGTTTCTTTTCGATTTGGGCCAATGCAATTTCCGGCGTACTGTTTTTTTTAAATTCAACTATAAATGTACACTTTGTCCCCTCCAAAAGAAGATCCATATAGCCCTCTTCAGTTGCAACTTCTGCAGCAGGCCGCTTACCAAAAAGAATGCAAAGCATAAAAAAAGTTTGCTGATAAAACTTTTCTAAATCAACGCGAATATCATGAGGAATGAGCTTAATAAAATCTTGCATATGCTTACAAAACAACCCAATATCATCAGCAAAAAGTGCTTTTCGAAATCGATTACCAAATTCGCCAAACTGTTCTGGTGTAATCCCACCAACAAATTGCATGATTTGTTCAGTCATTGAATAACGTACTTCTTCATTTGGATATGCAATTATATATCCACGCCTATCGGCATCGTAATCGGAAGCAAAAGTGAGGTAACCGGTCTGCAGGAGAAGCGTTCTATAATTTTGATAATACGAATCAATTGAAAATGACTCTAAGTTAACTTCTGAAAAAAATGAACCCTCCATTGATTCAATATCGGCTGCAATAATCGGATTTTTTTCGATAAACTTTATAAGAAAATTGGGTGTCCCACTTGAAAACCAATAGTTATATAATCTTTTTTTGGTTAAACAGTTGTGCAAAGAAAATGGATTATACACGGTAATATTTTGATCACTGAAGCGATAGCCGTTATACCATTTTTTGAGAATAGTACGGGTATTCTCATAAGATTCTTTGCGGTCATCGGCAAATGCCTGAATGTGTGGTGATAAATAAGTATCAACTTCTCTATCGGTATAACCAACAAGAGCAACAGTACGTTCATCATTAGTCAGATCGTCTAAATTATTAAGATCAGAAAACAATGCAACTTTAGAAAATTTACTTACCCCAGTAATAAAAAGAAAATGCATATACGCGTCGATATCAACCCCTTTCAAAGCACCATAAAAATCTTTTAACTCTTCTCGCGAAGTTTGTGCTTGCTCAAGTTTATCGATTAAATTAGTAATTGGTTTATCATATTCATCAACAAGAATCACAACAGGTCCATGTTTTTGCCCCAGCGTTTTAATAAAAGTGGTAAATTTTTCTTTAAGAGGGGCTGCGCAAGCGATATACCATATTGTTGCGCATTAGAATCAAGCGTAAGATGAAGCCCCTCAATAAGTGCTTCAGGTGTTTTATGACTAATTTGACTAAAATCAAACTGTATAACAGGCCTTACGGGCCAGTTATAGTCACTTTTACCAATCCATAAATCTTTAAATAACTCTTTTTTTCCAGTAAAAATAGCATTCAGCGTAGAGCATGTTAAAGATTTACCAAAACGACGCGGTCGTGACAAAAAGTAACGCCTCGATCCATGTTCAATTAATTGATACAAAACTTCTGTTTTATCAACATATAAAAAATTGTCTGTAATGATACTTTCAAATGTTGAAACGCCAATAGGAAGTTTTTTCATAAATATATCCTTTCTTACTATTTAAATAGGGGGTAAAAAGCCACAAACTTGAGCATGCCACAACTGCTTATAAAGACCATTTTTGGCCAACAACTCTTGATGCGTGCCATCTTCGACAATCATGCCATGATCAAGTACCAAAATACGGTCCATATGTAACAACGTTGATAAGCGATGGGCAATAACAATGGTCGTCGCATGACTCGTTTCTAGCATCTCATTGATCGACTCTTGAATCAGAAATTCAGTTGGCGTATCGAGTGCCGACGTTGCTTCATCCAAAATAAGAATGGGAGCATTTTTTAAGATTGCTCGTGCGATAGCAATCCGTTGTCGTTGGCCACCACTCACTTTCACCCCCCGTTCCCCAACTATCGATTGATAGCCGTTCGGCATTTGCAGAATATCGTCATGAATCTTTGCTTTTTTACACGCGTTTTCGATCTCTTCTATACTTGCATCAGGTTTAGCAAGCTGTAAATTTTCTAGAATAGTACGGTGAAATAACGAGACATCCTGCGGAATAATAGAAATTTGTGCCCTGAGCGACTCTTGCGTAACAGCAGCAATGTCACAACCATCAACTAATATGCGCCCATCTTGCAAATCAAAATATCTGAGTAAACATTTTATTAACGTCGTTTTGCCTGCACCGGATGTGCCAACGATACCAACGTGCGTTCCCGCTTTGATATGTACTGTTAGATTTTCAAATATGTTGCGTCCCGTTTCATACCCAAACGTCACAGCTTCATACACAATATCTCCCATAACGCGAGGCAATTCTCTTGCCTCAGGCAAATTCACCGTATCTGATGGCGTATTGATAAAACGATAGGATGATTGCATCAAAGCAATTTTAGGGTTAATCGTAAACAATAAATCTTCTAATAAATCGTCAAGGCGCCGATGTATATCAAGCGTAATCATAACAATAAACGTAAATTCTCCGACCGTTATTTGACCGGTTTTATATAAATAGGCAAGTAATAAAATTTGTACTGCGCCCATGAGCGTAATCAATATCGTATCAACTAAATCTACATAAAACGTATCAAAAAATCGCACCTTTTTATCCCAATTTTGCCATTGATGAATAGCGGGAATAAGTTTACGCGTGAACTCTGCCAATACCGTGCCAATAATCTTGATCGCAAAAACATTTGAAATAGAATCGTTAATAATGCCGATCGTTTTTTGCCGCGCATTCACACAACTGCTTTGCAACTGAATCTGTTTTTTTAACAGTGGCACCAATAGTATGGTGTGCACCAAAATAAATAAAATCACGATACCGGCAACAAGAGAATGCACCGTGCATAAAAAAACAACTCCAATGAAAATACCAAAAAATTTGGTGAGAAAACGATAGGACACCACAATCAGACTGTCTATGCTCTCTTGAAAATCGGTAATCTTACTTGCAATTTCCCCCGATAAATGCCCATCAAACCAGTGTAACGAATGGCTCATGGTTTTGCGATACCCATCCTGCACTACATCTGCCAATATTATTGGGTTATACACAAAACCAACGATTCTGATAATAAAATGAAAACCGTGATGCGCTAGTTTAAACAGCACAAACCAAACAACAAGCATCGTCACATTTTGTGTTGGATCGCTCGCAATGGCATCAATAATCTCTTTAATCTGATAATGTACTAGAACACTAAATAACGCAGCCAATAAGGCTAAAATAGGACTCATGATAAAAAGAAAGCGATATTTCAAAATTAATGCATAAAGATACGATTGTAACGTGCCAGCGTGATTCATACATTTCTTTCGTTATCATTAGTTGTATAGGATATTACTTTTTTCAGTATATCGTCGGTCAACTATCTAATCAATTTCACCAGCAACAATTTATTGCTTCTCATGTTGTTGTTTACGCCACAGTTGCGCATATAATCCATCAATATTCAGCAGCTGCTCATGCGTGCCTTGCTCAGCAATTTTGCCATGATCAAGCACAACAATATTGTCAGAATTGGTAATCGTTGAAAGACGATGGGCAATAATAATAGTGGTTACTCCTGTTGCAATCTCTTGTAAATTTTTCTGAATCTCTCGCTCCGTATTACTATCAAGCGCAGAAGTTGCTTCATCAAAAATAAAAATAGACGGTTTTTTAAGTAGCGCCCGAGCAATCGCTACTCGCTGTTTTTCCCCGCCTGATAATTTCAGTCCCCGTTCGCCAACCAGCGTATTATACCCATCGGGTAACGATGCAATAAACAGATCAAGATGTGCTGTATGTACCGCTTTTTTTACATCATCTTGTGATGCGTCAGTATTGCCGTAGGCGATATTATAATAAAGCGTGTCGTTAAATAAAACGATATCTTGCGGCACAATCCCGATCGCTTTGTGCAGCGACTGTTGCGTCACCTGGCCAATATCATGCCCATTAATTTTAATAGTGCCCGCCTGAGTATCATAAAACCGAAACAATAAGCGTGAAATAGTTGATTTACCCGATCCAGTTTGTCCTACGATGGCAAGCGTGGTGCCAGCGGGAACCATAAACGAAATCTCTTTCAAGATCATCCGGTCATGATAAGAAAAAGAGACATTCTCAAATACTATATTTGATGTATCACAAGCAAGATCTGTTGCATGTGACGCATCCTGAATTTCAGGATCAAGATGCAAAATATCAATAACCGTCGCAATATCTTGCATCCCCTTTTTTACCTGATGCACAATATAACCAAAATTATTTAATGGCATAATAAATTGCAAGA
>Ga0207118_1203_pt1 | contig 10627 bp, 9 predicted proteins | sample Alteio_BWMinHeat_42_FD_153507 | JGI IMG/M metagenome (GOLD analysis project Ga0207118, IMG submission 153507) | Enriched cells from forest soil in Barre Woods Harvard Forest LTER site, Petersham, Massachusetts, United States -... | ecosystem: Environmental > Terrestrial > Soil > Temperate forest >...
CGCGTCTTAATGAAATTGTAAATGGTAAACCACGTTACCCCTGGTAGCGCAGTTACGTTAATTTCACGAATAGTATCAACCGTCATTGGCCAGATGCTCTTCCAAGGCTAATTTCACTGCTTCTAGCCTACTCTTACAGGCTTTGTAAGATTTAGTGGCTTGCTCCACCATTGGCACTAGGCTATCAATATCAGGGCTATCTTGATTCCTTAATTTTTCAGCAATTTCATATAATAGCTTGTAATTAGCGTTAAATGAAAGGCTGTTATCTGGTTGAGTGGTCATGTATCCCCCTAAAAAATTTTCAAATACAACTGATATACTTACGGTTGTTTATTCATCGGCTGATTTAGCTACTAACAAATCGCCATCATGAAACTGTAACCGCAACGGTGAATGTTGTAGTGCCTCGGCACGCGAACTTAAAATAGCTCTACTAATAGTCGAAACTATCACAAAACCACGTTTTTGAATTGCTTGTGGCCCTAAGGCTAAAATATCTTTAATGATTTGCTCCGTATTGTTACTAGCTAGGCTGATTGTATGCGTTGCTAAGCGGGTAATTTCTTGCACTAACATACGAATTTTATTATCTTCCAAGGCAAGACATTTAAATACCGAGGCACAAGCACTTTCTTTCAAGGTATTTATTTTATTTACCGCTTGCGAAATTATGGTCTTGCTAAACACGGTGATATCCGTAAACGCTGTCATAGCTATTTTTGCATTATTAGTTATGACGTGAAAAATATAATTAATTACTTTGGAAGGCGTATCAAATTTCAAACCAGCCACCTCATCTATAATGGTATAATCCCGCTCATGCCCGATACCAGCCATTATTTTCACTGGGGCTAAACAAATACTCCGCGCCAAGTCTAAATCATTCAACCACGCTAAATCAGCTACCGCACCACCTCCGCGGATAATAACTATCGAGTCATAAGGCAAGGCACTATGGGCTGTAAACGCCGCCTGCAAGGCTTGAATTATAGACGCAGCAGCAACTTTTCCTTGAAACGTCGCCGTATAATAAGTAAACGCACACAGTTTATGCTTGGCCAACAAATTAGCCTCGCGTTGAAAGTCCCCTAGCCCAGCTGCCTGATCCGGGCTAATAACTGCCACATTAGTAAAATCTTTGGGCGTGGGCAATAATTTATTTTGATCTGCAATCTTTTCTTGCTGCAGAGTTTCACGGATTTTAGCTAATTTAGCCGCCATATTACCCAACGTATACGCTGGGTCGATATCATGGATCGACAAAGTAAAACCATACTGTTGGTGAAAACTAGCGGCCACTAAAACTAATACCTTTATTCCTGGCTCCAATTCCGCCTGGGTCGCAGTTTTAAATTTTCCCACCGTACTACGCTCCTGCCCTTGCCAAATTCTAGCTGATGCTTGGGCGCATTTAATGTCATTATTATATTCCACCAGGGTTAAAAAATAGCCACTGTTATGCTTACGGATTTCGCTAATTTCTGCCACCAACCAGGTAGTATTTGGCACAGCCTGCGCAATGGCGGCACTAATGCGCAGCAAAAATTCAGATAACAATAGTTTTTTGTCGTTAGGCTCATCCAGCAAATTGGTGGCTTGCGGGTCTTGATCTGGCAGCTCCCAGGGAACTTGCAACAAATTAGTCTCTTGCTGATTTAGCAATACCAGATCTTGCTGCTGGTGCGCATTTTGCTCTGCACCTTTAGCCGAAGCGCGTTTAGTGCGTTTAACTTTAGCTTTAGCTACACGCGTAGTGATTAACGAATCTACCTGCGCACGATCATTAATGTTGGCACCTACAGGCAACCACCTAGTGAACTTATTTGGATCAATCCCATCTGGCACGTACCATTTTTTGCTTACGGGATTCCACCGTGCGCCAAGGCCCTTGGCTTGTTCTTTTTCCACAAATGGAACTTCCAGCTCTACCATGTTAATTTTCCTGACTAAACCCCAATCCCGCTTGTATATTAACGAACGCTAAACTTGCTGGCAAGCGCGCAGCTCTGTTAAGATATCTGTGCACGATTTCTCTAGCTAACAAACATAAGGGGAAGCATGAACACTGCAAACACTGCGATGGTTAAAGAATATCTACGCGACTATCACCATAAAATTTATAGTGCCTTGGAACAAGCCGATGGTTCGACAAAATTTAAACTGGATAATTGGCAGCAACAAAATGATGCTACTCAAGTTCAAGGCTGCACGGCGATATTGCAAGGCGGCAAAGTGTTTGAACACGCGGGTGTTGGATTTTCCATAGTACAAGGTAAAAAATTACCGCCAGCTGCTAGCGCACGCAATCCAAATTTAGCTGGCTGTAGCTTTGAAGCTGTAGGTGTATCGCTGATTGTACACCCACATAATCCATATATCCCCACCACCCATGCCAATATACGGCTGTTTGTTGCTAACCAAGATCAGCAAACTACGGCACATACCGCAGCACAAACTACGGCACACACCGCAGCTGCAGCGCAAAATAATTTTAAATCAGGTAACATCACTAAAAATCTCCTCCCCTCTTGGTGGTTTGGTGGTGGCTTTGATTTAACCCCATTCTACCCATTTGCAGAGGACTGTGAGCACTGGCACACCGTAGCGCATAATCTCTGCCAACCATTTGGACTTTGGGTATACCCAAGGTTTAAAACTTGGTGCGATGAATACTTTTACTTGCCGCATCGCCAAGAAACCCGTGGCATTGGCGGTTTATTTTTTGATGACTTAAATTGCTGGTCATTTACTAAGTGTTTTGCGTTCTTACAAGCTGTTGGCCAAGGATTTTTAAATGGTTACTTGCCTATTGTAGAAAAACGCCTGCATTTACCTTTTAGTCAGCGTGAACGTGATTTTCAATTGTATCGCCGTGGCCGCTACGTTGAATTTAACTTACTTTATGATCGTGGCACCCTATTTGGCCTACAAAGCGGCGGTAGAACCGAGTCCATTTTGATGTCTCTGCCACCAGAAGTAAATTGGCGCTACAACTGGCAGCCAGAACCAGGCAGCCAGGAGGCGTTGTTGCATACCGAGTTTTTAAAGCCTAGGGAGTGGGTAGCGCAGCCATGTTAGACTAATAAAGGGACGACACAAGGTCGTCCTCTACATTTCCATTGTAATTATTAGTGGCAAACTAAACCTTGGGGTAAATATTTGCTACTTGCAATTATAGTATCCAGTAATTGCTGGTTATCACTCGCTAGCTTATAGGCGGTATCTCCAGCCACATCTGCTAAATTTGGATTAGCATTTTTTTCTAATAATAATCGTACAATAGACAGATTGTTTTTACGTACTGCTTCATGTAACGCCGTACTTTTAGCCAAATCTTGTATATTAGGATCAGCTTTATCGTCTAATAGTAATTGCACCGTGTCTTTAAAGCCTTTAACTGCGGCCCAATGTAATGGTGTGCAATGTCCAGAATCAAGAATGTTAGGATCAGCGCCGTACATTAGCAATAATTTAGCTATATCTATATAGCCAAATTTTACTGCTATATGTAACGCGCTGACACTACCTAAGTCCTGCAAATCTTGCAAGATATTTTCCATAGATATTTTTTTATTATTGCTACTTTGATTATTATTAATTTGCTCGCTATTTTTATTATTGTTAAACTCAACATTATTATTAGAATCGATAACAAAAGGTGTTGTATCATCCAGACCATCTGCCTGAAAATTTTTATTTTTTATATTAGGATCTGCGCCAGCAACTAGCAATGATTTTACCAGGGTATAATCCCCTTGCTGCGCAGCAAGATGCAGCGCGGTAAAACCACGTTCATCTTGTTGATCAATCTGCGTTGTGTCACCACGTTTTAATGCTGCCATTAGTGCGCACATAATCATTTTTTCCCCACATGATATTGTTGTTATATAATATTATTATAGCTATTATATGCACGTTTTGTGGTTAATTATGCTGAATGGCGAAAGGCTTAAGCGTTTTGTCATAAAATGGGATGTTGTGAAGATGCGTAGTTATTGCGTAGTTATTGCGTAGTTATAGAACTAATATACCCCACAGCTATCTTCTCTGAAAGAGACAACTATGGAGCAACAGCGGATGTGGGATTATTCCTGCGATAAAATATCACAGCCTCTACTATCCATTATTTCTAACGCCCTACCGCCACCGCGCGCAACACAAGTAAGAGGATCTTCAGCAACTACCACTGGCAAGCCAGTTTCTTCGATAATCAATTTATCTAAATCTTTTAATAATGCACCGCCGCCAGTTAAAACTATACCCAATTCAGAAATATCTGCAGATAATTCTGGTGGAATAGTTTCTAACGCTACACGAATAGCGCTAATAATTCCAGCTAGTGGCTCTTGCAGAGCTTCTAATATTTCTTTGCTGTTTAAAGTGAAGCTACGCGGAATTCCTTCAGCTAAATTTCTACCCCGAACTTCAACTTCGTAAATATCGCTCTGCGGGAAAGCACTACCAATTTGCTGTTTAATTCTTTCCGCTGTGGATTCACCAATTAAGCTACCATAATGCCGTCTTACATAATTAATAATACTTTCATCAAAGCGATCACCACCAATTCTAGCTGAAGCTGAATATACAATACCATTCAACGAAATCACGGCAACTTCGGTAGTACCACCGCCAATATCGATCACCATAGAACCACTGGCTTTTTCAACTGGCATGCCAGCACCCAGCGCTGCTGCCATTGGCTCTTCAATTAAAAATACTTCACGTGCTCCAGCACCAATAACTGATTCTTTGATCGCCCTACGTTCAACTTGCGTTGCACCACATGGAACACAAATTAACACCCGTGGGCTAGGCCGAAAAAACTTATTTTTATGTATTTTCTGAATAAAATACTGCAACATTTTTTCAGTTGCATTAAAGTCCGCAATCACGCCATCTTTTAATGGTCTAATTGTTACAATATTGCCTGGCGTCCTGCCTAACATTTTCTTGGCTTCAAAACCAACTGCCACTACTTCCTTATAATCAGAATTCATAGACTTTTGTTGAATAGCTACCACTGATGGTTCATTCAAAACCACACCCTGATCACGCACATAAATCAATGTATTAGCGGTACCTAAATCAATTGAAAGGTCATTGGAAAACAACCCTCTAAGTCCTTTAAACATATAGTTAACCCCTCCGAAAAACCATTCCTAGCTGCCATGTATACTTATTATTATTTATAATTGTTATATCAGTATCGTACAAATTAATAAATATGCAACATTTCACAGTTACTTAAATTACAAACCAAATATAAGCTATTCTAGCTACTAGTCAGGTTATTTGCTATTATGGCCATGGTTATGTGTTATTTTCAATTTATTGGTTAGGAGTGAGCAAGCTAATATGGCTAAAGAAGAAGCGATAGAAATGGATGGCATAGTTATTGAAAGCCTACCAAATACCAATTTTAAGGTAAAATTAGATAATGGGCACGTAGTAAATGCTCATATTTCTGGCAGAATGCGCAAGCATTATATCCGAATTTTATTGGGTGACCGCGTAACTGTACAGCTTACCCCATACGATTTAACCAAAGGCAGAATTACCTTTCGGAATAAAGAAGGTGGCAGCAAGCCAACCGCAGCAGATCCAACTGCCGATAAATAGCCCCTGCCCTGCCTCTTGGTCACAAATAGCTTTTAGATTGTTCCGACCCCCTTATGCCGGCGCGGCTAGCACCGCTTGGCCTTTTCCCCACAGGGAAAATACTCTGATTCGCTGCGCTCATCATTTTAAACAATGAGCGCAGCGAATTAATAAACTTTTCCCTGTGGGGAAAAGGCCGAGCTTGCGAGGCAGAATAGGGGGTCGCGTATAGGAAGAATCAATTTTCTTTTCCCTGTGGGGAAAAGGCCGAGCTTGCGAGACAGATAAGGTGGCAATGGAATGGAAGATATGTATAAGATTCAGCACCCTGCCATGGCGATAGCATCATAAACGACTAACTAAAAATACATGGTGTGATTGCAGGGCCGGCACGGAGACCGGCCCCTACAAAACGGTTTTTATTCTGAAACAGCGATATGCAGCTTAATTTTATCTTCTTCTACAGTGATATTAACCTTACCACCGTTTTGTGATAGATCCCCAAATAGCATGGCATCGGCTAGAGGTTTTTTCACCACTTCTTTCACCAACCGCTCCATTGGTCTGGCACCCATGTTTTTATCAAAACCATGATTTACTAACCATTGCCGTGCTGGGTTATCAATATCGATCGCAACATTCTTTGGCGACAGGCGTGATTGTAATTCTACCAACACTTTTTCCACTATCAAGAAAATAGATTCTTTTTCTAGCGATTTAAATTGTACAATTGCATCTAAACGATTTCTAAATTCTGGTGTAAACCTGCGTTCGATAACCCGAATACCATCGCTACTATTATTTTGCGCATGGAACCCCATAGAAGTGCGACTCATTTCTTGGGCGCCAGCATTAGTCGTCATAATTAAAGTCACATGTCGAAAATCTGCTTTACGTCCATTATTGTCTGTCAACGTGCCATTATCCATAACTTGCAATAACAAATTAAAAATTTCTGGATGAGCCTTTTCTAATTCGTCCAACAATAATACACAATGCGGAGTTTTTACTATGGCATCGGTCAATAAACCGGATTGTTCATAACCAACATAGCCAGGAGGTGCACCAATTAAGCGTGAAACGGTGTGACTTTCCATGTATTCGGACATATCAAATCTAACTAATTCTATGCCTAAAATTGAAGCTAATTGCTTGGCAACCTCAGTTTTACCCACCCCAGTTGGACCAGCAAACAAAAATGTTGCTACCGGTTTATTTTGATCATTCAACCCAGATCTACCTATTTTTACTGCATCCGCAACTAATTCAATCGCTTCATCTTGACCGAAAACCACCAATTTTAAATCTCGTTCTAAATTTTTCAACATTTCTTTGTCGGAAGCCGACACAGATTTACGCGGAATTTTAGCAATTTTAGCTACCACGCGTTCAATATCACTAACACTGACATTGCGTTTGCGTTTTTCTGCCGGCACTAAGCGATAATAAGCTCCAGCTTCATCTACCACATCAATAGCTTTGTCCGGCATATAACGGTCCGTGATATATTTACTAGCCAATTCCGCAGCCACACGTAACACGGTATTAGAATAATGGATCCCATGATGCTTTTCTAATTGCTCACGTAGCCCTTTTAGTATTACCAAAGTTTCTTCAATATCTGGCTCGCGGACATCTATTTTTTGAAATCTACGCGCCAAAGCACGATCTTTTTCAAAAATCCCTCTATATTCCTGGAATGTAGTGGAACCAATGCATTTTAAATCCCCTGACGCTAACATGGGTTTAATTAAGTTTGAAGCATCCATTACCCCACCCGAAGCAGCTCCTGCACCAATTATGGTGTGAATTTCATCGATAAACAGCACGGCGCCATCTTCTTTCCGCAACTGTTGCAATAGTGCTTTTAGGCGCTTCTCAAAATCACCACGATATTTGGTTCCGGCGAGTAAAGAACCTAAATCTAAGGCATAAACCGTGAATTTTTTAATCACATCTGGCACTTCACCATCTACTATTTTTTTAGCTAAACCTTCGGCAATAGCTGTTTTACCTACCCCTGCTTCACCAACATAGAGTGGATTATTTTTCCGTCGCCGACATAAAATCTGAATTGTGCGTTGAATTTCTTCTTCCCGACCAATTAATTTATCAATTTTTCCAATGGCTGCCTGATGATTCAAATTAATCGCAAAACTTTCCAATGGGCTGCGATTTGGTAAATCTTGGCCAAGATCTTCCTCTGGAGATGCAGTTGGTATTTCAGGATCTTCAATCCGCTCTTCTACCCTAGAAATCCCATGCGAAATGTAATTAACTACATCTAACCGCGTAATATTTTCTTTCTTCAAAAAATATACCGCCTGACTTTCCTGCTCGCTGAAAATAGCCGCCAATACATTGGAGCCAGAAACCTCATCTTTACCAGCAGATTGCACATGAAATACTGCACGCTGCAATACCCGCTGAAATCCTAAGGTGGGTTGCGTTTCACGATGCTTTTCCCCGGTTGGAATTAGTGGCGTAGTTTCATTAATAAAAGTTGCCAACTCACCGCGTAAAGTTTCTAAGTCAGCACCACATGCTTGCAATACACAAGCTGCCGAGGTATTATCGAGTAATGCTAATAGTAGGTGCTCTACTGTCATAAACTCATGTCGTTTATCGCGCGCAACTTTGAATGCTAGATTTAGGGTTAGTTCTAATTCCTTGCTTAACATACTTAAAATCTCCTAGGAAGTATCATTATTTTAATGCGCTGGCAAACTGCAAATAATCTTTCATTCTCATTGTTACTTATATTTTAATGCCCTTACTAAAATACTAGCTAATATTTATTCATTTTGCCTACATATATTTTTTTGACCAATCACATTATTTATAACCGCAAAAACTTGACTATTTGGATGATATGCTCCAAATTAACATATATATGTGCGCTAGTGCCAATCATTACGATGGTGACTAGGCTAGTAAACTAGAAGGAAGTGTTTATTATGGCAACTGGGACGGTTAAGTGGTTTAATAACCAAAAGGGATATGGATTTATTTGCCCGATGGATAGCAACGAAGAAGTATTCGCGCATTTTTCAGCTATTGTCATGGAAGGATATAAAAGTCTTAAAGCTGGACAAGAAGTTAAATTCGAGGTAAATCAGGGACCCAAAGGATTGCACGCAATTAATATCACCCCTGTTTCTGCGGAGCAACATGCTTAGTGGCATTATATCCAACCCCCTTATCTGCCTCTACGCGACCCCATATTCTGCCTCGCAAGCTCGGCATAAGGGGGTCGGCATAAGGGGGTCGGAACAATCTAAAAGCTATTTGTGACCAAGAGACAGGCAGATAAGGGGGGCGCAACCATGCGGGGAAGCTTATGAGGCATAATAGCCCCCCCACGCTGGTAACGTCTACATACACCGCACCACTGCATCAGCAAACCCGGAGCATGACACTTCGGTAGCGTTATCCATCAACCTAGCGAAATCATAGGTAACTGTGCGTGCATTAATCGCACCTTGCATCCCATGAATAATTAAATCTGCTGCTTCATACCACCCCATATGGCGTAACATCATTTCTGCTGACAAAATCAACGACCCTGGATTTACTTTATTTTGCCCAGCATATTTTGGTGCCGTCCCATGTGTGGCTTCAAACATTGCTAAATCTTCACTTAAATTCGCGCCTGGGGCAATCCCAATCCCACCTACTTGCGCAGCTAAGGCATCGGAAATATAGTCGCCATTCAAGTTCAGCGTCGCAATTACGTCATATTCTTCTGGCCGCAACAAAATCTGCTGCAAAAAAGCATCGGCTATCACATCATTGATAATAATTTCGCGCCCGGTAGTCGGATGCTTAAAACTATGCCATGGGCCATCATTCATGACTTTAGCCCCAAATTCTGATCGCGCTAATGCATACCCCCAGTCCTTAAACGCACCCTCAGTAAACTTCATAATATTACCTTTATGCACCAAGGTAACGCTATTACGATTATTATCGATGGCATACTGGATTGCCTTGCGCACTAAGCGTTCAGTCCCCGCTTTTGAAACTGGCTTAATACCAATGCCACAAGTATCCGGAAACCGAATTTTGGTTACTTGCATTTCCGTGCGTAAAAAATTTATAACTTTCTTCGCTTCAGCAGTATCTGCCTGCCATTCAATACCAGCATAAATATCTTCGGAATTTTCACGAAAGATAACCATATTAGTTTGTTCGGGATGTTTTACTGGGCTAGGAACACCTTGAAAATAACGAATCGGGCGTAAGCATACATATAAGTCTAGTTGCTGACGTAAGGCCACGTTTATTGACCGGATCCCACCGCCAACTGGGGTGGTCAGAGGACCTTTAATCGCAACATGGAATTCTTTAATCGCGGTTAAAGTTTCTTCCGGCAACCAAACTGCTTCTCCGTATACCTGGTTAGCTTTTTCACCAGCATAGATCTCTAGCCAACTAATCTCTCGCTTACCAGCATAAGCTTTAGCCACAGCAGCATTAACCACCTGTTGCATCGCCGGGGTGATATCTACCCCAGTACCATCCCCTTCAATAAACGGGATAATAGGATTTGTAGGGACAACTAAATCACCATTAGCTGCTACACTAATTCTCTTCCCTGTTGTTGGTAATTTAACTCGCTGGTATACCATGTTTCCCTCCTAATATACGATAATTCAAGAAATATACTCTAGCCGGAGTATATCATTTTCATCTATGCTTATACTATGCGATAAAAAATAATTTGTCTGCTGCAAACAGAGTATATTTAAGAACATGAAAAAAAAATTTATAATCGGCTGCCTAGTGCTTTGGTTTTCCATTTCTGCGGATACCCTTTGGGCCTATGCAATACAAGACTACCGCAATCAACGCGAATTATTTCTTCGGGTAGAGAAAGATTTAAAAAATGGCAGTTATAAATTATATAAACAATATGCACATTTGCTTAAAACTTATCCCTTATACCCATATTTAGAATATACAGCCCTAACCACGAATATAGATAAAACTGAGTTACGCAGTGTCCAAGCTTTTTTAGCAGACT
>Ga0207118_1114_pt1 | contig 10599 bp, 6 predicted proteins | sample Alteio_BWMinHeat_42_FD_153507 | JGI IMG/M metagenome (GOLD analysis project Ga0207118, IMG submission 153507) | Enriched cells from forest soil in Barre Woods Harvard Forest LTER site, Petersham, Massachusetts, United States -... | ecosystem: Environmental > Terrestrial > Soil > Temperate forest >...
TTGGCCGCCGTCATGAAACTGAAGCGGGCTCCGGTCGAGATGATATTAATCGACCGGCGAAATTTCCATCTTTTCCAGCCGCTCATGTACCAGGTGGCCACCGGCTCGCTGTCGCCGGGCGATATCGCCGCGCCTCTTCGCGGGGTCTTGAGCCGTCAGAAGAACACGCAAGTGCTTCTCGGCGAGGCCACGGATGTAGACCCGGATGCCAAACGGGTGATTCTCAATGACGGGGCAACTTTTGACTACGACTCGCTCATCGTGGCGACGGGCTCGCAGACCTCTTACTACGGAAACGATTCCTGGCGGGAATGGGCTCCCAGCCTGAAATCGATCGAAGAAGCAACGGCCATCCGTCACAAGATTCTCTACGCGTTCGAACGGGCGGAGCGTGCCGACACGGAGGATGAAGCGCGCGCCTGGCTGACGTTTGTGATTGTGGGGGCAGGCGCCACGGGGATGGAGCTCTCCGGCGCGCTGGCGGAGATTGCCACGGAGACCCTGCGGCACGATTTTCGAAAGATCAATCCGCAGGAAGCGCGAATCATTCTGATGGAAGGCGCGGCGCGCGTGCTGGGAGCATTCCCCGAGGATCTTTCCGCCAAAGCAGAAAAGCTTGTCACTGGTCTTGGTGTGGAAGTTATCAAGAATGTGATGGTGACGAATATTAGCGCCGCGGGCGTAACCTTCAAGCGCGGAGACGCAGTGCAACAACTGGCGGCGAGGACCGTTCTTTGGGCGGGCGGCGTCACCGCAACTCCCTTTGGACGCAAACTTGCCGAGCGCACCAGGGCGGAGACCGACCGCGGCGGCCGCATCAAAGTGAAGCCGGATCTGACGATCCCGAACTATCCCGACATTTTTATTATCGGGGACCTTGCGTACGCCATGGATAAGGAAGAGAAGCCGCTGCCCGGAGTTGCGCAGGTAGCCATGCAAGGAGGTGCGTACGCGGCTAAGGTTATTCGCGCGCACATTGCTGGCAAGAGAGAATTGCCGCCGTTTCATTATTTCAATAAGGGCGACATGGCGGTCATCGGCCGCGCCGCCGCAGTGGCGAATATTTTCGGGTTTCACGTTTCCGGGCTGCCCGCGTGGCTGATTTGGCTATTCGTCCACCTGATTTACATCGTGGAGTTCCAAAGCCGCGTGCTGGTATTCATTCAGTGGGGATTCGAATATCTCACCTTCAGCCGCGGAGCGCGTCTGATCACCGGAGAGGCGGCCACCGATTACATCGACAAGTCTTCCCCTGCCTCCCGGTGATACACTCCCAAATCTGGCGAGAGGATGACATGCGTCTTGCGAGCGAGAGTGTGAAAAGTTTTTTTCCGGGATGCTGCCGTTCGCAAATACTGCTGCTGTTTTCAACTGCGCTGATGCTGGCCGCTGCCTGCACGCCAATCGTGAGCGCCCAGCAAATGAGCCCGGACATGTATTCCGGCATGCGATGGCGCTTGATTGGACCGCATCGCGCGGGACGAGTGACAGCGGTTGCGGGGATCGCGGGGCGGCCTAATGAATATTACTTCGGCACGCCGGGCGGAGGCGTTTGGAAAACCACGGACGGCGGGAGAGTTTGGAAGCCGATATTTGACGATGCTCGTGTTGCGTCGATCGGGGCCATCGCAGTCGCACCGTCACAGCCCAACACCATTTATGTAGGGACCGGAGAGCAAACGCGGGGGAACGGCGTGTTCAAGTCCACGGACGCCGGTGCAACATGGACGAATGCCGGCCTCGCGGACACGCACTATATCAATACGATTCTCGTCGATCCTCTTAACCCAGATGTGGTCTTAGTCGCCGCCTCTGGGGACTTTCTCCCCGGTCCGGCTCGCGGAGTTTTCCGCTCCACGGATGGTGGGAAAACCTGGGCGAAAGTGCTGTTCAAGGATGAACACACGGGCGTTTGGGATCTGTGCTTCGACCCCGGCAATTCCAGCCTTGTATATGCTGCGCTAGCAAGTTTTCCGCCAGACCGCGGGGAGAAGGCACCCGAGGGCCCAGACGCCTGGATCTATAAGTCCGCCGACGCGGGCGTCACGTGGCAACCCGCAGGGGAATCCGGCCTTCCACCAGACCATCGCGGGCGCATCGGGGTTGCCGTGGCGCCGGGAAGCGACGGACGCCGCGTTTTCGCGATCATGGACCAAGGATTATTTCGATCTGAGGATGGCGGCGCGACGTGGCAGCGCATCACGGAAGATGCGCGCATTGTCGGAAATTTTTATTTCAGCCGCGTCTTTGTCGATCCCAAAAATGCCGACGTGGTTTATGTGATGCAGACTTCTACCTACCGCTCGAATGATGGCGGGAAGACGTTTGTGGCGTTTGCTGGAGCGCCCAGCGGCGAGGATCACCACGTCCTGTGGATCGCTCTCAACGACCCCCAGCACATCTTGCTCGGCACGGACCAGGGAGCGGAGATTACCGTGGATGGGGGTAAATCGTGGACCGATTGGTTCAACCAGCCCACCGGACAGTTCTATCACGTGACCACGGACAATCTTTTTCCGTATCACACGTTCGCGGCGCAGCAAGACAGCGGCACGGCGGTGGTGCCAAGCCGCAGCGATTTCGGCCAAATCACCTATAGAGAATGGTATTCCTCGGGTGGATTCGAAAGTGGCTACATCGCGCCGGATCCGCTAAATCCCAACAACATTTATTCGATCGGCTGGTACGGAATCGTTCTTCGGCTGGACCGAACGACAGGGCAAATCGCGGCGGTGTATGTTCCGCCAGCGAACTATCGCACGGCGTGGGAAACGCCGCTGGTTTTCTCCCCTCGTGATCCGCACGCGCTCTACTTTGGCGCGCAGTACGTCCTGAAAACCGTCGACGGAGCTGTAACTTGGAAGGTGATCAGCCCCGACCTGACGGGAGAGCCCGAAAAGCCCACGGAAACCAAGAAGGCTTCTGGTGGAAATGAGCCAGAAAAGGAAGAAAGAGAGGAAGCACAAGCGACCCGGGGCGGAACGATTATGACCATCGCTCCCTCTCCCGTGAGCGCTTCCGAAATCTGGGCGGGAACGAGCACGGGCGCGATCCATTTGACGCGCGACGATGGCGCCAACTGGCAAAATGTCACGCCCGCCGGATTGCCGCCCAAGAGTCAGGTGTTGCTCATCGAAGCTTCTCCCTTCGACGCAAGCGTCGCCTACGCGGCGATTTCCGTCCGGCGCGATGTCCATCCGTATTTCTATCGCACGCGTGACGCCGGGAAGAACTGGGAACGCATCGTGAACGGGCTACCGGATTTTGGGATTGCGCGGACCGTCCGCGAGGATCCCGCGCGGCGCGGCCTTCTCTATGCCGGCACGGAAACGGGCGTGTACGTTTCCTGGGACAGCGGGGACCACTGGCAATCCTTGCAACTCAATTTACCAACCGCTTCCGTGCGCGATCTAGCGGTCCATGGCGGCGATCTGGTGGCGGCCACGTTCGGCCGCGCGCTCTGGATTCTGGATGATTTGGCGCCGCTGCGGCAAGCAAATCTCACGATGACCACTTCTCCCGTTCAGCTGTTCCAGCCGCAAACCGCTTTGCGCGTTCGCTGGGACAATCATCCGGACACGCCGCTTTCGGCAGACCTCCCCGCAGGAGAGAACCCGCCTGACGGCGCGATTCTCGACTACTATTTGAAGTCGACGCCAAAGGGAGAAATCACGCTCGACATCTTCGATCAGAAGAAAAATCGTATTCGTCGCTATTCCAGCGTCCCGCCGGCCCCGGACCTTCGTCCACCCAACGTGCCGGACTATTGGTTTGCACCTCCGGAGGTATTGTCTAGGCAGCCCGGCATGCACCGCATCGTGTGGAATCTTCGCTACGACAACCCGCCTTCGCTGACGTACAGCTACTACGGAAACCTGATCAACTACATTGAGTACACGCTGCCGGACCATGCGATTGCCGGACACACGCCGCGCTATCAGCCGGAAGGCGCGCTGGTCGTGCCAGGGCACTACGAAGTGGTGCTCACGGTGGACGGAAAGTCCATGAGCCAGGCGTTGACGGTGGAGATCGATCCCCGGGTGCGTGTCTCTACCTCCGATCTCGCCGCGCAGACGGCCTTCGCGCTGCAAATCGCCGAAGCCATGACGGCCAGCTACAAAATGTTCAACGACGCCACAGCGCTGCATTCGGAAGTGTCGGCCCGGCAAAAGAGTCTGGCTGGAAATGCGCAAGCGAAAGACACGCTCGATGCGCTGGGAACATTGGAAAAACAGATCGCAGATGTAACCGAGGGTGCGGATGAAAAGCCGGGGGCCGGCCCCGTGAACCGCGATTTGACGCGTTATTTCATCATGATCGAAACTGCCGATGTCCGGCCTCCGGATTCGGCGGCTGCCGCTGTCAAAGCGTCGTGCCAAGCGCTTCAGAAGGACTCCGAACAGTGGAGGAAACTCAATGCGGAAGTTGTGCCGGCTCTCAACAAGCAATTGGACATATCGAAGCTGAAAGCGCTGCCAGTGACGACGTACCAAGGGGGAACTCTCGCGTGCGCGAACTAGTCTCGATCAATGGCCGGGCTCTGGCCCGAGTCGCAATTCTTTTTGCTGCGACGGCGATTCTCACCCCCTTGTGGAATTTCTCTGCGTGGTCCCAGGCCATTTCTCCGGACCCCGCGATGGAGCGCGGACACAAACAGTTTCAGCAAGCCTGCGGATTCTGTCATGGCCCGGACGCCACAGGCTCGCGTGGACCGGACCTTGTACGTTCGCCCCTGGTGGCTCACGACGTGAAGGGCGACAAGATCGGCGAAGTCATTCGTCTCGGCCGCGCCGATAAAGGCATGCCGGCAATGTCCATGACCGATGAACAGGTGCAGGACATTGCCGCCTATCTGCACGGGCGGGCCGCCGAAGCGATCAGCTCGTCTGGTGTGCCCAGCAAGTATCCGGTCGAGAGAATGCTTACCGGCAATGCCGAAGCCGGAAGGGCTTTTTTCAACGGCGCTGGTGGTTGCAAGAACTGTCATTCACCCACGGGCGATCTTGCGGCCGTCGCCACGAAGTATTCTGCCATCGAGCTTCAAGCGCACATGCTTTACCCGGGCGGCAAACGAACCATCGCGGTGGTTACGCTTCCTTCCGGCGAACTGGTTAAGGGGCCCTTGGTGCATGCGGATGATTTTGTGATCTCCTTGCGTGACGCCTCCGGCTGGTATCGCTCCTTCACTCGCGATCGGGTGAAGGTCGAACTGCAGGATCCGCTGGCGGCCCATCGCGATTTGCTCGATAAGGTGACGCAGGCGGACGTTCACAATCTTTTTGCGTATCTCGAAAGCTTGAAGTAGGGAAGAGGAAAGTCACAAGCTACGCGACGGAGTTGGAATGTTTTCTCAGTCACGCAAACTAATTTCGTTGCTCGTTTTGCTGTTGTTTGGAGCGGGTCTCGATGTACGTTCGGCAGCTGCGCAAGGGCTCGACCCCGCGGCCTTGCAAAAGCCCGCAACCGATACCTGGCCGACGTACAACGGCGACTATTCCGGCCGTCGCTTCAGCACGCTCGATCAAATCAACGCCTCCAATATCGGCTCGCTCACGCTCGCCTGGGCGTTCTCCGCGCACGTCGGCGCTATTAAATCGACTCCTCTGGAAGTAAACGGCATCCTCTATTTCACCGTACCGGACAACGTGTGGGCCGTCGACGCCCGCTATGGACGCGAAATCTGGCACTACCAGCGCACTTCCGAAGGCGATCACATCGGCAACCGCGGCCTGGGCATGTATAAGAATTGGCTTTATTTCACAACGCCCGACGCGCACCTGGTCTGTCTGGATGCCAAGGATGGCACGGTTCGCTGGATCGTCGAGCTCGCCGACCCCAAGCTCGGCTACTTCGCAACCATGGCGCCGCTGGTTGTGCGCGATCATGTGATCGTCGGTGTCTCTGGCGACGTCACGGACGTTCGCGGTTTCCTCGAATCCCGCGACCCGGAAACGGGCGCCGTCCAATGGCGCTGGTACACGGAACCGGACCCCGGCCAACCGGGCTCCGAGACGTGGCCCAAAGACTCCGACGCCCTCCTCCACGGCGGTGGCATGACCTGGATGAGCGGAACGTATGATCCGGAGGTAAACCTGCTCTATTGGGGCACCGGCAATCCCAATCCCGTCCTCGCGGGGGAAGGCCGCGCCGGTGACAATCTCTACACCTGCTCCATCGTGGCTTTGAATCCCGACACCGGAAAGCTCGCGTGGTATTTTCAGCCTTCGCCGCACGATGTGCACGACTGGGATGACGTCGAAACTCCCGTTCTCTTCGACGCCGACTTTAGGGGCAAGCCGCGCAAGCTCCTCGCGCAGGCCAGCCGCAATGGCTTTTTCTTTCTGCTCGATCGAACCAATGGCCAGCATCTAGTCACCGCGCCGTTCATCGAGCAGACTTGGGCCTCCGGCATTGACTCACGTGGCCGTCCCATTGCCAAGCCGGAAGCCGCTCCCACCCCGGACGGCACGCTGGTCGAGCCCGGTTCTGACGGCTCCACCAATTGGATGGCGCCCAGCTTCGATCCCCAGACCGGACTCTTCTATGTCAATTGCCGAAGAATCTTCAGCGTCTATTTCCTCACCGCGACAGGGAAGGCGGAAGGCTGGGCGGGTCGCGACCGCATCCTATGGGCCAATTCCACGTTACGCGCGCTCGACTATCGCACCGGAAGAGTGGTCTGGAATCACGAAATCGGCAACGGTGAAAGCATCGCGGGAATCCTTACCACCGCCGGGCATCTGCTCTTCACCGCCGATAACTCCGGCAATCTTCTGGCGCTCGATCCCGCCACCGGCAATACTCTTTGGCACCTCAACGCTGGTGGCCAACTGGACGCTTCCCCAATGACCTACCAGCTTGACGGCCGCCAGTACCTTATCCTCCCGGTGCAGGACATTCTCTATGCCTTCGCGCTGCCCGTGAAGGAGCAGAGTCATTGATTGGAATTTACCGGATATTTCATGTTGAATCGGGAGGACGGCTGGTATGGTGCCGGGGGCCAGAATCGAACTGGCTACGCCCGCCTTTTCAGGGCGGCGCTCTACCAATGAGCTACCCCGGCAGATTCGAACTTTTCAATTTTAGAGACGATGGAGGGTGCTGTCAATTCGGCGCGCGACGGGAAATCAGGCCTATTTGTCCGTATTAAAGATATCGGCGGCGACTTTCCACTGCTTGTCCGGCTGCTTCTTCCAGACCACCACGTATTTGCCGATTTCCGTCGTGGGATTTCCATTGGCATCATTGAATTTCAGTTCAAAAGTTCCCACGTCATAAGCCATCTCGCCGGACTTCGCGACCTCGATTTTGGTTGGCGCAAAGTTGAGCGAGAATCCAGGCGACGCCATCAGCCCGGCCCACATCCTCTGAATCTGCTCTTTACCCGTGGCGATCGGAGCATTGAAAGGGAATGCCGATCCGTCCGAGGCGTAGTACCCAGCCATCTTGCTGGCATCCTTGCTCTGCGTCGCCGCGGACCATTCTTTGTCCAGCTTGCGGATGGCCTGTTCGTTCGCTCCCCCGCTCGACGTCTGAGCAAACGATATTCCGATTGCAACAATAACTACCGCCGCCAACAATGCAAACTTCCTCTTCGCTTTCATTCGAGCCCTCCGTAATTTTTGATTGCATCCTGGCCGACACTTCGGGCAAACAGTTGCGCGATGATGCCTTGCCACGTGGTTGACTGTCAAATTCCAGGGTCAGCGCCGCGGTTGATCGCCGTAACGAGGTGGGTCATTACTCCTGCAAAAAGCGCAATCAGCCCGAAATAGCTTCTCCAACTCAGCCCAGCCATGCCGAGCGGCGGCTCGGCGATAAAAGCCATTAGCAAGGAGACGGCGGAAAACAGAATCAGCAGCGAACCAATCCGTTGTAGAACTTTCCGCCAACCCTGCGGTTCTTCGCGAAGATAGAGCCCAAGAACCACGTTCACAAGAGCCGCCCCCAAAAGATAAATGTGGCGGGAAACGTACATCATGTGCACATCCGGCGTAAGCAGCGGCATCGCCGGGTTGTGATGCTTCATCAGTTGGCCGGTCAGTAGGAATGCAACGACGCCTAGCAGGCCGATGATGAGGTGAATGCGGCGCATAAGAACCCCGGGGGTGGCCGCGAATTCTAACACAGCGGAACAGCTTGCCGTTCACTCCGCCGATTGGTCGAATTCGCGCATCCAGTTGCGGTTCTTGAGGACCTCGCGCGGTTTGGTGCCGTCGGGCGGACCGACGATGCCGTCTTTCTCCATGAGATCGATCAGCCGCGCTGCACGGCCGTACCCGATGCGCAGGCGTCGCTGCAGCGTGGAAGTGGACGCGCGACCGGCATCGCAGACCACGCGAATCGCGTCCTGGTAGAGATCGTCGTCCACATCCTCGCCACCGTCGGCTTCGTCTTCCTCGTCGGCGGCGCCTTCGACCTTTCCATTCTCGTCCTTCGGCGCTTCCAGCAGTTCTTCTTGATACTTCGCCAGCGCCTGCTGCCGCCAGAAGTCGCACACCGCCGTGATTTCCTCTTCCGTGACCAGCGGGCCGTGAATGCGGTGCAGCCGCGCCGACCCCGCTGGCAGGTACAGCATGTCTCCGTTGCCCAGTAGCGATTCAGATCCGTTCGAATCCAGAATCGTGCGCGAGTCCACTTTGCTGGCCACGCGGAACGAAATGCGGGCAGGGAAGTTCGCCTTGATCAGCCCGGTGATGACGTCCACCGACGGCCGTTGCGTCGCGAGTATCAAGTGGATGCCTACCGCGCGGGCCATCTGCGCCAAGCGCGTAATCGACTCTTCCACATTGTTCGTATCGACCATCATCAGGTCGGCCAGCTCGTCGATGACGATCACTAGATATGGCAGCGGCTTGTGTTCGCTCTCTTCCAAATTGTCGAAAAGAGAAAGCGACTGCTCTTTCTTGAATGTTCGGTTGTACTGGTCGATGTTTCGAACGCCGCGCTGCGCCAGAAGCTTCAGCCGGTTCTCCATTTCGCGCGTGGCATTGCGCAGCACGTTCGAAGCGATCTTGGGGTCGGTCACCACAGGCGCAATCAGGTGCGGAATATTCTCGTAGAGATTCAGCTCCAGCCGTTTCGGATCCACCAGCACCATCTTCAGTTCGTCCGGGCTGGCCTTGAACAGCATGGACATCATCAGCGAATTGATGAAAACGCTCTTGCCTGTACCCGTCGAGCCTGCAATCAGCAAGTGCGGCATGGCCGCCAGGTCCGTGATTCGAATGCGACCGTGCAAGTCTCGCCCCATCGCCAGCGTCATCTTGCTCGGCGAATTCATGAACTCTGGCGCCTCGATTACATCCCGCAGGGCAATCGTCTGCCGGTTGACGTTCGGCACTTCAATTCCAATCGTCGATTTTCCCGGGATGCGCTCGATCAGGATCGATTCCGCCTGCAGCGCCAGGCACAAATCTTCCGTCAATCCTGTGATTCGCGTGTACTTGATGCCCGCTTCCGGCTTGAATTCGAAGGTCGTCACCACCGGCCCGGGATTGATCTGCGTCACGCGCCCCTGAATGTCAAACTCCAGGCATTTTTCTTCAATAGCCCGCGCCCGGTCCTTCAGCTCCGCCTCATCCAACTTATGACTCCGTTCGCCCTCACGCAGCAGGCTCGGAGAAGGCAGCCGGTAGCTCGGATTGCCCTTCGCAATCTTCGGTTCACCTGATTTCTTCGTTGCGGCCTTTTCGTTTTCGCGATTGAGCACGAAGATTGGCGTTTTGCGCGCGGTGTCCTTCTTCTCGTCTTCCTCTTCTTCCGTATCCGCGCCGCTCTTGAAAACATCGCTTTCATCCGCCAGGCGAATCGTCTTTGGCGGCTCGTTCAACACCTCGCCCTTGCCGAACAATTGCGGCGCCACCGGCTTTCTTCCGGAGAGCCGCGACTCCTCAACGCGTCTGCGCATCCTCCGCTGCTCTCGCTCTTCGCGCCAGGAGTGCCAGCGGGCCTGCGCCTTCTGCAGAATCCCCAGCCGTTCCACAGCCCCAATCGGCCCCTTCGGGCTCGTCGCCCACGCATGCGTTCCCGCAAATGAGAAGCTCGTGGTCATAAAAAGCGACGTAAAGAACAGCGCCACCGCCACCAGCAGCGCGCCCCAGAAATTAAACCCCGCCAGCAGTCCGCTGGAGATAAGCGAACCCAAAAATCCCCCCGCATGAATCGACCCGCGCACTTCCGGAAAGTGGCACAGCTCCAGTAGGGAAGGGAGCGACAGCAGCAGCAGTCCGTAGCCGACCAGCGTGGCCGCTTGCGATTCGATCACTCGGCTTCGGAACCAACGCCATCCCACCACCACCATCGCCGCCGGCAGCAGAAACGCCGCAAAGCCAAACAGTTGAAACAGCAGATCCGAGCCGTACGAGCCCGCGGGGCCAATCCAGTTCCTTACGGCGCCGTCGCCCGACGCTCGTGCGCTCACATTGAACGAAACATCGTGCGGGTTGTAGGAAAGCAGCGCCAGCGCTGTCAAAATCGACAGTGTGATGCACAAAAATCCGATCAGCTCGTTGAGCCGTTTGTTTTCCGTAGGTGTCAGGAAGCGCAAGAAATTCTCCTCAGCTTTTTGGGGAAGGCTGAGTGTCGCGGCGGGGGGGC
>Ga0207118_1204_pt1 | contig 10585 bp, 7 predicted proteins | sample Alteio_BWMinHeat_42_FD_153507 | JGI IMG/M metagenome (GOLD analysis project Ga0207118, IMG submission 153507) | Enriched cells from forest soil in Barre Woods Harvard Forest LTER site, Petersham, Massachusetts, United States -... | ecosystem: Environmental > Terrestrial > Soil > Temperate forest >...
GGGCTTTTATTCCTGCATCCTGCAAACGCTCAGCTACTTCAAGAATATTTATGGACCCCTCATCCCAGCCTAGTCTTGTTTTAACGGTAACCGGCAGATTCGTTGATCTCACGACAGCTTCAGTCAGGCGGACCATCAATGGCACATCTTTCAGCACACCCGCACCGGCACCCTTGCACACAACCTTTTTCACAGGGCAACCGAAATTGATATCAACGATATCCGGATTCGTGGCATCAACGATCTGCGTCGCAAGTGCCATGGCTTCTTCATCTCCGCCGAAAATCTGTATGCCTATGGGTCTTTCATAATCAAATATCTCAAGTTTCTTGCGGCTTTTAATGGCATCGCGTATCAATCCTTCAGATGAGATGAACTCGGTGTACATAAGGTCTGCCCCGTATTCTTTGCATACAGCCCTGAACGGAGGATCGCTTACATCTTCCATAGGAGCAAGCAACAATGGAAATTCACCCAATTCTATATTTGCTATTTTTACCAAAGTCTAAATATTTATATTGCGGCTGCAAAAATACTAAAATGTCAGATATACCCTCATTTGCAGGCAACCCTATTATATTTTTTCTTTCCCGCATATTGATCCTGTTGGGTATGGTACTGGTATTTGCGATCTCATTATATATTGTAGGATTTGTTTTTCTAAAATTCGCATTGGGTGTTGATATCAGCATGATCAATCAAATACTCCTCGAACCTGAGGCTAACGCTGGGGGAATTACCGCATTAAAAATATTCAATGTATTTATCAGCATCGGCACATTTGTGATCCCTGCGTTTATGTTTTCGCTGGCATTAAATCAAAAACCGGTTTTATTTTTAAAGATCAGGCATCCTGTAAAGGTTTATAATTATGCTTTTGCCATTTTCTTAATTATCGTTTCCATCCCTTTAACCTCATGGCTTTATACGATCAACCAGCAAATGAAACTTCCTGACGGAATGGCGGATTTTGAGCAATACATCAAAACTCTTGAAGAATCAGCCAAACATCTTACCGAGATCTTTGTACGCGCCGACACATGGAGTGAATACCTGTTGAATGTATTTGTTATGGCAGTAGTTCCGGCCATTACCGAGGAGATCTTTTTCAGGGGATGCCTGCAGAATTTTGTCCGCATGTGTTTTTATAATATTCATGTTTCAGTCATTTTCGCTGCTCTCATATTCAGCGGGGTACACGGACAGTTTTATGGGTTCCTGCCACGTTTTGAATTAGGGATCATATTGGGTTATGCTTTTGCCTATTCAGGTAATATATGGGTAAGCATAGCCGGGCATTTTTTTAATAATGCAATTGCGCTGACGGGAAGTTTTATAGATATGCGTAACATCAATATTGAGTTTTTAAAAGAAGATTATATTTTCCCTTTTTATATCAATATAATAAGTTTGGTTTTAACCGTTTTGATCATTTATATGATGAACAGGCTGAGGTATAAAAATATTTTTATTGAAGATGAAAAGTGAACTGGTAAAGGTGTATTCGTCAAGAAATATCATTGATGCAGGAATGGTAAAAGCCATGTTATATGATAATGGTATTGAAGTGATGGAACTGAATAAGATCGACAGCTCTTATCAGAATTTTGGAGAGTTTGAACTGTATTGCCCGCAATCGCAGATACTGGAAGCCCTGCACCTGATAAATAATAAATAAAACCATGAGCAATTTTTGGCAACGCACCATCACCGGGATCTTTTTTGTAACTGCTATTGTACTTTGCACCATCCTCAACGAATGGTCCTTTTTTATTTTACTTTTCGTCATAAATTTTTTATGCCTTCTTGAATTTTTTGAATTACTGCTTCCGGATAAAAGTCGGACAGAAAAATATCTGGGGGTCATTGCCGGAAGTATCATCAATGGCATGTTTGTTTTTATCAGCAGGAATACTTTATCGTTTGACTGGTTTTATAACCTGATCCCGGTTTTTCTTCTGATGTTTATCATCAAACTTTTTGAAAATACCAAACGTGAGTTTGATACCCTGGCTTACCAGATATTAGGCATTATTTATATCAGCTTCCCTCTTTCTATGCTGGGTAAGTTTGCCTACTTTAATACAATCGAATTTGACAAAGGGCTGCCAATGGGTTTCTTTATCCTGCTGTGGACAAGCGATACCGGCGCCTACCTGTCTGGGAGAAGTTTCGGTAAACATAAATTATTCGAACGCGTGTCGCCGAAAAAAACATGGGAAGGAACCATAGGCGCATTGCTGCTTGCTTCAGGTATGGCATACCTGCTTTCAACCTTTGAATTTTTTGATGTGGTTGACAGGTCAGATTGGTTTGTGATCGCGGCATTGATAGTTGTTTTCGGCACCTTTGGAGATCTGATGGAATCATTGCTCAAGCGCAATATTGACATAAAAGATTCAGGAAGCATTTTGCCGGGACATGGCGGGGTCATGGACAGGTTTGACGGATTGTTCTTATCGGTTCCGGCAGTTTACTTTTATCTCCTGTTCACGAATTGATAAACCAGGATCATCTAAACACCAGTTTCCCCGTATCAAATATCCTTCCGTCGATGATCAGACTGCAAAAAATAATTCCTTTTGCATGAAAACCATGTTCATAGATCACTTCATTGATATGTTGCCTGAGTTCCATTTTCAGTCGTCCCGTTTCTTTACCATTTATATCCGTCAGTAAAATATATGCTTCTTTATGATCGACCGGTCGGTTTACGATCACACTAATAGTGGTGGTTTCATCCGCAGGATTAGGATATGCGGCAAATAATTGTATGGCTTTTTCATTCGCCGGATCTGTTTTTATCCCAGCGGCAGGAACGCCCAAAACCTTTACGAATTTCTCCGTGGAAAAAATACTTTCTATCCCTTCAGCATCCACTGAAGCTATGCTGACATAATAGATACTGTCCTTTCTTACATGATATGTTTTAAGCTCCAGTGAATGGTCAATATTTATCAGGGTATCAAAATCGTTGCTATGCGTGCGGAACCCGATACGATAGTGATCATATTGTTTAGCCTTATTTACTTTAACCGTTAACCCGTTGCCATCATTAATAAGGTCTATATCCGCCATATCTGGCCCATTGGCAGCCATGGCAATGGAATTTCCGTTGATAAGTGTATTCCGTTTCAGGTAATCCATATCCACATAAAAACTATCAATAACACCATCATGGTTTATATCCTTACCCAAAATATCCCTCACCGAATGCTGTCTGTCGGTGTATGTTGGAATCGGATTGGCGTCACCATGTTCATTCGCCGATGTCATACGTACGGATGAATAGCCCTGCTGACGGAAAGGAATATGATCTCCTCCTCTGCCAGTGCGGTCTTCCGCATTCATAATATTTATAATTGGCTTTACAGGTAACAGAGGCATCAGTTCTTCCTGGTATTCCAGTTTTAAAAATCTCGCTAAACTTTTAGGGGCTGAAAGATTAGTACCCGCAGAAAATATTCTTACATTGATGCTGTCAATATTATTCTCTCCCGGGCAGCCGGGAGGAGAAGCCGTTTTACCACAAATAATGCCTCCCACAATATCATTATTCTGCACTGCACGGATGGGTATACTATTGTTCTTACAATAAAGTGCAAAAGCCGTGGAGCCATTTAAACCCTGTTCTTCACCGATAAGGAGCATAAATACAATGCTGCGTTTAAAAGTATATGCACTCATCACTCGGGCAAGTTCCAATACCAAACCCGTTCCGCTGCCATTATCTTCCATACCGTTGGCAATACAGGATGTATCATTGACACCTTCACAGCGGCTGTCAATATGGGCTTCCACAATGACCAGTGATTTATCGCTGGTATCGCTGCCGGGTAAAACAGCCAATATATTTCTGTGCTGCGGCATGCCGCCTATGACCTGATCAAACTGAAAATAGGAAACCTGTAAACGATTTTGTTGTAATTGAGAAAAAGTCTGGAATTTATGATATGCCCACCTGCGTGCGGCGCCAATCCCTGTGAATTCAGAAACAGTGTCAGAAGAAGTGTTGCGGTTATAAAATGAGGATAATTGTACCAGGTAACTCATGAACGAATCGTTTGATACTTTATTGAAAAGTCCGTTTACGATACTTTGTTTGTCTTTAATGACAGTGCCCTGTTTAAAATCATCAGGGTTGTATTGTCCTTTTAAAACCTTATCCACTATAGGATTTGTGATAAAAAGGTTAGTTTGCGCAAATACAAATGTTTGCAGATGCAAAAAACACAGGAGATAAAATAATTTCTTCATAATGATGAAATTTAATCACTCAAAAATAGAGAAATTCTCCTTGCCTGCTACTTTTCAGGAAAAATTTGACGAATGAAAAACTTCTTATATTTGCTTTGTGATAAAATATACAACATCTCTTTTCTTAACTTTCAGTCTTTTGTTTTCTGTCTCTTCCTATGCACAGCTGGATAACACTTACCTGCAGGATAAGATCAATATCAACCCTGAAGACAGTAGCAGGTTCGGCGTTTCCCTTAATGTTTTCAATTATATGCGCAACACGGAATATTATAATGATATTGAAGTAGGCAGGACTTTGTTTGGCTATCAACTCAACCCTAAATTATTTTACCAGGCAAGTCCACATATAAAAATTGAAACCGGTGTTTTTTTGAGAAACGATTTTGGCGGAAAAAATCCTTACACTTTTGCTATCCCGGCTTTCACATTAAAAACTCAATACAACAACCTCAGCATGCTATTCGGTACACTGGAAGGGGCTTTGAGCCATCGCATGATCGAGCCCATGTTTGATATTGCCCGTGCGATAGAGAACAGGATCGAAAATGGTTTCCAGCTTAAATATGTTACCGGTAAAACTTTTTTTGACACCTGGATCAACTGGGAAAATTTTATTGAACGTGGTTCCACCTCAAAAGAACAGTTAACTGCCGGTATCAATTATACACCCGTCGTATACCAGTCAAAAAATGATCTGAGTGTAAGTATTCCTTTGCAGGGCATGATCAGTCATCGTGGCGGCCAGATAGATAAAGACACCATTGATCAATTATATGTAAAAATAAATGCTGCGATCGGACTTCGTTTATCAAAAAGATATACGGCCGGTTTTATAAAGGAACTTCGTTTAGAACCCTATTATTTGATCTATAAAGAAAATTCCAGTTCGGGAATGCCATTTGATAATGGGAGCGCTTATTATGTCAATGCTTTTGTCAATACAAAATATTTGGGAATGATGCTGAGTTACTGGAACGCAAATGATTTTATTGCTCCCCGCGGAACAGCTATTTACCAGGTCCAGTCCGTTGATAACCCGGCTTATTTTATAAAAGACGGGAAACGCGAGTTATTGTTCCTACGTTTTTTATATGAAAAACCATTATTTGATAGACTGTTTATGACAGCGCGTCTCGAACCTTTTTATGACCTTAAAACCACCCAGGTTGATTATTCGTATTCCCTTTATTTAAGCTATAAGCAGGATTTTAATTTCAGGAAAAGAAAATGATTATTTTTAACTAAATCGAAACGGTCTTTATCTCACCGCCGAGGTCAAAGGATTTCTTATTCCAGACATTTCTATCAGGTCAACCTTTACCGAACCAACAAAAATGCTGCTTTCCACCCTTAATGGAATTTTGTTCTCGTCATCAGTAACCCACATGGTAAGAGCTTCAGCATCTTTAAATACACGTCCTTCCAACAATTGTGGTTTTACTTTAATGGTGCGGAAGGTACCTGCTTCTGTTTTTATGGTTTCACGACTAATATATTTGAAGCGCAATTCATAATTTTTGCCGTCCAAATAGAATGGGACAGGAAAAATATCTCCCGGTTTAACATTGCTCATATCAGTAATGCGGGCGTAATAAATAGCAGAAATAATATCCTGTGTGTTGGGAACAATATCAATTTTGCCCCTACGGCTGGTGGCAACATGTTTCTCATGGTCAAAAAGTATAAAGTCCGAATCCGTGTAATTACCTTCCTTTATTTTTTTTGTTGCTTTTACAGGTACAATGGCCTCTTCATCCAAATAACTTTCAAATTCATCTTTTACCTTGAACATAAAATCAACCAGGCCTGCTGATTTAGCATTGACTTTTATATGGTAATTGTTGCGGTTGTTCACCTGTTCAGGCATATCACCGACGATAAAATAACATTTACCCCCGTCAAGCGGACCATAATGAGCACGGTAGGTTAGCTTTTCACCATAGGTAAAAGCATTATTCAGCTTTTTATATTTGCTTAAAGTATCGTCTAATGGGCCCGGGGGTTTCTCTGCAGGATTCTTTGCATTCAGAAACACTCCCGCCAAAACGCTTAACAAAACAATTCGTTTCATAGATTCATACTTGTTTATCCAAATCTCATTCCAAAATTTTATTCCAGCAAATTTTGGGGAAAATACAAAGTCAGTACGTAAAGAGAATACTTCATCCCCGCGCTGATCTCATTTACACATTTTCTCATTTACGCATCTGCACATCCGGCATTTCACATTGTTTAAATATTAAATGCTATCCCCTGCGCCAAAGGTAGCTCTTTACCGTAATTAATGGTATTGGTTTGCCTGCGCATATATACTTTCCATGCATCACTACCGCTTTCGCGACCTCCGCCTGTTTCCTTTTCACCACCGAATGCCCCACCTATCTCTGCCCCGCTTGTTCCTATGTTCACATTTGCAATGCCGCAATCACTCCCCCAATGGGAAAGAAAAATTTCTGCTTCCTGCAGATTATCAGTAAAGATAGATGAACTTAAACCTTGTTTTACGCCATTTTGCATGGCAAGAGCATCCTCAAAATTCTTATATTTCAAGAGATATAGGATCGGGGCAAATGTTTCATGCTGCACAATTTTAAGATCATTTTCAGCTTCACACAGGGTTGGTTTTACATAACAGCCGCTTTCGTAACCGTCTCCCTGCATTACTTCATTTCCGTAGAGAATAGTGCCGCCTTCCTTTTTTAATTGTTCAATCGCATTTGTATAGGCATCAACAGCCGCTCTATCTATCAAAGGACCTACTAGATTTCCAGTCAATGGATTTCCTATACTCAACTGGTTGTATATTTTAAGTAAATTGCTTTTTACATTCTCATAAATACTCTCATGAATAATTAAACGCCTCGTCGTAGTGCAACGCTGACCTGCCGTTCCGGCCGCTCCAAAGACAACTGCCCGCAGGGCCAGATCTATATTTGCATGCGGAGTGATGATAATGGCATTGTTTCCTCCAAGTTCCAGTAAGGCTTTACCAAAACGTGCGGCAACCGTTGAACCTACGATCTTTCCCATTCGCGTGGAACCTGTGGCGGAAATTAAGGGTACACGTTCATCCTTACACATCAGTTCACCTGTTTTATAATCGCCGTTTATCATACAGAATATTCCTTCAGGTAAATTATTTGTTTTTAAAATTTTAGCCATCAGCAACTGGCAGGCAATACCTGAAAGCGGTGTTTTTTCCGAAGGCTTCCAAACACAAACATCTCCGCAAACGGCTGCCAGCATGGCGTTCCAGCTCCATACGGCAACAGGAAAGTTAAATGCCGAAATGATCCCTACGATCCCAATCGGATGGTATTGCTCATACATGCGGTGGTTAACACGTTCGCTGTGCATGGTAGATCCGGTAAGCTGCCTGCTTAAGCCTACGGAAAAATCGCAGATATCTATCATCTCCTGCACTTCACCCAGACCTTCCTGCAGCATTTTTCCCATTTCATAACTCACTAATTTGCCCAGAGGTTCTTTATATTCACGGAGTAAATTTCCATATTGACGGACAATCTCCCCGCGCCTGGGTGCAGGCATTTTGCGCCAAACCAAAAATGCTTCCTGCGCCTCTTTGATAACTTTGTTATAATCTTCTTCCCCGCTGAATTTTATTTTCGCTATTAGTTTCCCATCTACCGGCGAATACACTTCTTTCATTTCTGCCTGGGCAGATGCAAAAAAGTTCTGACCGGTTGAAGTTCCGTCGTTGATCGCTTTAATTCCCAGCTCTTTTAAAAAGTCCGGTGAAAATGTTTGAGTATTTGACATGTTCTTTGATTTATCCTTTAAGAAAAATAAACATTACTTTTCATACAATTATTTTGCTGCAAATGTAATGTATTAAAATAAATAAAGAGTTCGTAAATACCACCCGGGAAATTCTACAACTTTATATTTCTTACAGCTTTTATCGGGTTCAAACTATTCAGATTGAATATAAAGCTTGCTCTTTCAAATGGATGGTTATACCCTTGCAAATCCCAGTATGATTTAACATCTGCCGATGCAAAAAAGGGTAAATATATTTCGAAAATATTTTTAGCGACCCTGATATAAATTCCCCCGTCATAAGCAAATTTATTTTCATGTAAAATGCTAACTTTTCCCTTGCCATCAGTTGACGGTGTCGTTTGCTCCCAGTAAACAGCATCAACATAAATACCAATAGGTATTTTTAAAGGGAAAGGCACAGTAAAATTAGCTGCCGTCAGCCATGATTTGGATGAACCGATCTGGGCAAAATTCCTGAAACCTGCATCCCGGATGATCACCTGCCTTGCCCAGAAAGTCCCATGCTGGTCATTTTCTGCACGCCCTATCATGGCTTGATCATATAAATAATCGTTAAGCCCGCTCACTCCGCTGGCCTGGAAAAATGTTCTTTGCATATAATAATTGTTATTTCCCGGATCCGGGTCGCCCAAAAATGTTCCGCCGAACAAGCGCAGGTCAACTGTCTTTTTTCCACCCGGCATCAAAAATGACTGGATCGCCTCAAGTGATAAACGGCCTGCATTCACGCTATGCGAAAGCATTTGCATAGTTGCATTTAGCGTCGTAGGAAATAATTTATAATTGTGTTTAAAGGTATGTGCTATTTCAAAAGCTGAAAAATATTTTTCATAAAAATTAAACAAATAATTATTCCCTGTCTCCCTTTCATTAATACCTACATAGCGGATCTTTGAAGTGTTTTCAAATAAACTTCTTGCATATCTGGGTTTGAAATTAAATTGTAGGAATGGTTCAACTTTTTCATACGTATATGTTCCATACGTTACATGATCAGATGCTCCGAAGGTTGCAAACCGCGTAAGATTCAGCCCTGTTTGTATCCGGGTAAAGATTTTTGATGGGTAAAAATTTCCGGCAATATCCGCATAACCATTTATGTCCTTTGTTTCAAAACTGTATAAGGGTAAAATACTGTATTCGAATTTTTGTTGAGGAAAAACAGCATTATAAAAACCTATGCCCAGCATGCTTTTATTGTAAAAATTCCATCCATAAGCCGGGTACCAGAAGACTTGTCTTTCATCAGGTTTTTCAATTGGGGGAATAAAATGAAAACCTAATGGAGACCACTTTTTTAATAAGCCTTGTGTACGTATAGTATTGTTTTGACGATAAAGATCAAGCGTGCTTTGCTCTGCATCGATCCGGAAATCCGAAATCTGAGATCCAAAGTTCGAAAATTCCGACAAGGCAATTTCTTTTTTGCCATTGAATCCTTCAAACCATTTTGTTTGTAAAACACTGTCGCTATGCATCGCTGAAAGACTAAACGGAACCTTTGCATCTGTTAGATTTTTGATAACTAATTTATTCTTACTTATTGTTGATATCTTATAATCCACTTTTTTATTTGTAGAAAACACTTCATCAAAAAACCAGCCTAAATTCTTTCCGGTAAATGATTCAGCATGATTTTTAAAATCATCGGGTAATGGATGTTTGAATTTCCATTTTTGAAAATATGCCTGCATCATGGCATCAAACAAACTGTCACCCAGGTAATGTTGCAGGTAATTAAATGAAAGGGGATTTTTTCCGTAAACGATGCAACCATAATTAGCGTTGGTAAATTCGACCGAGGGTAAATTCCCCGGCTGATCCTGGTTTTGTCTTGCGGTAAATAAATATTCCAGCCTTGTAAGCGCAAATCCTGTGAAATCAGCATCGATCTTTAATCCGCCAACATTTATATTGCTTTTTAGCTGGCCCTTCCTTTTAGCGATCTCTGCGCAGCGGTTTTCATAATAGGTGTTAAAGCTTTCATCCATCCAGGGATATTCACGCTCATTGTTTGCCAGGATCCCATAAAACCAATTGTGTCCCACTTCGTGAATGATCGTAGTCCTGTCTATACTTTCACAATTGGTGATAGTAGGATATTCCATACCTCCCCCGGCTTTCAATGGAGTGATCACAACCTGGGCCAAAGAATATGGATATTCTCCTACTTTTTCAGAATAAAATTTTACCGCCTCATTAATAAAATTTACCCCTTCTTCTTTTATATTTTTAGCAAAAAGCCAGGTATCAACCTTGTGACCGTTTTTTAACAGCACTTCTCCCTTCTTTATTTTGAAATCCTTGCTGCTAAACCAGGCAAAGTCATGTACAGAATCCTGTACAAAATGCAATGTTTTAGTTGCATCGGTTGCAGGATTTTGTATTTCGTTATCTTTAATTTTATTCAATAACCATTTTTTTTCCTCTTCATTTTGTAAAATACCCGTAGCCGCAAGCACGTATTTTTTCGGTACTGTGATCTTAACATCAAACTTTCCGAATTCACTGTAAAATTCAC
>Ga0207118_1205_pt1 | contig 10499 bp, 8 predicted proteins | sample Alteio_BWMinHeat_42_FD_153507 | JGI IMG/M metagenome (GOLD analysis project Ga0207118, IMG submission 153507) | Enriched cells from forest soil in Barre Woods Harvard Forest LTER site, Petersham, Massachusetts, United States -... | ecosystem: Environmental > Terrestrial > Soil > Temperate forest >...
ACCGCGCGCGCGAAAGAAATGATTGAAGGCCACCTCATAAAGCGTCGCCGCCGATCCGTAAGTGGAAATATGGCCGCCAATTCCGGGCTCCTCGCGATTGGCGCGCACCACCATGGCCAGGGCGTTCCAGCGCGCGAAGCTCTTGATGCGCCTCTCGATCTCCTGATTTCCGGGATAAGGCGGCTGTTCCTCGGCGGGAATCGTGTTTATGTACGGCGTGTTGGCCGTGAAGGGCAGCGTGACCCCGGCCTGGCTCGCGTGCTCGCGCAAACGGCGCAGAATCTGCTCCGCGCGTTCCCGGCCGCGCTCCTGGAGCACAAAATCCAGCGAGTCCAGCCATTCCCGCAGCTCAACGTCTTCCACTTGCTCGGCCTTTTGCTCCGCTGGTTGCTCCACTGGTGGCGTTCCGCGGGTGTGCGGCATGCTCATCGTCGAGGCTCCCAATCCAAAATTCGCTCTGCATACATTTGATTAGGCATCACGGCCACTGGTTCGAAGCTTCTTATATTCGAGCTTCTTATGAGTATAAGGGGCTGTGGTGAGGTGGGCCATCTAAGAAGGGTTTCCCGAATCCCTCCCAGAATCAAGGGCTGGCGATTTCGGCGGTTCACGGCTAGGGTAGGGATGGAACTGGGGCAGGGCTTGAAGATGTTGCGGGCATGGCAATTGGTGGCTGCGCTTACCTTTACGGCCGTTAGCTGCTTCGGCCAGGCCGGGGCAAGACAATTCGATCGCCCTGCCCTCTCGCAATCGGCACCGGCATGCGGGCGGGAATCGTCGGTTGAATCTCCCGACCACCTCCACTCAGCATATGTCTCCTGCGACGGGGGCGAACATGGTACCCACACTGTACGGGTCACTGCTCTGGACTCCGCCGGGAAGGAAGCCTCCACCTTGTCTGCGCGGATGAAGCTGAGTTGCACGCCGGGCGCGTTGGAGTGGCTCGATGACCATCGCGTGGGCGTCGTCTGCCGAACAGATCCCGAGGTGAGGAATTACCTCGTCTTCGATATCGAGACGGGAAAGCATGCGGAGAACCCCGGTTCCTGGTTCCAGTGGTCGCCAGACCGTAAAACCTTAGCAAATGTAAAATTGGACGTCAGGTTCGGCACACCCGCCGGCCAACGCTCCTGCCTTTTTTTGAACGAAAGAGCCTTGTATCCGCCGGGATGCGATCACGCGAAAGAGTCGTACAACAACATCCATACTTTCCTGCTGCCTCTGGTCTGGTCGGCTGACGGCAGCAAGGCCGCATTCGTGGAGAGAATCTTCGATTGGGAGTATTACGATCCCTTCGGGCGCTACTTCGACGGAGAGGCCAAGAACGTACGCTATTATTTGGTCATCGTATCAGAAGATCATGCCGCGGGTTATCCGATCGATGCAGTCGCCGCACAGCAGATCCCCGCGTGGCAGGGCAATTCCCACCTCATGCTCGGCAATATGACATACGATCTCGATTCGCTTCCACCTGCACCGATTCCGTGAACTAGGACACGGTTTTTGACGTTAGCGACACGTTCTCAGCCAACCTTTCGATTTTTTGGACCCTCTATGCTACTTTCGATCCAGGCCCCAAAATGGCTTCGACACTTGAATCCGTTGCCCAGGCTTCACCGGAGGTCTTTCCGCAAGCGCCCGCGGAACTGACGGCTGTGCCCTGGTATGTGTGGTCGCTTTTCGCCGCCGTCGTTTCGGTGGTGATTGGCGGCTATTGGGATATTTCCTGGCACATGTCCATCGGCCGGGACTCGTTTTGGACGCCGGCCCACATGGCCATTCAATTCTGCGGAATCCTGGCGGGGCTCACCTGCGGTTATCTGATTCTCTCCTGTACTTTGGGACGCGATCCGGCATTGGCTTCGGCCAGCGTAAGCGTGTGGAGATTTCGCGGCCCGCTGGGCGCCTTCATTGCCGCATGGGGCGGCACGACGATGCTCACGTCGGCCCCCGTTTGATAACTGGTGGCACAACGCCTACGGTCTGGACGTGAAGATTTTCAGCCCGCCGCACGTGGTGCTCGATGGCGGCGTGCTGGCCATCCAGATCGGCGCCCTGGTTCTGATCGCCAGCGTGCGTAACCGCTCGACCGGTATTTTGCGGCGGAAACTCGACTGGCTCCTGCTGCTGCTGGGCGGAATGATCACCGTGCTGGCGCTTACCGTCGTCTGGGAATCGACTTATCGCGTCCTGATGCATACCGCGCAGTGCTATCGCGCCGTGGCCATCGTGGTTCCCGTCGTTTTGGGCGGCTTCGCGGCAATCTCCGAACATCGCTGGGCGCGAACGATCGTCGCGGGCGTCTACACCGTCTACGCCATGGTGATGCTGTGGATCTTTCCCTTGTTCCCGGCCACGCCGAAATTGGGGCCGGTCTATCAGCGAATCACGCATATGGTTCCGATGGAGTTTCCGCTGCTGGTGATCGTGCCGGCCTTGCTGCTTGACGTTCTCGAGCCACGCACCGCCGGATGGAAGAAGTGGCCCAAAGCCGCGGCCTTCGGCGTGATGTTTCTGGCGGCTTTCCTTGCGGCGCAATGGCCTTTCGCGACTTTTCTCGTTTCGCCGGCTTCCTCGAACTGGTTTTTCGGCACCAAGTATTTTGCTTATTTCGCTACGCCGAATGGCTTTGACATCCGTCACTTATTTGTGCCCACTGACTACGCCGCTTTCGGATTCTGGATGATCATGGCCGAAGCCGTGCTTCTGGCAGTGCTGAGCAGCCGCCTGGGCATGGCGGCGGGAGCATGGGTCCGGGCCATCCGCCGCTAATGGCCGCCACTTTTGCGATGAAGCGCTTCTTCGTAATTTTCCTGGCTCTCGTTGCGTGGGCCCTGCCCGTTTCTGCTCACGTTGGCAGCCCCGACGTTTTCCTCGAAGGGAATGCCGGGCCCTATAAATTATTTGTCACCGTGCGGGTGCCGCAGGTGATTCCGGGCATCGCGGAAATCGAAATCCGCAGCGAGTCGAATGACGTCAGCCAAATTCGCATCGCACCCATGCAGCTCACCGGGCCCGGCTCTCAATATCCTCCGGCGGCGGAGGCGGCCGAGCGTTCAAAAGAAGACTCGCAGTTTTTCCGCGGCAGTTTGTGGCTGATGGAGTTTGGTTCGCTTCAAGTGCGCATCGAGGCCGACGGAGCTTCCGGCAAAGGACTGCTGGCGGTGCCGATTCCGGCGGTCGCGCAGCGCATGCTGCCGATGCGGAGATCCTTGGGGCTGCTGCTATTTGCGCTGATGATCGTTCTCGCGCTGGCGATGGTTTCGATTGTCGCGGCGGCGGTTGGCGAGGGGAATCTGGCGCCCGGGGCCGTCGCCCCGGCTGCACGCAAACGGCGAGTGCGGATCGCGGCGGCTCTTGCGGGCTTGGTAGTGGCAGCAATTCTTTCCGTCGGCGGCTTGTGGTGGAGAGCAGACGCGCGGCAGTACGCAAGCCACATCTACAGCCCTCCCGAAATCGAAGCTTCCATCAGCTCCAATGGCCAATTGATGCTGCGTGCAGAGCCGATACGAATAACCTCGGGAAATCCCCGCCGCCCGGCGGATTGGATCGATTTCAAGGACCTGATTCTCGATCACGAGCACCTGATGCACCTCTTCCTCGTTCGCAGCCCGGGCATGGACGTTTTCTGGCATCTGCACCCGGAGCGCGCCGGCTCGGGCGGCTTCATTCAGAATTTGCCCGCCCTGCCGGCCGGCCACTACGAGATTTTTGCGGATGTGGTCTTGAGCAGCGGATTCCCCGTCACCATGATCGGGCAAATCGATCTGCCTTCCGCGATTGCGGGCGAGCGGCTTGGCGGGGATGACAGCGGAATCGGCGGCAACTCCATTGCCTCGGAAACGAACGCCACAGCGGAATATCCGCTGCCCGATGGCGGCCGCATGATCTGGGAGCGCGATGGGCAGCCGGTCCAGCCTCTGCGGGCCGGTGTTCCGATGATCCTGCGCTTTCACGTGACGGACCGTTCGGGCAACCCGGCGCAGGATCTCGAACCCTATATGGGCATGCCGGCACATGCCGCAATCGTTCGGTCCGACGGCTCGGTTTTTGCCCACGTGCATCCCACGGGCTCAGTGCCCATGGCTTCGTTTGAGCTGGCTCAAGCCAGCTTGCCCGGAAGCTCTATCAGCGTGCCCGGCACGATGAACATGCCGCAAATGACCGGCGATAAAATTGCCCCGGATATTTCCATCCCCTACGGATTCCCCAAAGCAGGCCTTTACCGCGTATTTGTTCAGGTCAGACGTTCCGGCCGGATCGACACGGCCTTTTTCGACGCATTGGTGAAATAAGACCCCCGCTATCGATTTTTTCTGCCGAGGCCATGCTCAATCCGGCGCCGGCGAAACTCATTTCTATAGCTTTAGGTGCCCGGCACAGGAATCGCCCTGGTCCGCCACCGAAAGCATCCAAAGAAGCTGGATGAGTTTATTGGCGCGCGAAAGATCATCGATAAGTGACTTTCGCGCGGAGTGACGACCATGCCTTGTGCGATTGAAGATTACGCGCTGATCGGAGATTGCCAGACCGCCGCGCTCGTCGGGCGCGACGGATCGCTCGATTGGCTGTGCTTGCCGCGGTTCGATTCGGACGCCTGCTTCGCCGCATTGCTGGGAAGTGCGGAAAATGGCCACTGGCAATTGGCGCCCGTGGCCAAAGCGAAGGTGCGCCGCCGCTATCGCCCGAGAACTCTCATTCTCGAAACCGAGTTCGAAACCGACACGGGAACGGCAACGCTGATCGATTTCATGCCTCTGCGGAAGGGTCATCCCGAGATCGTACGGATGGTACGCTGCGACCGCGGCAGCGTTCGGATGTGCATGGACTTGGTGATCCGTTTCGATTACGGGCGCAGCGTGCCATGGGTTACCCGGCGCAAGGATGGGGCCTTGCTCGCTTCGGCCGGGCCTCACCTTCTGGTGTTTCGCACCAACGTTTCCATCCGGGGCGAAGATCTTAAAACGGTGGGCGAATTCACGGTGACCGCCGGCAGCACGGCGACTTTTGAGCTTACCTATGGGAGTTCCTTTCTGCCCGTGCCCGCGGCGGGCGATTTGGAAAAATCCCTCCGGGAAACCGACGAATGGTGGTGCAAGTGGATTTCACGTTGCACCTATCATGGTCCCTGGGCGGAGACCGTCGAGCGCTCGCTGATCACGCTCAAGGCGCTCACTTATGAACCAACCGGCGGAATCGTGGCGGCCCCTACCACTTCATTGCCCGAGCAGCCGGGCGGGACAAGAAATTGGGACTACCGCTTTTGCTGGTTGCGGGACGCGACTTTTACTCTGTTTGCCTTCATGCATGCCGGCTATTACGAGGAGGCGTCCCGGTGGCGGGACTGGCTGGTGCGCAGCGTCGCGGGAAGCGCGGATCAACTCCAGGTGCTCTACGGCGTTGCCGGCGAGCGCCACCTCATGGAATGGGAAGTGCCGTGGCTGCCCGGCTACTGCGGGGCTTTGCCGGTGCGCGTGGGTAATGCCGCGATCCAGCAATTGCAACTGGACATTTTCGGAGAACTCGGAGACGTCCTGCACCACGCCCGCAGCCTGGAAAAGGATAACCGGCGCGCCCATTTCGATCTTCAAATTTCGCTCCTGCAATACCTTCAGAAAATCTGGCGCCAGACCGATCACGGCATCTGGGAAGTCCGTGGCCCGGAGAAGCACTTCACGCATTCCAAGGTGATGGCCTGGGTGGCTTTCGATCGCGCTGTTCGAAGCATCGAGGAATTCGGATTGGAAGGCCCCGTCGACGAATGGCGCGCCATCCGCGATCAGATTCACGATGAAGTTTGCCGTTTGGGATTCGATGCCGAACTCGGAAGCTTCGTTCAATCCTACGGCTCGAAGGAAGTGGATGCCAGCCTCCTGCTCATTCCGCTGGTCGGGTTCCTTCCGCCGTCCGATCCGCGGATTGCCGGCACCGTGCGCCAGATCGAAAAACAGCTGTTGCGCGACGGCTTCGTTCTTCGGTACGAAACGCACCGAGTGGAAGACGGCCTGCCATCGGGCGAAGGAGCCTTCCTGGCGTGCAGTTTTTGGCTCGCCGATAACTACAAGCTCATGGGAAGGGATTCTGAAGCCGAACAGCTTTTGGAGAGATTGCTGCAACTTCAAAATGACGTGGGGCTGCTTGCCGAGGAGTATCACGTCGGGGAAAAGCGGCTCGTCGGCAATTTCCCTCAGGCCTTTTCTCACGTCGCGCTTGTAAATACCATCACCAATCTCTATACGGAACATGGTCCGGCGCACCAACGATCACGTTGTCATGAGGGATCGGAAAGAAAACCCAAGCCGCGCCACGCGGTCCCCTAGATTGGCCCGCACCCTGCAGCACGGAAGATTTCGAAATCGCGACCGGCTTGATCTATTACTTCGCCGGGCGAAATAGAGGCGATTGGTTGTCGCGGGGATGAGGCTATCGGAATAGGCCGGTGTGGCCGAGAGAGTAGCGGCCGGGCTGCGGATAAACGCACAAACCATGGGGGCCTTTGCCCACCGGAATTCGCGCGAGCAGTTTCCCCGTATCGACGTCGATTGCGTACACTTCTGAGTTGTAGCGGCCGGAAAGCCACAAGACTTTTCCGTCCGCGGAGATTCCGCCCATATCCGGACTGCCGCCGTGCGGCAGCTTCCACTTAGCGATAATTTTCCGCTGGGCAAGGTCCATCACCGAAATGCTGCCCTCTCCGCGGTTGGAGATGTACATGAGTTTGGAATCGCGGCTCACCAGAAGCCCATGGGTGCCCTTGCCGGTCTTCAAAAATCCGACCACCTGAAATTGGTCGCCGTCGATTTCATGAACGCCGTTGGCCGCCATATCCGCGACATAGAATACTTTCGCGTCCGGAGACAACCGCACATCCTGAGGCATGGCCGGCCGGTCCAATTGCCGCACGCCCAGAATTTTCCGGGAAGCGGTGTCCACCTTGATCAACTTGCCGTCGAATTCGCAACTCACGATGAAGTAGCGGCCATCGTCGGAATAGTCCAGGTGATTGGGACCATCGCAGGGCACCGTCAGCGGAAACTTCATCTTCATCGTTTGGGCATCGCGAAAATCCAGCCGGTGCAAAGCCTCGGCCACCACGATCGCCTCGGTGCCGTCCGGAGTGAAGTAAAGGTTGTAGGGATCGTCGACGGAGACGTTTCCCTCGAGTTTGGCCGTGGCCGGATTGATCTTCGAGAGCGCGTAACCCTGATCGTCGAGCACATACAGCGTCTTCAAATCGTATGAAGGCACGATGTGCTGGGGCAAGCGGCCCACGGCGAAGTGGTCGACCACTTTGTACGTGGTGGGATCGATTACATCCACGCTCGCGCTCTCGCTATTGGGCACGTAAACGCGAGAAGGAAAATTCCTGACCGTAGGGCTCAGTTCATTGGGCCGGTCCGCCGCATAAATGTCCTCTCCGGCCAGGGCCAGTGCCGCGGCCCTGAGGCCCGCACTGCGAGGGAACGAACCTTCCTGGAGCCTTCTGCTTACCGACGAAATCAATAGCAGCGGATGAGCAAACAAAAGCGCGGCCGCGACAAAAAGCAGTGTGGTGAAAAACAAACGGATTAGTCCGGAGCGCAACACCGGTAAGAATTGTAATGCAGAAAAATCGTCTGCGCGCCAGCCGAATTGACCCCGTGTACCGGGCCAATAAACGCCCGATAAATCCGCCCGCGCCTTGGGCAAAGTCTTCTCCCCTTCGCGGGGCCTATTCAAACCGTATGAGGGTTGGCTCGGGGCCGACGAAGCAGCGCCGCCCCGCATCTCCCAACTCGCGCTGAAGTTCCTGTTCTAGCTACTTTCGATCGCGATCGCGGCCTCGGCGTTCTAGACGAATCTGGCCCCGGATCTCGCCAGCCGGAAAATTCATCGTGTGCACGTTCACGTAGGCGGAATTCGAAAACAACGCATCGGTTAGCGCGTCGAAATCGCCCGCGGTCACATTCTGTCCCTTGACGCTTACCACGTCTCCCGCCGAGCGTACTCCGGTCACTTCCCCGCCAGTCGCTGGGCAGGCCGGTATATCTGCGCCACCGTTGCCCAGGTTGGTGCAAAAGAACACCATAACTCCACCTGGGGTGTGTACCCGGCCAAAATGGATGTGCGACTGGGTTACATTCGAGCTGAGGCCGGAAAATTTCAAGTCGAAGCTGATCGTTTTCGCGATTCGATCAAGCGTTATTGTGAGCGTGCCTTTCCCTTCCGTCAGTATCGCCCCGGTTTCATTATTCAAAGCGCCAAGCTCCTGGAAGCCGTCGAGCTTGGCGGTGAATTTCACCGGGTCGTTATCATCCGCGCGGACCATCCACATGGCGCCAAATCCGAGCACGCACAATCCCATGGCCAAAAAGCCGATCAGGACTTTTCGCATTGTTTCCTCCTGGAGATGTCGGAAATACTTCAGGGCCGCTGGCAGTCTTCGAGCGCGGGGCTGCGCTCTGCCAAAGTCGAAATCGAAGCGGATACTACGCTTGGCAAGCAGAGGAAGCAAGCCGATAACAAGTTAAATCCCTGAGACAATCCTGAGACAACTCCGGGACAAACGCCATTCGTCGCCCGATCAGACACGGAGATTCGTTGTGGATGAAGCCCGCCGACGAACTCGGCCGGAATCAACTCAGCTTGACGACTTTCATCTCCCGCTTGCCGAGCCGCCGCGCGCCATTCTCGGTAACCACGACGGAATCGCCAAATTGTGCCGTGCCTCCGGTCTTCAACCGGAAGGCCGGCTTGACGTCGAAGACCATGCCCGCCTGGAGCACAATTTGCCCAACGGCGCCCGCGGAACCTCCGCGCGGCAAAGTGCCAAGCCCGCCGGAATGGATCACCAGCGCTCCCGGTTTATCGCCCCGCGCCACCAGCCGCTTGTCGTAAGCAGCGCAGATTTCCTTCACCATCTTTCCCGGAGCGATCGCTGCAACCATCTCCTCGAAGGTGTCCAGGCTGTCCTTGGCCGCGGCGTCCCAGTCGGCCGGAGCCGGAGAGCCCACCACCACGGAGTGGTTCACCTGCGAACCATAACCGAGCACGCATCCCGAGCACTCCTGGCTCAGCACCTGCCCCGCGCGCATCACTTCCTCCAGCGGCCGATTGAGCGCGCTATTTCCCGCGCCATCCGCGCGAACCGAAACGCGGAAGGGCCGCTCGCCGGAAGCGTTCACCATGGCATTGAACATCGCCAGCCACACGACCCTCTGCACCACGCCTGGCCGCGCCGCCTCGAACATCGCTTGCAGGCCCAATTCGCCCACCTGCGTCGTTTTCTCCATAACGGCGATCTCCTCCGGACTGTGCAGCGCCGCGACGCCATCGACCAGGTAACTGGCCGGCTGGAATTTTGCCTGCGGATATGCCTTCAACACGCGATCGTACGTCGTGTAGGTAACTTCGCCCTCAGTCTGCCGCGAAGCGTCCACCAGGTCCGTCACGCCGATGCGCCCCTGCGCGACATTCGCTTCCTTCATGGCGTCGATGATTCCCGCCGACCAAACGTCGACCATGCGAACATCAATTCCGCGCTCTTGCGACAGCTTCTCTTCGCGCGCGCCCCGGATCTGGTTGGTGGAGAGCGCCGTCACCTTGCCTTCGATGGGCAATATCACCCACTTGAACGGCAGTGAGATCCCCGTCAGATACTCGATATCCGCGTCCCCATCCTGTCGCTCCGAAATCATCTCTCCCGGATGGTGCTGGCACACCAGCAGGCAATCGAGATTCGCTTCCTTCATCTTCTGCCGAACTGCCGCCCACCGGCGATGGATCTCGTCGACCGACCACGCCTTGGGCAGCGAATCCGGCGTAATCGCCGCGAGACGTTGCGCGCCCGCTGAGCCGCGATCGCCTTGCGCGCCGCGAGCCCAGCTCGAAGCTGCCGGCGGCAGGATTGACGCCGCAATTCCCACGGAAGCTCCCTGCAGCAGTTCCCTGCGGGAAAATGCGCCCTTCTCAATTTTGTGCGAGGACTTTTTCACTGTGCACCTCCGGACAAGCCGTTCGGTCCTGTACGCCTTCTATAGCAACTCCCTGCCCGCGTCAAGCCGCCGGTTGCCGCCGCTTCTTGGGTTCGCCGCCGCGCCTCCCCGCATCCAACTGCGGTACAATGGCCGGCAGAGTGCGCGTCACCGATAGGGACTTTGCAAAGGAAGGTCTGTCATGAAACAAAAAACCCTGAAACGGGCTCTCTTGATCTCCTTCTCGGGAGCCGCGGTTTGCGCTGGAATAGCCGTCGCGCTGGCCGTGCCGCAAAACGGCGCGTCGGGAAACATGTTGACCGGCGCATCGGCGTTTTCCACCATTGCCACCGAAAAGCCGGGGACATTCCGCAAGATTACCGCCGCGGATTTGCCCGCTCCTTTCGCCACGCCCTCCGCCGCGAATCAAAGCCACATCGTTCCGCGGCCGGCGAACGCTTCGCTTCAGGTGCCGCCGGGATTCCAGATCCAACTTTTTGCCACGGGATTCGAGCAGCCGCGCGAACTGCGCACGGCGCCGAATGG
>Ga0207118_1206_pt1 | contig 10471 bp, 9 predicted proteins | sample Alteio_BWMinHeat_42_FD_153507 | JGI IMG/M metagenome (GOLD analysis project Ga0207118, IMG submission 153507) | Enriched cells from forest soil in Barre Woods Harvard Forest LTER site, Petersham, Massachusetts, United States -... | ecosystem: Environmental > Terrestrial > Soil > Temperate forest >...
CAATACTTGATCCTCGGGATGATGAAGAGCCTCTACCCCAAAGAATTCATGCAGCGGATGAATAAAAGCGGAGCGAAAGATCTTTTTTGCAAGGCAAATGGCACCGAATCGGTGTACCAAATCCTTCTCGACGAAAGATATCCTGCCTGGAAGCTGATCGACCTCCAAAAGGCCGAGCGAGAGGCATTCTTGGAAACCCGAAAAAAATATTTGCTCTATTAGCACTGCGCAGGCTTGACTGCTAAACCTCACATCGCTTATCATTTTGGTTTTTCATAACTAGGAGTTCTTATGCCAAAAATTAAACCTTTAGGATCTCGAATCGTTGTCAAAAGACAAGAAGCCAAAACGACAAAAGGCGGCATTTTGTTGCCTGAATCTGCACAGCAAAAACCAAAGCAAGGAACTGTTGTGGCTGTGGGCGCGGGAAAAACAGATGACAAAGGCAAATGCCATCCAATCGAAGTAAAAGTAGGCGATGAAGTGCTATTCTCCTCCTACGCCGGTACAGAATACAAAATGGATGATCAAGACTACTTGATTCTCTCTGAAGATGACATTCTCGCAGTAACAGGACGGTAGACAATGGCAAAGATGCTCCAATTCAATGAAGAAGCCCTGAAATCGATCCTGAAAGGGGTTAAGACGCTTGCAAAAGCTGTGATCGTTACCTTGGGACCCAAGGGCCGCAATGTGGTGATCGGCAAAGAGTTTGGCGCGCCCTCATCGACGAAAGACGGTGTGACGGTTGCCAAAGAAGTGAACTTGAAAGACAAGTTTGAAAACATGGGTGCGCAGCTTGTGAAAGAAGCCGCTTCCAAAGCAGCTGATTCCGCTGGCGATGGCACGACAACGGCGATCGTCTTGGCCGAAGCGATTTTTGCCGAAGGCGTGAAAAACGTAGCTGCTGGCGCAAGTCCGATGGATGTAAAGCGCGGAATCGATAAAGCGGTCCATGTGATTCTCGATGCGCTCGATAAATTGGCAAAACCGGTCAAAACACCTGAAGAAATTACCCAAATCGCATCGATTTCTGCAAACAACGATCCAAGCATTGGCGCGATCATTGGTGAAGCAATGCAAAAAGTCGGCAAAGACGGCATTGTGACCATTGGCGAAGCGAAAGGGATTGATACCGTATTAGAAGTTGTTGAGGGAATGCAATTTGACAAAGGATACATCTCACCCTACTTCATCACGAATGCAGAAAAAATGAGCGTCGAATTTGACCACGCAAATATTTTCATCACCGACAAAAAATTGTCCTCCACAAAAGATATAGTTCCACTCCTAGAAAAAATCATGAGCGGCAAAAATCAAAGACCTCTCGTCATCATCGCCGATGATGTCGATGGCGAAGCATTGGCCACCTTGGTCATCAACAAAGTTAAAGGCGGCTTGCCCCTCGTTGCTGTGAAAGCGCCAGGATTTGGCGATCGGCGCAAAGCGATGCTGGAAGATCTGGCCGCACTGACCGGTGCCACGCTTATAACGAGTGATCTTGGATTTGACCTAGAAGATATTGGCCCCGAAGTGCTCGGATCTGCAAGAAAAGTAAAAATCTCCAAAGAAGATACTACGGTTGTCGATGGCGCCGGAAAGCCAAAAGAAGTGCAAAACCGGATTGCGCAAGTAAAATTCGAAATCGCCAACTCCACCTCCGACTATGATCGAGAACAATTGGAAGCGCGCCTTGCGAAACTTTCTGGCGGCGTAGCTGTGGTCAATGTCGGCGCGGCCACAGAAACCGAAGCCAATGAGAAAAAAGACAGAATTGAAGATGCCCTGCATGCTACCCGAGCTGCAGTGGCTCAAGGCATTGTTCCTGGCGGCGGTGTCGCTCTCATTCGCGCTTCCAAGGCACTCGACAAACTCAAGCTCATCGGCGATGAAGCAGTCGGAGTTGAGATTCTGCGCAAAGCCTGCTTTGCCCCAGCAGCAGCTATCGCCACCAACTGCGGCAAACTGGGCATGCACATTGCGGAAAAGATCGCAGAAAAAGAGGGTTCCTTTGGCTACAATGGCCTGACTGATGAGTTTTCCGATCTCGTCAAAGACGGCGTCATCGACCCCGTCCTCGTGACCAAGAGCGCCCTTGTGCACGCAGCTTCCATAGCGGGCATGCTCATCACCATCGCTGCCGTCATCACCGATAAGCCCGAACCCAAAAAAGCTCCTTCTGCTCCTGCGCCTGGTATGGGTGGCATGGGCGGAATGGGAGGTATGGGTGGCATGGACTTCGGCGGCATGATGTAAAAATATTCGGGATTACACTATACCCAAGTTTTGAATGCACTTGGGTATAGTTCTTGCCTGAGGGTGAAATTTCTGTATAATATTGCCCAGGTGGAACCATGATTAAGACAAAGATTTTGCAGCTGTTAAATAAGCATAAGGACGATCTAAAAAAGTTTCACGTGGTTTCCCTAGCGCTCTTTGGGTCTGTAGCGAGAGGAGAGGAACGGCCAGATAGTGACGTTGACATTTTAGTTCAATTTGACGGACCAACAAAATTTGACTGGTATATGGACTTAAAAGAGTTTCTGGAAACTCTTTTGAGTCGAAAAATTGATTTAATTACGGAAACGGGATTAAAGCCGATTGCAAGATCGTACATTGAAAAGGATCTGATTCGTGTCACGTGATGAAAGACTCTATTTACAGGACATTTACGAGTGTTGCCAAAAGGTTTTAGAATATTCGAAATCGAGTTCATATCGGGATTTTTGCACAGACCAAAAGACAATCGATGCAGTTTTGCATAATTTGCTGGTGATTGGTGAAGCCACTAAGAGCTTGCCAGTGAATTTATTCGAAAGGTATCCAGAGATTCCGTGGAAAAAAATTAAAGGTTTACGCGATATTATTGCACATCAGTATTTCGGCCTGGATTATCCCCTGATCTGGGATATAGTTAAGACCAGAATCCCCGATTTACAAATGGTCATCCATACAGAACTCTCTTTATAAAGAAGCCAGCGAATATGATTGTCGTAGCTCAGCTCTTCTTCGCACTGTCGTTTTCTTCATGGCTCAGTTTTTTGAACGCAGTGTTATAGAAAGTTTCGGCGGATTTAAGTGTCATTCTGTCTGCGCATCGGAGAGCAAGGTGTACAAGGACTTTCCTATCATCTTTATTTTGCCATTCAGCATGTTTTTTTTCTAAATGCTCAACAAGTTTCTTTAGAGTGAGATCGTGAATATTGGATGCCTCCACCCGCTCCAACATTCTTACATACAGTCGGAGTCTGGCCCAGTTTTTTGCATTTACGGTCCTGGTGATTAAAGCCGAAATGCCATTAATTTTCAGTGCTTTAAGTAACTGATGGAAACGTTCAGAATCTCCTACTCGCTTGAGTAGTGTTTCTATGCAATAGTCGATTCCTTGCCAATTCTCTCTGCACGCGAACCTATCGATTAAAATCGAAATATCCTCAGGACTCATTACTTCGAGCAATTGATGGAAGTTGCGCGTTTCAGAAAGGGAAGTGTCAGAAATTATATGTGCAAATCTCTCACCCAAAATATTATAGAATCGGTCAAATTTATTATTCTTTGCATAAAATACAGCAACCTTTACGACAAGCTCGGTAGTTCCGAGAGCCATGCGTTCAGCTAATTTATAGTTTCCTTCCTCGAGGTACCGATCAATTTTGGCAGAAAGGTTGAATTTTGGGTCTTTCCTTGCCTTGGTTTTCCAAATTTCAGCCATCATTACGGGGTAAGATTTGTGCTCTTTTAATATTTTTTCAAATTCATGAAGGATAGGTTCTGAGAATTTGGCCATTTCGTCGATGACTAAGGAATTAGAACCTGAATATCCTCCATTGTCTGCTTTTCTTAAAATGCCTTCAATATTGAAAGACTGTTGTTGTGTTTGCCTTTCAATGCTCAACTGGTGTATTCGCCTTTGAATGGTCCTTAATATGCCACAGTAGCAGGGGCTGGTGTCAACGTGAGCAAAAAATTGGTTATGACATAAGCTTTTTACTTCGGGATCATCCTTCAGCTCTTGAGGATACTCTACACCATAAGAATGTTGTGCCATTATTCTTGCGCAATTTTTTTTATCGCCTATTCTGTAATAGTTTGAGGCTAGGCCTGTGGCAATTTTGCTGTTGAAATTACTAAAAGCCATCAAATCTTCAACAAGTGTATATCGGATACTTCTGTTGGTTTCTGCAGGACTCAACAATCTGTTTAAAATTGCTTCGTATGTTTTGTTGGCCTCCAACAACACTCTTTGTTCTCTATATATTTTTGACTCTATTCCTTTGTATACATAGGCTAGAGAATGCCTGTCTAAACTTGACATGAGAATGGGTTCGAATGTCTCTAAATCATTCAATCGTATCCCTTCCGATAATAACGTGAGGAATGTCCACCAATTCCTGTCATTCGGTGCCTCTCTAAAATTTATCGCTGAAATCTTGGCTGAAAGGGTCTCGTATGCACTGGGTATTCGCTCAGAGGCTTCGTTATGCACTGGATTAGGGAGTTTGGCCAAAATCTCCTGATAAAATCTCACCCTGGGTGTGATCACTGGGCTGGTGCTTACATAGTCCGAACGAGTGGCCGTTTGTAAGTGCACGAGCGATTTGGTGTCGAGAAAGGTGCCTGCATACCGAGCCACATCGGCTGGAAGAGCTCCTAGAACGCATTCTGGGTTACGAGAAACTGTTGGTCGAGTTGAGCAGCAGCTAGACGAAGATGAACTTGTGGCGCTTGAAGCAGGAACATACCTGTGGAGGGGGTCATGTGATGCACAAGGAGCCCCATTAGAGGGGGGGGGCAGATGCTGCAGCCGGCTGGTTGGTGGGTTTGTTATAGCCATAATTGATACCTTTGTTTGTAATTAAAATTTTATAATATCATTAACGTTTTTGTCAATAAATTGTTTTCGGTGTTAATTATTTTTTTATATTCGATTCTTCTTTCTGTAAGCAGCTCAATTCATGACTCAAAAATGACGCTTTGTCATTATTCAGTCAGCGCGAGCTTTCTTTTCTTTGACTGAAAAACGACATTTTGTTATTATTCAGTCATGTTTATTGGAAGAGGGGCAGAGCTCCGGAAGCTGCAGGAATTTAAAAAACGGAAAAGTGCGGGGATTGTTGTCGTTTCCGGCAGAAGACGGGTTGGGAAAAGCACGCTTGTCGAGCACTTTGCAAGCGGAATCCGTTTTTTAGAATTTTATGGACTGGCGCCGAGAGAAGGGCTGACTTCTCAGGATCAGCTAGATCATTTTGGCGAACTGCTAGGTCTTGCTTTTCAGCTGCCTCGCATGAAATTTGACAATTGGAATCATGCTCTCGACACGCTGGCAGGCTTAACGGCACAAGGCGAAGTCATCATTTTTTTTGATGAGATTTCCTGGATGGCAGGATCGGATAAGGACTTTGTTGGGAAACTCAAAGGTGTATGGGATACCAAATTCAAAAAAAATCCACAGCTCATCTTGATCCTATGTGGGTCAGTCACTTCGTGGATTGAAGACAACATCCTCAACGATAAAGGGTTCATGGGTAGAGTGTCTCTGACGATGACACTCGAGGAAATGCCCCTGTTCGATGCGAATAAGTTCTGGGAAAAGCATCTTGTATCGTCTCGTGAAAAATTTAAAGTATTGTGCGTAACAGGGGGGATTCCGCGCTATCTTGAAGAAATCCAACCGGAGCAAACGGCAGAGCAGAACATCAAGAGATTGTGCTTTAGTAAGGGCGGTATTTTAGTCAATGAGTTCGATAAAATTTTTCGTGATATTTTTATGGCGCGTGCTGACGATTATAAGGAAATTGTCAGCGTGTTGGCCAACGGAAATTGTGAACTCGGGGATTTATGCGATAAGCTGGGTGTTAAACCGACGGGAGGCTTGACTCGTAAGCTTCAAGTTTTGGCTCAATCGGGATTCATCGCGCGCGATTATGTTTGGGAAAAAAGCAAAAAAAAGCCAAAACTAAGCAAATTTAGGTTAAAAGATAATTATTTGCGATTTTATCTAAAATACATCGATCCGAAAAAGCATTTGATTGAACAAGGTTTATATGAAGATTTATTTCTAGAAGATCTCCCTGAATGGGACACCATTGTAGGTTTTCAGTTTGAGAATTTGGTTCTGAACAATTTATCCGCTATACAGCATCTGTTACAGATCTCCTCCTCAAGTGTGCTGAGTGCTGCGCCTTATTTTCAGAACAAAACAAAACGGACAGAGGCTTGTCAGGTTGATCTTCTGATCCAATGTCGCTATGCCATTTATGTATGCGAAATCAAGTTTGGTCAAAAAATTTCCCCAGAAGTCATCGATGAGGTATCAGAAAAAATCCGCAAATTGGGCCTCTCAAAAGGACTTTCCATCAGGCCCGTATTGATTTACCAAGGAGAGCTCTCTTCCAAAATTGTACAGGCCAATTTCTTTACTCATCTCATCCCATTCGAGCAGTTTTTACAGATGTAAAGCTGCTTTACATCTCCTTGAATACAAACCCTAACCACTCTCCACACCGTTTCTCTTCGAGGAGTTTCCAGTCACAGGTCTCTGTCAGGGCGTGGTACTCCTTTCTCTGCTGGACCAGGATGCCCGATGTAATCCAAAGATCAGCCTGGGGTTTGGTCACCGCCTTTTGTTCTGGGAGGATCATGTTCATGAGTGCGATGGAATAATGTTTGGAGGGGATTTTGTCCGTGAAAGTGGCGTTTAGGTTGTTGAGTTTTGCATTTTTTTTGGCGTGAACAAGTGCTTCGGGATCGATGTCGATGCCGATGGCGGATTTGGCGCCCAAAAGAAGAGCGGCCAGAGTGAGGATGCCGCTGCCGCAGCCGATGTCGAGGACGGTTTGGTTTTTAACGCGTCCTGCCATAAGCTGGAGCATGAGGCGGGTGGTAGGATGGGAGAGATCGCCAAAGCCTGGCCCTGGCAATAGGAGGAGCGTGGCGTTTCCCAAACTGATATGGGCCTTGCCATCATAGAAATTTTCGGCAAATTGCGCCCACTGCTCATCCCAGTTGATCATCTATTTCTCCAAAAGGAAGGCAATAATAGCAAGAGGACTACGTAATATTCAAGACGGCCGAGGAGCATCCAAAAGATGGAGAGGATTTCGGAAACGGGGGAAAGAAAGGCGAACGAATTTGTGGGCCCAGCCGCGCGGAAGGCGGTGCCCACGTTGTTGAGGAGACAAGCGATGAGGCCGAGTGAGGTTTCGGGATCGATTCCGTCGACGACGAGGCTTACGGTTCCGAGGACGACAAAGAAAAGGACGATGCAGAAAAAGGAGAGGACGGTCAGGGCGTTTTTGTCGTCGACTTCGGCAGTGCCGATGCGCAAGGTTCGGACGGAGTCGGGACGATAGATGGACTCGAGACGGTGTTGGACGATTTTGAACAGGATGTAGAAGCGCGAAGTTTTGATCCCGCCCGCGGTCGAGCCAGACATACCGCCGACGAACATGAGTAGGAGCATGAACATCTGGGAGACAAAGGGCCACTGGTCATAGTTGGCGGTGACAAAGCCAGTGGAAGTTTGTACGGAAAGAGCTTGGAAGCTTCCTTCACTGAGGGCGGTGCCGAGTGGATAGATTCCAATTAAGGGAATGGAGACGAGAAGGCAGCCGAGAATGGCGATAGAAAGAAAAAGAAAGAAGTCAGGGGTCAGTTTAAATTTTGGATGGAAGTAGAGTGAAAAGTTGATGCTGCCCAAGATCATAAAAAGAAAGACGATCCACTGCACAGGTGAAGAGTTATAGGAGGCGATGCTGTCGTTGCGCACGGAGAAGCCGCCTGTAGAAATGTTGCTGAGCGAGATGCAGATGGCGTCGAATATGGGAACTTGAGGTAAAAGAAGTCCGATTTCTATAAGGGTCAAAATTAAATAGAGTTTCCAAAGTTGGGCAGAGGTCGATTTGACACGAGGGGTGATTCCTTCTTTGATCGGGCCTGTCATTTCTGCTTGGTAGAGAAACTTGCCTCCCACTTGCAGAACGGGAAGAACGGTGAGGAAGATCACAACAATGCCGAGGCCGCCGACCCATTGGAGAAGGCTGCGCCAAAGAAGGATTGCTTTATTCACGGCTTCGATGCCTGAATGGAGGATCAGGCCATTTGCGTCCCGTATGGAAGGGACGGTGCCATAAAATGTGTAGGTTTTGTCGGGGACGTGAGAATTGGTGATGTAGTGGGGAATTTCACCCTCGGCGTCGTAGAGTTTAGGGCAGAGCAAAGTGGCTCCGGTCGTAGTAAGACCTGACATGGCTTCGAAGTAGGCATCCAAGGGGCCGAGTGTGCGGCTCAAGGAAAACGGGAGCGAACTAACGAAACAAGTGACGAGCCAAATGCTTACGACGAGGAGAATTCCTTCGCGCCGATGGAGTGGTTTTGGTTTCGTGTAGCGCAAGGCAAAAGCGCAAAGAAGGCAAACGCTGAGAGCCATTGCAAAGGCAGTTGTTGCATGTGGTTGCAAATGATCTGAAAAAAATTGGAGATAAGCGGCAAAAGTAAGCGGAATGAGGAGAAGGAAGCTGAGGTAGAAAAGGTATTTGGAAAGGATCGCGCCCATCAGTGAAAGAGGTGTTGTAGTTGTTCTAGTCGGTGCGGGCTGCAAATGGCGACCACGGTATCGTCGGGACAGAGGATGCTGCCTCCATTGCCGATCATTACTTTGCCGTGGTTTTCAATTGTCGCAATGAGAAGATCAATGGGTAATTTCAATTGAGAAAGCGGCGTGCCGATCAATTTCGAAGAAGGTGGAATTTTGAGCTCGACGATTTTGGCATCGTCATTGAAAAGAGAACCGACAGAAATGGTGGAGTGATGAAGAGTTGTCAACAATCGGTTGACCACGTTAATGCGCGATGAAAGAGCGGGAATGACCTTCGCGTGTTCAAAAAGAGGAATGGAAGCTGGATTTCCGACGAGCGCGATCACTTTTTTGCAACCCAGATGCACGGCCATAGAAGCAATGAATAAATCGGTCCCTTCCTCTCCCGTGCAGCTCACAAAAGCATCGGAAGATTGGACATTTTCTTCGTTCAAAGCGGCAAAGTCGGTACCATCTCGGTTAATGATCGTCGCAGTAGGCAGCAAATCCGCAAGCTCGTAACTGCGTTCGCCATTTTTTTCGATCAGTTTTACAGAAATATGCTGTTCTATAAGAAGATGAGAGAGATGCAGAGCCGTTTCTGTACCGCCGACAATGACGACAGAATGAATTTTCCGCTCCGGAATATGAAAAAGGTGATGAAGCCCACTGATGACTCTTGCCTCGCCGATCAACGTCGCTTGATCTCCTGGTTTAATGCAGTCTTCTCCGTGCGGAAACAAGATCCCTTCGTTGCGCCGAATGAGCCCTGCGATGAGTCCGTCTGGCAACCCTAAATCTTTGATCGCGATGTCCCCCTTTTTCCAGTGTTCGGGAATTTGAACCGTGCGCATCAAGATCTGGCCATGGGCAAAATGTTGATAGGCTGTGTCGGTGGAATGAGTCAAGAGCTTGAAAATATCTTGTGCGGAAAGGAGCTCAGCGCAAATGAATTGATCGACATAAAAAAGGCGATTTAAATTAAGGTTCTCTGATTCGAGATAGCTTCGAGATTGAATGCAGGCGGCTGTTTTTGGGAAGCCAAGATTTTTGGCTAACGAACAGCAAATCAAATTCGTTTCATCATTGTCTGTCGCCGCAAAAAATAAATCTGGACGCGTTTCTAACAGGATTTTAAAAAGACCTAAATCGGGCATTTTAGCATGCATCGTGGCGACATCTGTTTCTCGAGCGACTTGTTCCAAAATCTTTGGATCGCGATCGACCACAATCACATCGTGTTCCTCTTTAGATAGGACCCCTGCTGCATAAGCGCCCATTTTGCCAGCGCCAAGAATGACAATTTTCATGCTTCTATGTTATAAGATCTGACCATTGTAAACAACTCTCGCCTAAAGGCGAAAGCTTTATGGTCAGTTTAGAACTGCCACCTGCGTGCGGTTTACGGCGCACGTTGCTTTGCCGATAGACAGAGCAAACCTACAGAGATTCCGACTTGCGTTCAAGTCGCTGTGCTGTTGGGTTCCACAAGAGCATTGAAAAAGATGTCTGTTACGAACACCTATTTGACCACAATGGGAGCAGGTTTGACTAGAATAGGCTGGATTGACATAGATTACTTGAAGACCATGGGTTTCGGCTTTATATTGGATCAACGTTTGCAATTGATAGAATGCCCATCCGTGAAGACGGGTTCGCATTTTCTTGCCAGCTTTAATCCTAAGCCGAATGTTGGTCAAGTCTTCAAGAACAATAGTACCAGCTTTTACTTCTATAGCCTCCTGTATAATCTGTTTGCTCACATTGTGATTGATATGCTTTATACGGCGAGCTTCTTTGCCAGAGATTTTTCCCAAAAGCTGTTTTGCCGATTGAGAACCGTTGGATTGAAGCTTGCGCCGTTTAGAGAGAAATTTGTGTCTCTCGTGACGGACT
>Ga0207118_1207_pt1 | contig 10436 bp, 12 predicted proteins | sample Alteio_BWMinHeat_42_FD_153507 | JGI IMG/M metagenome (GOLD analysis project Ga0207118, IMG submission 153507) | Enriched cells from forest soil in Barre Woods Harvard Forest LTER site, Petersham, Massachusetts, United States -... | ecosystem: Environmental > Terrestrial > Soil > Temperate forest >...
TCCTAACAGTTGTATGTCCGTGTCACCCACCGGTACCCCAAAATCGTCTCATCGCGTTAAAGGTGCTCCACACGCCCGAAAGAAGAGTCAAAGACCGCACCCCTAAAACCGAAAAGAAGGACAGATCCACTCCCTCTCGAACTCAAAGAAGAGTCAAGGACCGCACCTTAGAACCGAAGGGTGCGGCACCCAGAATCGCCCTAACGGTTGTATGTCCGTGCCATCGGCCTCCTATTCGAGGCCTACTTCAAAATAGAAATGGTGGTGGTTCCGGCATGCGGGATTGAACGGCGCAGAACAGATGGGGCAGCGAGATTCGCATTGCAGGTATTCGCGAATGGTCAGATTTGCGCGGCAGGCTCCGCACAGAATGGCTTGCTGGTGGAATTCGCGGAGTGGCCACAGCTCGATGGCATGCCCGGCGAGCGCGATGTGACAGTCCTTGCAGGCGTAGTATGTGGCGCAGCACTTCATTTTGATGGCGATGATGTCGGTGGGCGAATGGTAGTGCAAGCAACGCGTTTGCGGATCGAGATGCAACCCGTGTACGTCTGGAGTTTTCGGATTGGAAGGCGGGCTAGTAACTGCTTTCTCTTTTCTTGATGGCGACATGCGATGAGAGGGTACCACTAGTGCCATTCGCGGTGGACGGCGGGATGAAACGGGGATTCGACTGACTACGAGAGGTGTTGAGACCCCGTAGCAGATTGGGAACGCGGGCGGCGCAGGGCGTTGTGGGGGGCAGGGGTGCGGGCTACTCTGATGAAGCACTTATCTTTGGGAGTTGGCCGAGTGGTCTGGTTCAGGGGAAGCCTGCGGAGACGCGGGGGCCGGGTCACGGGGAACAGGAAGCATCATGTCGGAACCCTTTCGTCCGTATGAAAAGCTGGTGGAGATTACCGTCTTCGGGAAGAAGTTTCAGGTGCCGGAGCGCAATTCGCTTTTGCGGTGCTTTCAGTTCATCAGCCCGGAGACGATTCCGTACGGGCGTTTCTGCTGGAACCAGGATTGCCAGTATTGCCGTGTGACGTGCCAATTGCCGGATGAGGATGAGCCGCACGAGATGCTGAGCTGCAAGTTTATCGTGATGCCGGGGATGGAAGTTTCGGAGATGAGCCAGGAATTGAAGTGGTGCCTGCGGGCGAAGCTGCCTTCGGATACGCCGGTTTCTTCGTAAGTTGAGTCAGTCCTCAGTCTTCAGTTCTCCGTAAGAGATGCAAAGCTTGAGGGCGTTGACAATCCACATAATTGCTGGTTAGGCGAGCAACGCCAGGCCAGAATGATGCGATTTGCAGTCCTACCGTCGTTGCACTACATTCAAACTCAGACATGACCAGCTCGATTGAGATGCCGTGCGACGGTTGCGGGCAGAATTCTTCGCCCGGGCATATCGCAGGGAGGCTGAAGCGGCTGGAATGGAGCACACGGTACCGGCCGGTGCACATACAGACTTTGCTTTTGTGTGCTGCGTCACAGCCGGAAGAGAGAGAGTTTCTGTATTCTCCTAACTGCGACTTTGGCGGGGAAGCGGGGAGGGTACTGGAGGTGGCTGGTATTGGTGCGGGTGGGAAGGCGGTGGATGCGGTGCAGGCGGAGTTTCAGAGGGCGGGATTTTTTCTGACGCCGATGCTGGAATGCGCGTTTGAAACGGAATCGCAGGGTGGCGCAGAACGTCTGTCGCTCTTGGAGCGGCGGTTGCCCGCGATGGGCACACGGATCCGGCGGTCGCTGAAGCCGAAACGGGTTGCGCTGATATCGGTAGAGCTAGAGGCGGTTGCGCAGAAAATTGCGGCGATGGAGTTGGGATGTCCTGTGGTTTTGGACAGCGGGAAACCGTTCGCGCTGGATGGATTGAATGGACACGAAGCGGCGAAGCGGTTGCGCGAGGCGCTGGCGATTCGAATCGACTGACCGGAAGAACAGGCTATGGGTGTCCGAAAGCATTGGCCCAAAACAGGCCTTGACCGCGCCCGAATGCAGTTTTAGCTGTGATAGAATCGAACGCATTGAGTGCGTGAAGGCGCGGTAGGAGCACAAGCGTGAAGAAGCAAGCGAAATTTGGGATTGGAATTGGCGTAATCATAGTGTCGATGGGGTTTTTGGCGTGGCTGGGGTATGGGGAGAGCAAGACTTACTACCACACGATTGCGGAGTTGCAGACGCTGCAAGGCCGTGCGCTGAAGCAGCGCATGCGCGTCGGCGGGACGGTGGCACCCAACAGCATTCGGCGGTACACCGGGCGCGTGGATTTCGTGCTCGAAGGGGAAGGGAAGACCCTGCCGATTACTTATATTGGCAGCGATCCGCTGCCCGATACGTTTGTGGACAAGGCCCAGGCACTGGTCGAAGGAAGCCCCAGCAGCGACGGGCGATTTGTTGCGGAGCATGTGCAGGCAAAATGCGCGTCCAAGTATGAGGCGGCACCCGGGGGAAGCGGTGGCGCCGCAGCCAGCTCGACCCAGCGAAGCGGAACGTAGCGCACCCGGTTTCGCCGGGGGAGAGGCGGGGTCTCCGTGGATGTATTCGGTTCCTTTGCACTCATACTAGCGTTTGTGTGCGCGGTGTACGCGTTTGTGGGGGGAATTGCAGCGATTCTGACGCGGCATCCGCTGCTGGTGAAGAGCACGCGGCAGGCGGGAATTGCCACCTGCGCTTTGATTTTCCTCGGTACTTTCAGCCTCGAATACCTGTTTTTCAGCGACAATTTCTCGAATGCCTACGTGGTGGCGCACAGCAACCGCGACCTGGCCACTTTTTACAAAATTGCGGCGCTGTGGTCGGGGCAGGAAGGATCGCTGCTTTTCTGGAGCTTCCTGCTGGCGGTTTATGTTTTGTCGGTGCTGATTACCTACCGGAATAAGAACGGCGAGTTGATGCCGTACGTCGGCGTGGTGATGGCTGGCGTGCAGATTTTCTTTTTGACGCTGAATAATTTTGTGGCCAGCCCGTTCAAGGCGCTGGCGGTGCCGGGCGCGAATGGGGCGCTGGAGCTCGTGGCCCGCGCGGACGGGAATGGGCTGACGCCGCTTTTGCAGTATCCGGAGATGGTGATTCACCCGCCGAATTTGTACTCAGGTTATACGGGATTTACGATTCCGTTCGCGTTTGCGCTGGGGGCGCTGCTGGCGCGTTACCCGGGGGAGAAGTGGATTCACCTGACGCGCAAGTGGACGATGATTGCGTGGATGTTTCAGTCCATGGGGATTCTGCTGGGCGCGCACTGGGCGTATGCGGTGCTTGGCTGGGGCGGCTACTGGGGCTGGGATCCGGTGGAGAACGCGTCGTTACTGCCGTGGCTGACGGGGACGGCGTTCTTGCACTCGGTGATGATGCAGGAAAAGCGCGGGATGATGAAGGTGTGGAATGTGTGGCTGGTTTTCTGCACGTTCCTGCTGTGTATTCTTGGGACGCTGCTGACGCGCAGCGGGGTGGTGAGCTCGGTGCATGCGTTCGCGCAATCGAGCATCGGCAACTGGTTTGTGGGCTTCATCGCCGTCATTCTGTTGGTGTGCTTTGGCGCGTACGTGAAGAACCGCGATTATCTGAAGAGCGAGAATCAGCTGGACGCGATTGTTTCGCGCGAGTCGAGCTTTTTGTTCAACAACCTGGTGCTGCTGGTGGCGTGTGTGGCGGTTCTTTCGGGGACGCTCTTTCCGGTATTTTCGGAGTGGTTTACGGGGGACCGGATCAGCGTAGGGGCGCCGTTCTTTAATAAGGTGAATATACCGCTTGGGCTGCTGCTGATGTTTCTTACCGGAGTGGGCCCGCTGCTGGCGTGGCGGAAGACTTCGACGGAGAGTTTGAAGCGCAATTTTGGCTGGCCTTTGGCGATTGGACTGGCTGGAGGAGTAGTTGCCTTCGCGCTGGGATTCCGTCAGTTCTATTCGCTAGTGTGCCTGATCTTGTGCGTATTCGTGGCGTCAACGATTTCGATGGAATTCTTCCGTGGCGCGAAAGTGATTTCAGCACGGTCGGGAGCTACGTTAGCCGCCTCAGCGATTGATTTGACGATGCGGAACACGCGGCGGTACGGTGGCTATATCGTGCATATGGGGATGGTGCTGATTTTTATCGGGTTGTCCGGAGCGGCATTTAACCGCGATATCCAAAAAGAGATGAGGCTTGGCTCCACGATGCAGATCGGGCCGTATACGCTGCTGTTGCAGACGGTGGACACCCGGCCCGAGAAAAATTACACCGCGGAACGAATGATCGTTGAGGTGATGAAGGACAACAAACAAGAGATGATGCTGTATCCGGAGAAGAGACGGTTCGCGACCACCGTGGAAAATGGGACGATGGTGGCGATCTACTCGACGCTGAAGGAAGATTTGTACGTGGTTTACGCGGGGCAGAGCCCGGATACACAGCTGCCGGTGATCCATGCGTATTTGAATCCGCTGGTGAAGTGGATTTGGTTTGGCGGGGTGGTGGTTGTGTTCGGGACGCTGGTGGCGCTGCTTCCGAATCGGCGCGCGGTGCTGGTGCTTTCGGGCGCGCAGCAACCGGTGGGGCAAGCGGTTGGACACGGACTGACGGCATCACCGTCGGTCACAATGCGAGAAGGCCATGACTAGGACGCGGCGTTTATTTGCGATTGGGATTCTTGCGGCCGTGGCGGCGGCACCGCTGGTGATTATGCCAGTGGGTGCGCAACAACCTTCGGATCGTGCCAAGCAGATCGGCGGGAAGTTCATGTGCATGTGCGGATGCAGCCAGGTGCTGACGCAATGCAACCACGTGGGGTGCACCACGTCAACGGCCATGCTGAAGGAGTTGGAGAGTTCCGTCGCGCGCGGCGATTCGGAAGATGTCATCACGCAGATGTTCGTGCAGGAATTCGGGACGAAAGTGTATGCGGAGCCGCCCAAGTCCGGGTTTAGCCTGGTGGCGTGGTCGCTGCCAAGTATTTATCTGGCACTGGGGACGATTCTAGTGGTTTTCGTGATTTCGCGGTGGAGGAAGCCGCGTGGCCCGGCGATCGCAGCGGCAGGAAACGCGCCGCGAGTTTCCGCGGAACAACTGGAACGTGCGCGAGCGCAGGCGGCGCGTGAGACTGAGGACTAAACGGTGGCGCACTTCTTTCTGTTTGCATTGGTTGCGGTTGGGACTATGGATTGGGCCGTAGTCGGCGCGTGCATTGCGCTGGCAGTGGCTACCATGCTGTTCCTTTTTTATATTCAGCCGGACGCGTCGGATCTTGCGCCACACCGGACCCGGCTCGATCAACTTCTGGAGAGGCGTGACACGATCTACGACAATTTGCGGGATCTGCGATTTGAGTATCGTTCGGGGAAATATGCCGAGGGTGATTTTGAAGCGATGAAGTCTGCTCTGGAAAATGAAGCTGCGTTGGTGCTCGCGGAAATCGATCAAGTGACGGAATCGCAGGTGCGGCGGCCGCGGGGCACGCGCCCGGCGTCGGCTGACCGGAGCGGCCAATGAAGGGCTCGACAGCGCGATTCGCAGCGGTTGCGGCGCTCGTTTTTGCGCCGATTCTAACCGCCGAAGCGGGCACGGTGCACGGGACGGTGAAGAACGGCACGACGGGGAAGCCGGCGGCCGGTGTTGAAGTCATATTGATTCAGCTGCAGGGCGGGATGCAGCCCGTTGCTAATTCCAAAAGCGACGCCCAAGGGGAATTCGCGTTTGACAATCCGGGGCTCGGCGCGCAGCCGATGTTGATCCGGGCGGTGTATGGCGGGGTTAATTTTCACCAACCGGTGCCTCCGGGAAGCAGCAACGTGGTGGTGAATATTTATGAACCGTCCTCCGATGCCAAGACCATCAATGTTCCTTCGCACGTGGTGGTCTTTCAGCCGAACGGATCGAAGTTGATCGTCGGTGAAGAGTATCAGATCGAGAACAAGTCCGAGCCGCCGCGGGCGTACTTCCGCGCGGAGGGAAATTTCGACTTTGCACTGCCCGAGAAGAGTCAGCTGCAGCAGGTAGCTGCATCGGGTCCCACAGGAATGCCCGTGGTGCAATCTCCAATCGACAAGAAAAATAATCGCTATTCGATTGCGTATGCGTTCCGGCCGGGGCAGAGCATCGTGCGTTACTCGTACGAGCTGCCTTATGCGGAAAACGCAGCGGCTGTGAAGATTGCGACGATCTATCCCGGCGGACGATTGATTGTGGTGGCGCCGCCGACGGTGCAGGTCAGTGGAGATGGGCTGGCAGCGGGCGGGCAAGAACAGGGGATGAGTGTCTACGGGCGAGATGATGTTCCGGCAGGGACGCTGGTGGCTGTAAACATTTCCGGAACGGCGCCTCCGCCGGATGCGGGCGGTGGCGGAGTGGATCAAGGGCAGCAAGGCAGAGATGCGCAGCAGGGTGGCGCGGAGGGCGGCGGAGTCAGCATTCAGCAAGTTCCTGGTCGGCTGGACAGTTTGAAGTGGCCTTTGATCATCGGTTTTGTGTGTATCTTTGGGTTGCTCGCAACGCTGCTATGGCGCAAGCCAGTTGTGGCATATGCGGGGCCAGCTGAGGCCGAAGAAAACGAAGCCGTTCGGAAGCCGCCGCACAAGGCTAAACCATTGGCGGCTCCAACTGCGCACGCATCCCCGGCGACTGCGCCAACCAACGGGGCCTCAAGTCTTGCGGACGTGGATGCCGCGATCGGGACTAGTTTGGACGCGCTGAAAGAGCGCCTTTTCCGGCTGGAATTGCGGCATCAGGCTGGAACCATCTCTGAACAAGAATATGCACAGGAACGCGCGCGTGCCGAAAAGGTGCTGCGCGACCTCGTGCGAGGCTGAGCGTTGAGCGCGCAGCGGGATCCATCTCCCTCCGAGGTTTACCGGTGACGCCGGCCGCTTATCCCGCAGGAATCCGGTTTGAAAATATTGAGAAAAGATATGGCGGCCTCTATGCGCTGCGCCGGGTTTCAGTGGAAATTGCGGCGGGGGAGTGCGTGGTGCTGGCGGGGCGCAACGGTTCGGGAAAGACCACGCTGTTGAGAATTGCGGCGCGACTTGTACGTCCGTCTTCGGGGAGCGTCACTTTTGTGTGCGACAAGGAGAATGCGACAGAGCCAGCGTCGCGCGTGGGATTCGTGGCGCATGCCACCATGGTCTACGACGAGTTGACTGCGGAAGAAAATCTGGTGCTGTTTGCACGATTGCTGGGAATTTCGGAGCCGGCCGCGCGTGCCGCAGTGCTTCTCGAAGAGGTAGGTCTCGTTGAACGCCGGAGTTCGCTGGTGCGAACATTTTCGCGCGGGATGCGTCAGCGCATGGCTATTGCACGTGCGCTGCTGAATGAGCCAGCGATCCTTCTGCTGGACGAGCCGGCAACGGGGCTCGACCAGCCGGCAGTGTCCTGGCTTGCCGGAACGTTGCGCCAGATCAGGGATGCCGGACGCACGATTGTGATGAGCCTGCACGGCGAATCGGAGATTTCTTCGCTGGCTACGCGAGCGATTCAGCTGGAAGCAGGATCCGTGAGGGCCGATACACGGGCAGGCGGCAGCCTTTCTTCAATTCTGAGTTTTGCGGGTGCATGAGTGAGCCTGCTCTCCAACGCCGGGGCGTTGCTGGGAAAAGAACTTCGCACGGAATTTCGTTCGCGGGAGCTACTGACGACAACGATGGTTTTTATTCTGGTGATCATCGTGTTGTTCAGTTTTACGTTTGACCCGACCTCGAGCGAATCACGACGTTTTGGTCCCGGCCTCCTTTGGCTGGCGTTTCTCTTTGCTGCTTCCTTGATGCTGCAGCCGTGTTTCTTGCGAGAACAAACGAACGACACCCTGAGCGCGCTGCGCCTCAGCGTCGATGATCCATTTGCTATTTTCCTCGCCAAACTCTGTGCTAACACGCTGTTCTTGCTGTTCACAGAGCTTTTGATGCTTCCGCTCTTCGCTGTGCTCTATAACGTGAGTATTCTTCCCGCTTTCCACTGGCTGCTCCTGGTGCTGTTTCTAGGAAGCATGGGAGTTTCCCTTGCGGGAACCGCGCTTTCCGCCATCTCCGCGCAGGCGCGCATGCGGGAACTGCTCTTGCCGCTGCTGCTGCTGCCGCTTCTGACTCCGATCCTGGTGGCGAGCACGGAAGTCACCGTGGGCCTTCTGGACCGCAATCCATACATGCAATGGAAGGGTGTCGGATTCCTCGCAACCTTTGATCTGGTTTTTTTGACGGTTCTGTGGCTTTTCGGTGAATATCTTTTGGAGGAATGAGTGATGATGTGGAAGCGCGCGATTGGCGGCGGCGCGGTGCTGGCGCTGGTGGGCATGTCGGCGTGGGCCAATTTCTTCATCGCACCCACGGAACGCACCATGGGACTTATTCAGCGCATATTTTATTTTCATGCGGCGAGTGCGTGGGCAGGAATGACAGCGTTTTCGGTCTGCTTCGTCGCAAGCCTGCTCTACGTTTGGCGCCGCTTGCAGAAGTGGGATTCGCTGGCGGTCTCTGCCGCCGAAGTGGGATTGGCGTTCATCACCGTCGTCCTTATTACTGGCCCTATTTGGGCACATCCTGTCTGGGGAATCTGGTGGACGTGGGATGCGCGCCTGACTTCGACCTTTGTGCTGTGGCTGCTATACCTCTCCTACTTGCTCTTACGAACCTTAATCGAAGAGCCTGACCGCAGGGCACTGCTCAGCGCTTTGTTCGGGATCTTCGCTTTTCTCGACGTGCCGCTGGTGTTCGGCGCAATACGCTGGTGGCGGACGCAGCATCCTGCCCCGGTCATCATGGGCGGCCCGGGTTCAGGGTTAGAGCCGACGATGCGTATGGTGTTTTTCTTCAGCGTGTTTGCGATGCACGCCTTGATGGCGCTTCTGATTGTGGAACGCTATCAGCTGGAAAAACTGCGCACGGAGTTCGACGTGGTTCGCCGGGAGGCGGAGGCGCTATGAAAAATCTCAACAGTGTTTTTGCCGCCTACATGATTGGCTGGGCGGTATTTTTTGTTTTTTATTTGAGCGTGGCGAAACGCACGTCAGCTCTTCGGGAAGAGGTTGAGCGCCTGAAGAATTCGTTGAAACCGGGAAAATAACTTGGCGGGCAAAAAGAAAGTCGGAATCGTACTGTTCCAGCTGGGCGGGCCGGATTCGCTGGAAGCGGTGGAGCCGTTTCTGCTGAATTTGTTTCTCGATCCGGACATCATTCCCCTGGGGCCGCTAGGACTCTTGCGGCGGCCGATTGCGAAACTGATTTCGTCTCGGCGCTCAGGTCCGGTGGCGGGTAAATATGCCGAGATTGGGCGGCGATCGCCGATTGCGACGCTGACGGAGCGGCAGCGAGAGCGATTGGTGGAAGCGGTTTCACCGTACATCGATCCCGTAGCGGTCACAGCGATGCGCTACTGGCACCCGACGACGTTGGAAGCCGTGGAGTCTTTGCGCAAGGCCGGCCCGTTGGATGAGATTGTTTTGCTGCCACTATATCCGCACTATTCTTACGCGACTACGCTGAGCAGCTTGAAGGAATGGAAGCGCGTTGTCGAGGGGATGAAATGGAGCCAAGCAGGTGGGAAGCCTCCGGAACGAACGATTGATCATTTCTACGACCACCCGCTGTACATAGAGGCTCTCGTTCAACGCATCGGCTCGATCTTGCGGCAATTCCCTGACAGTTCGCGGATACATCTTGTATTCAGCGCTCATGGTTTGCCGATGAGCCTGGTGGAAAAGGGGGATCCTTACCCGAAGCAAATTGAAGAGACGGTGAGGCTCGTTTCCGAGGCTGGGGCGAAACAGCATTCGAATTGGCCGAAGATTCATCTCTTGTGCTACCAGAGCCGGGTGGGACCGGCAAAGTGGCTGCAGCCGCCGCTGACGGAGACTATTGAACGGTTGGGCCGCGATGGCGTGAAAGAGATGCTGGTCGTTCCTATTTCGTTCGTGACCGAGCACATCGAGACGCTGCACGAAATCAATATCGAAGCGCGCGCAGAGGCGGAAAAGGCGGGCGTGAAGAGATTCCGCATGATGCCTGCCGTGGGAGACTCGCCCCTATTCATTGCTGCGCTCCAAGACCTGGTGTTGCGCGCGACAGGAATCTCTGCTGAGGAATCGTCTGAGCGGCTTTCCAGCGCCGCGCGTTAAATGTATACTTTGCGGCTTGAAAGCGGGGCGATGACCTCAACCTACAATCCGGGTGTGCACCGATTCGCTGTTTTCGTCGTGTGCTGGACCATCCTCCTTTTCGTGGCCGGCTCCCTGGTTACGTCAAGAGATGCGGCACTTTCTGTGCCGACCTGGCCAGGGCCGGTGATGCCGCAGATGGTGGGAGGAGTCCTTTACGAACATTCGCATCGGATGATTGCCGGGGCACTGGGAGTATTTACCCTTATTCTTGCAATTTTGGTGTGGACCAAAGAGAAGCGCTCGTGGCTCCGATGGTTTAGCGCGATAGCCGTGGGCGGGGTGGTTGTGCAGGCGATTCTCGGAGGTCAGGTAGTCATCCGGCTGTTACATTACTGGC
>Ga0207118_1209_pt1 | contig 10360 bp, 7 predicted proteins | sample Alteio_BWMinHeat_42_FD_153507 | JGI IMG/M metagenome (GOLD analysis project Ga0207118, IMG submission 153507) | Enriched cells from forest soil in Barre Woods Harvard Forest LTER site, Petersham, Massachusetts, United States -... | ecosystem: Environmental > Terrestrial > Soil > Temperate forest >...
TCACGCAAACGCCAGTGCCGGTACCGAAATCCATCACCATGAGATTGACGTAATAGTTGGTCAAACCCAAGGTCTTGATCCGATTCAGGATCAAGTCGCCGGTTGCGTTGAATGAGTCTGGTGAATTCGTGCCGAGGTCTGTCGCTATCGAGGTGCCATTGTTTTGCGCAAGTGTCGCAATAGTGAAGCTGAAGCGCAGGTTTGGATACGTAGCTTGCGCGTTCTTCACACGTGTGATTAGGTTGTCGATGATGGCCTGGGATTGGTCTCTCTCGATATCGAAATCGATACCAATCAAATTGGCTGAGTTATAGCGGTTGATGAACGCTGTAAAACCTGCGTCTGTACTACATGTGAAAGTGCCTGCTGCTCCGCCGGTGGAGAGGATGTATTTCTTGCCCGCGTTGACGAACAGTGGGAGGTTGGTCGACGCGAATGTTGCAGGAGTCATGCCGGCCCAGTTTTCTGATCCGCATTCACCGGTTGCAAACGCCCAGGTCAGTGTGTCGTCGCGACCTGTCATCGCTTGTGTGACAGGTATCACGGTGCCGGTGACGCTAGTGCGCATTTGTTCGATGTTCCAATCTGCGTTCTCGCTAACGTCCTTGTAAGCGCTGAATACCAATGAACCGGTTGGTGTTGGGGTGAGAGGAAGAACGGTAATGGTGGTCTGAGGGCATGGCGTGGTGGTCAGGCCCGACAAGGTATCCGTGGCACACACGCCAAAAGTGTATGCATGCGCAATCTGGTAACCATACACATCGGTTGCACCGGTCGCCAACGGTGTTCCGCTTAAATTGCCATTCGCACTCAGTGTCATGCCCGATGGAAGAACACCATTTGCCGGGACGTCAATCGCGTAAGTATAGGTGGACTGAGGCGTGACTTGCAAAACCACATTGTGTGAAAAACTCTGGCCGACCGTTGCATTTCCAAGCGGATTGAGAGGCACAAGCAGTATGCTGCTCCCAGTGGAAACCGTCGCTGCGATCGTTGCCGTGATAGTCGCGTTTACATTCGTCTGATAGGTCGTAGTATTGGTAGTAGCTGTGACTGCACCCAGAAGGGTTCTGGCAGAGCCGGCGGCGGTCGCGCCTCTGTATGTATTCACCGCTGCCTGGGCGGTAATCTGCGCAGAAAAATAGCTCGCTACTGACAAGCGATTGGTAACCAGTGCGGCATCCAGCAGGCCCTGAGGAGACGTATTGACCAAGGCACCTGCCATGATGGACAGCGCAGCATTGCCCGTGGTCAAGGCGCCGCTGTCGATCGCGGTCGTCCAATAGGTCGACCCTGCGGCAAGCGGCGCGCGACCCAGTACGTTTTGATAGATTGCACCCACGAAGTCTGCAGTCGTGCCGGAACCATACAGTCTGGAGGATTCTGCGCTGGTGCCAAAACTGTTGATCAGCGTCTGGATAGAGGAACTGGTGACATAAGCTGCGGTGAGGTCCTGGATATTGGTTGGCGCATTGGCGGCCAGCAGGGCATTCTCAAAGTTGCTCAAGCCAGCCGGATCTGCCGGGCGGCCAAAATAAGCGACGTACAATTCCTGCACCACCGTCTGGTAATCAGACGCGACAGGCGCGATAGGTGCAATCGCGGCCGCGGAAAGTTGTTTGGTCTGGAACGTCAGCTCGCGGCTGGGTGATGACGATTCATTGCCGCCGCAAGCAGCCAATAAAACTACAGTCAGCGAGGCAAATACATAATTTTTCATATTCAATTCTTTTCGAAATATAGAACCTGAACATTCTGGCAAGGCATCCAGGCCACAGCGGGCGTTACTCAGCATCAATTTTATTCTGTATTGGTGTAGCTCGCGCAGTATTCTTCCAAGGCTCGGCCAAGGTGCGTTTACCGCTTCCCATCCCAGCTTTCCCCGTTATGGGGAAGGGGCTCACGCTATACAACCATGCTCTTAATTTCTGACTTCTGTGTATATGTAATACCTACAACCGGTTAGCAACCGCACTTCGCGCATCCCATGAATTCGGTATTGCTTTGCCAAGGTTTCCATGACAGCATGGCGAGCCTTCCGCTGCACGGCATATCCAATGTGCAGGTAAATCAAAAAGTTGTACCCATGAGAGCAGTAATGACACGACTTCTTCTTGCACTTTGGTGTCTGCTTTTATTGAGTGGATGTGGTGATGGTTCGTCAACACAGGTATCAAGCAACCAAACCAGACTGCTGGCGACTTCCAGTACTATGCAGGCAGATTACGCCAGCGTCGTGCAACAACTCTACGTAGCCTATTTTGGACGTCCGGCAGATCCGGCTGGTTTGACCAACTTTGAAAAAGCCCTGCTGGCTGCCAACGCGCCAACGAATATCCAGGACCTAAATGCAGCCTATGCCACCAGCCCAGCGATCAAGGCATTGATCGATAGTTTTGGCACCAGCGCAGAGTCCGCAAGACTGTACGGTTCTGGAACGACCGCCGACTTCGTAGGTGCTATTTATCAAAACGTGCTGGGTCGCACGCCGCTGCCGGCCGGGTCGGCATTCTGGGCAGATGCGATCTCCAGCGGCTCGCTCAGTCAGGGCAACGCGGCTTTGGCGATCATGGCCGGTGCACTCGCTAATACGACAGCGCAAGGCATACTCGACGGCCAACTGATCAACAACCGCCTGACGGTCGCCAACTATTTTACCGCCCACGTTGCCAGTCAGGATGCTGTAAGCGTTTACAAAGGTACGACCGCTGCGGCCAGTGCCAGAACGATGCTGGATGCAGTCGTCGCAGGGACCGATACGACGCCTTACGAATCGACTGTCGATGCAACCGTCGGCGCTTTATTTGGGCCTGCCGCATCGACCCTTGAGGTGTTTGCGGGGAATATTGGTGGCCCGGGCAGTGCAAACGGAACCGGGACCGGAGCGCGGTTTTATAACCCGAGCAGTGTTGCCACCGATAGCGCAGGAAATGTCTATGTGGCCGACTACATGAACTATACCGTTCGCAAGATCACGCCGGCTGGGGTCGTAACCACACTGGCCGGTACCGCCGGCGCATATGGCAGTGTCAATGGCACTGGCGCAGCGGCAAATTTTACCGCCTTGGGCGGAATTGCAACTGACAGTGCGGACAATGTCTACGTTTCAGACACGTACAATTACACCATCCGCAAGATCACGCCTGCCGGGGTAGTAACCACACTGGCCGGTGCGGCAGGTGTCCAGGGTAGTGCTAACGGAACCGGAGCGGCAGCACGTTTCAATCAACCAAGAGGTATTGCCACCGACAGCGTTGGCAATGTCTACGTCGCCGATTTTGGTAACAACACCATACGCAAGATCACTCCGGCGGGCGTGGTGAGCACGCTTGCTGGTACTACGGGTGCTCCGGGCAGTGTTGACGGTATTGGTACGGCTGCAAGTTTCTATCAACCGAATGGCATTGCCACCGACAGCGCTGGCAATGTTTATGTGGCCGATATCGGCAACAACACGATACGCAAGATCACTCCGGCAGGCGTGGTTAGCACACTGGCCGGTACCACAGGTGCACAGGGTAGTACAGATGGAACTGGTGGAGCCGCAACGTTTAATACGCCTTGGAGCATTGCAACTGATAGTGCCGGCAATGTCTATGTCGCCGATACCAACAACAATGCCATACGCATGATCACACCAGACCGGGTAGTGACTACGGTTGCCGGTACTCCAGGTGTAAATGGGTATGTCGACGGAATAGGGGCGGACGCACGGTTTTATGGGCCGATGGGTGTTGCTATAGACGGTGAGGGTAATGTTATTGTCGCCGATTCTTACAACAATATCATCCGCAAGATTACGCCAGATATGATGGTGACTACGCTGGCCGGTAATCCAAGTGTAACTGGTAGTGCCGACGGCACCGGGTCGGCGGCACTCTTTGACGGCCCGAATGGCGTTGCCGCAGATAGCGCGGGCAATGTCTATGTTGCGGATACGCAGAACGACATCATCCGCAAGATTACCCCTGCCGGGGTGGTGACCACACTGGCCGGCAAGGCAGGCGCTGCTGGAAGTGCGGACGGAACCGGCACGGCAGCACGCTTTATGAGCCCGAGCGGCGTCGCTACCGACAGTGCGGGGAACGTCTATGTCGCTGATACTTATAACCACACTATCCGCAGGATTACCCCCGCCGGTGTAGTGACTACGCTGGCCGGTAATCCAAATATATATGGCAGTGCCGATGGTACGGGAGGTAGGGCAAATTTTTCCATCCCCTACGCAGTTGCCACTGATGGCGCAGGCAACGTATATGTCGCCGACATCGGCAACCAAAACATTCGCAAGATCACTCCAGCGGCGGTGGTGACCACGTTGGCTGGAACGGCAGGTGTCAAAGGCAGTGCCGATGGAACTGGAGCGGCCGCAAGCTTTAATTATCCATATGGGATCGCCACAGACAGCGTAGGGAATGTCTATGTCGCCGATTCCCAGAACAACATTATCCGGAAGATCAACCCTGCTGGGGTAGTAACAACGCTGGCTGGTGAGTTAGGAGTTATAGGCAGCGGCAATGGGACCACCGGCACTGTCGCAGGAACCGGAACGCCGGGGGATTTTAATTTCCCAAAAGGTATTGCCGTCGATAGCGCGGGTAATGTCTATGTAGCGGATGCGAACAACCACGCCATACGCAAGATTACCCCCGACGGGACGGTGAGCACGCCGATAGGAGAGCCGCCTGTGACTACCGAGTTTGTCGCGGGGCCCTTGCCGGGGCGCTTATTGGATCCGAGCGGAATAGCAATCAGTGGTACCTCGCTCTACATTGCAATTGGGAACGGTATCGCAGTGGTAAATAACCTGCCATAGGAACTGCCGCGGCTTCGGTCGCGGCAATATACCCGCGGCTCTTTCCCGGCTACACCCATTTGACCTACATCAAACCAACACCCGGTTTATCAGACACCCCGCCAACTTCCGGGTCACACCTCACATACACAATGACAAGTGGAGGTTCGCGTGGACGACACATTGATCCGTTCGAGTCGGTCGAACAATTCCCGGGAGCTTGAGCTATGGCCAAGCCTGCCTCTCGAAGCATGGGAAGACACCTACGCGACGCTGCATATGTGGACGCAGATAGTCGGCAAGATCAGGCTCGTTCAAGCGCCGTGGGTTAATCATTCGTGGCATGTGACGCTCTATGTCACTGCACGCGGCCTGACGACTTCACCTATACCGCACGGCGAACGTACTTTTCAGATTGATTTTGACTTTATCGATCATCGGCTCTTGATTAAAACCAACGATGGTGCGATCAAGACGATGGCTCTTCAGCCGCGCACAGTCGCTGATTTTTACCAGGACCTGATGTCGAATCTGTGGCAGCTTGGCCTCGAAGTAAAAATCCATACCATGCCAAACGAAATCATCAGCGCCATTCCGTTCGACAAGGATCACATTCATGCGTCCTATGATGCAGAGTATGCCAACCGGTTCTGGCGCGCATTGGTTCAGGCTGACCGTGTGTTAAAGGAATTCAGGTCTCGCTTCGTCGGCAAGTGCAGTCCCGTTCACTTCTTCTGGGGAAGTTTCGATCTCGCGGTGACGCGATTTTCAGGGCGCAAGGGTCCCGAGCATCCGGGGGGTATTCCCAATTGTCCGGACTGGGTCACGCGGGAAGCCTACTCTCACCAAGTTAGTAGTTGCGGCTTCTGGCCAGGCGGCGGCACGATACCTTATCCTGTGTTCTACGCATACGCTTACCCCGAGCCGAACGGATTCGATGCAGTGCCCATACATCCTGGCAATGCTTACTATGATTCGACCATGCGCGAGTTTCTCCTGCCATATGATGTCGTGCGAAATGCGGAATCACCCGACACGGTATTGCTTGAATTCCTCCAGAGCAGCTATGAAGCCGCTGCAAATCTCGGTGATTGGAATCGCCCGGCGCTTGAGAGGGAGGAGGATGATCATCGACGCATCAAAGCGTTGCAGCCAACGGTTTGATGCGGTGCTAAATCCTGCGCGCGCCGGAAGGAGAGGAGATGATTGAAATCAACAAGGAAAAGGTCGTTGCGGTACTGAACAAGGTACTCGAAGCAGAACTGGCCGGGGTTATCCGATATACCCATTATTCCTTCCTTATTTTTGGCTTTGGCCGCATTCCAATTGTCGCGTGGTTACGAGAACAGGCCAACGAATCCCTCTGGCATGCCCAACAGGCGGGCGAGTGGATTACGACACTGGGCGCATATCCATCTCTTGCCATCGGCCGTTTGCTGGACACGCATGTCTTTGACATCGGCACCATCTTGCGCGAGTCTTCGGAACAAGAGGGTGCCGCGCTGAACCTGTATCGGGAATTGCTGTCGCTTGTCGATAATCGCTCAGTGGCGTTGGAAGAATATGCCCGTCAAATGATCCACATTGAGCAGATGCATGCTGGCGAGGTAGACAAGATGTTGCGTAAGCCAGGAGACAAGACAGCGTTTTTGGAACGTCCGATGTTGTGACCTCCAATTCAGTGACAATTTATCGCCGTCTCCGGGGGGTATCAACCGGTGTGCTCCAAACACCTATCCCCTTGAATTGCGCAATTCTCTCCATTGCGCCATATTCGTAAGGTGCATTTTGCAACGCGACGGCCCATCCATTTTGAAGCATCCATACACTTAGATTGTCGCCACCTGCACTGCAACTCCCAATCAAGCTGCCGTCGGCGTTGATCGCCATCGTTGTGCAATGCACGGAGTCGCCACTGATTTTAAAATCAAGCGCAAGCGACGCACGGGTACCGCATGGTATCGGTCGGATGAACGTTGTGCAGGTGCGATCGGTCGGCGGGATATAGACGCCATAGAGATGAATGATGTTGCCGCTGATTCTCAACGTGCTGTCGTCCTGGACAAATGCGGAACCGGAAATATCGTCATCGGCAATGGCAGGACACGAGATGGTGGAAGCTACGAGAGCGGCAAAAATGATTTTGAGAAAGGCGTGTGCAATGTTCACTTGAGACCTCGCGTTTTTTATTGGATCCGCAAAACCCATTTCATTTCTGCGCATGTATCCTGTTTGATATTGTATCGGGACTCCGCCGAAGGTGGGGCTGTCTTACCGGCGACGTTGTCGGATTACTGTGCGAACTCTTCGAACGCCACGCCATTTTTGCCACCGCTTTTAACCTTGTACATTAATGAGTCCGCCGCCCGGATTACATTATCCATGCTTGACACTGGACTGTGAAAGGTGACGCAACCTATGCTGCAGGTAATTGCGTCTTGCTCAGAGCCGAATACGAAACCGAAAGATTCCCTGATTTTTTTGATGCAATTTTCTGCATTGACCCGGTCTGCTCCTGTAATGAGCAACGCAAATTCATCCCCACCAAAGCGAGCAACGACATCCGTTTTTCGTACTGAATTAATCAATGAATTCGCTACGTCTTGAAGAACCTTGTCCCCCACATCATGCCCGTTTCGATCGTTAAACTGCTTGAAATCATCTAGGTCGATATAGGCTAAGGCAATCTGGCTCCCATCGCGATCCATCAGGTCTATGCTGTACTGAAGATGTTCCATGAAACCACGGCGGTTGAAGATGCCGGTGACAGGATCTGTTCGCGCTAACGTGCGTTCATTGTCGAGATGAAATCTCAGTTTCTCCAACAGGAAAACGAAAACCAGCATCGTCCCCAGATGTAACAGCACATTCCAAAGAATGATCCCAGGGTGAGTGAAGAAAAATCCTGCGCTCCATTCTCCAATAAAAATAGGGAATGTGGAACATGCTGCCACGATTACCCCCAAGCTTGGGCCTGCATACCAGGCGGCAAATCCTACCGGGATAAAATAAAAAATCGACAGGGATATCTCGGTTCCGAGCAGGTAATCAGGAACACCAATAATGATGGTGCCGAACACTGCCATCAGAAAGATTTGACCCGGCGTGTATTTCCTTGCAATCTGGTCCATTTTGTAGAGTAGTCCATCAACGTTCATGGGGTCTCCCTCGCTAGTATCAAATCATTCAGGTAACATCCATGAGAGCAAAACCGATGAGCATGGTTGCAACGGATGTATGCTGAAAAATGATTCACTGACGTGCATCGCGGTAGTTGCGAATTTGCAATGGTTTGGCAGCAGGTTTGATGCTCTCATAGCAGTGTATTTTAGTGCGATGGGAGGGGTGGTCTTGTGAAAAGATTCGACGTAGAGTGACATATCCTGACTGCACCCGATACGTTCTCGCCGGTTCTTTACTCTAATTTACTTCTAATGCATTTTGGATGGACATGCGTGTCTGTCCAGTGCTGCCGCTACGTTGTAAAATAACAAGTCGCAACGTCTATTCACGTTTATCCAGGGGCAGCTTGAAATGAAAATAATACGAACGATAGCGTCACTTCTTTCATCCGCCGTCTTTCTTGTCGGATGCGGCGTGGGCTCGCCAAAGGCGACCACGGTCGGCGGCACGGTCACCGGATTGTCCGGTACGTCGAGCGTCGTCCTGATGAACAATTCGGACGTGCTACCTATCCATACCGATGGGCCATTTCATTTCAACACCGAAAGCAATGCACGCTACAACATTACCGTCAACGCACACCCCGATGGACAAACTTGCATCGTGGCAAATGGAACCGGATATACGCCGACAAATGGCTCCAGTGTCACTAACGTGACGGTGACGTGCTCGGCAAGTGTAAGGGTGGGTGGCTTCGTATCCGGCTTGGTCAGTCCAGCGACCGTCGTGTTACAAGACAACGGCACCGACGACATCACGGTCTCTGCAAATGGGACATTCACTTTCCCGACACCGATAGCCAATACAGTGGCTTATGCAGTCACCATAAAAACACAACCGGCCGGTCAGACATGTCGTGTTACCAACGGCAGTGGTGTGGCCGATACCAGCAATGCCGCAGTTGCGAATAACGTGGTAGTTACCTGCGCAGGTAATACGGTCGGTGGAACAATATCTGGCTTGGCAAGCGGTGCGACCGTCATATTGCAGGACAACGGCGCCAACGACCTGACGGTCACGGCGAATGGCGCATTCACGTTTTCAGGCACGTTAACCACCGGCGCAGCTTTTGCAGTGACCGTCCTGACGCAGCCCTTCGGTCAAACATGTTCGGTGACAAATGCCACCGGTGTGATCGATCCTAATAATGCCACGTCGGGAAACAACAACGTTGTTGTTACCTGCACTTAGTGACTGCCTGCCTTACATTCTGACGCACACATTTTTGCCGACGCTCTCTTTGAAACAGGGAGACGTCGGTAAATGTCACCGGGCGTTAGCAAGGCCGCTCGTTTGATTCAGGATTAAACGAAGATTCGACGGAGTTCGATCCCCGCAGTTCAGGTCGAAATAACTCAGCCAACGAAATTAACGTCGCGCCCGGTTCCCTCCCGACGAAAACTGCGCCACTGATGCACGGACAGATGCACGTAGATATGCAATTTCTTGTCTGATTTGCTACGGATGATGCCTGTACTTGTTTCATTCATAATGTCGCCGGCCTTATATGTGTCCAAGCGCGACAGTTAGCCCTTGTTTACTGCCATCAACTTTCCGCATCATCTAGAATATGACGATGCCAACCTGGATCGCAGTTATGAAGGCCCTGAATTGAAACAGAACTGGATCATTGCGTTTTGCGCGCTTCTATTTGCCCTGCCATCCTTATCTCTAGCGATGGTAGAGGGTACTGCCGCAACCGCCGGAGACGGCACAGCGAAGACGACAGCAACGCGCAAAGTGTATAAATTTTTTGTCGGCGGCGTCCCATCATTCTCAGATATTCCACCTACGAGACGCGCTTACGTTATCTGGACGCCGTCCTGTTACGCCTGCAATCCATCCTCCACGATTAATTGGGAATCCACCAAATTACACCTCCAGGAATTTGACAGTGTAATCATCGCAGCAGCAGAAAAATATGCAGTTGACCCGGCTCTGGTGCGTGCGTTGATCCACGCCGAGTCCGGCTTCAATCCGAAAGCGCGATCCAACAAGGGGGCGATGGGATTGATGCAATTGATGCCCGCAACTGCGAGGGATTTAGGGGTAGTCGATGCCTCCGTCCCTGAGCACAATATTCATGGTGGGGTCAAGTATCTCGCCGGCTTGCTTGACCGGTTCAAAGGCAATGTGACTTTGGCTGCTGCTGCTTACAATGCGGGGCCGGAGGCGGTGGAGAAATACGCGGGGGTGCCACCGTATGCGGAAACGCAGACTTATGTGAGGCGGGTAAACATATTGCATCGGCGGTATCGCTTACAGCGATAGGTGTTGAATATCGTATTTGACCAACCGAATAAAAGTGTCACGTCAATCTCTGACCTGTTTCCTTTTGCCCCTGTCGATCTCATCTATCGTGGCACATTCATTATTCAATAG
>Ga0207118_1198_pt1 | contig 10308 bp, 9 predicted proteins | sample Alteio_BWMinHeat_42_FD_153507 | JGI IMG/M metagenome (GOLD analysis project Ga0207118, IMG submission 153507) | Enriched cells from forest soil in Barre Woods Harvard Forest LTER site, Petersham, Massachusetts, United States -... | ecosystem: Environmental > Terrestrial > Soil > Temperate forest >...
TTGTTGAACAGTTAAACATGAATGGCATTAATAAATTTATCCTTATCGGTGAAAATGTGCTGAATTTTCATGGAAGCGATGACAGTTATTACGAAGAATGGTTCCAGGAAGTGGAGGAGGGCTGGATCGTTGCACTGAATTTCCAGGAACATGTGCTGCAGGAATTCCGACAGAACAACCTGGATTACTATCTTAATTTCGGCGGAGAACTGGATAATATGCTTTGGCGGATCTTCAGTCCCATCCAGTTATACAAAAAGGTATTGCATGTTATTTCAAGAAGATTGGGTTGATATGCCAGGCAGACATTGAGCAGGTATAAGGTAGTTAAACTCCTGTAAATTGTGCTAAACGGAAATAAATAGTAAAATAAGTTTGCAAAATTTATAATAACATTGCCTGCATGAAAAAATACATTACATCCTTTCTTATCCTTTATTCTTTCATTGCCTATTCACAGCAAAAAAATACTGAAAAACCTGTTTTCATTTCTAAAGACAGTTTATTTTATGATTTTGACGAAAACTGGAAATTTATGGAGGGAGATGACTCCGCAATGTCTGGTTTTAATTATGATGACAGTAAATGGTTATCACTGAAATCAACACTATATTTTAGTGAAAAGTCATCTCCTCCGTTTAAGGGAATGGGGTGGTTCAGGTATCATTTTATAGCTGATACGAGTATTACCGGAAGACCACTTGCCATGGAGATATCGCATTTTGGCGCATCGGAAATATATCTCGACGGTAAGCTGATTGAATCATTCGGACGTATTGCGGGCCCTGACAGCAGCGAATATTTTGATCCTTTAAAATTACCTTTTGTTTTTATGATACCCGGACCCGGAGAACATGTGTTAGCCGTAAGATATGCCAATTACCTGGCACAAAAAAATTATAACAGGCATCTCTATCAGATTGGTGGCTTCCGCGCCACTATTGGCAGGCCGGATCAAATGATAGAAAATATACATAATAACAGTGTTGCACTTACTTTTATCCTTATTTCCCTGGTTGGTATTTTCCTGACACTTTCCCTGCTTCATCTGTTTATGTATTTGTATAACCGTAGTATAAAATCGAATTTGTCTTTCAGTATATTTATGTTCTGCCTTTCAGGATTATTTTTTATAGGTTTTATAACGCTTTTCTTTCACGGGTCTAAGTTTGTTATGGATGTCAGGTATCTAACGGCTCCGTTTTTTTTTGCATTACCTGCCTGTCACTTACCGGTTTTATTCATCAACTGTTCATACAAAAGAGAGGAATACGGTTCCTGATCATGGCGGCCCTTACCGCCATTGCCATAATCATACGGTATGTATTCATTTCCTTTTACGAATCAGCTATTACAATACTTGTTGTAGTTGTTTCAGCAGATGCCATTTTCACTATAGTTCGCGCATTGATCAAAAAAATAAAAGGAGCCTGGATCATTGGTATTGGCGTTTTGTTTTTTATCCTTTTCGTTCTGGTGCTTGTTGCTCTTGCATCGTTTGGTATTTCTCTCTCCGTGGATGATAGCATTGGAGGACATATCCTGATGTTTATCCTTTCCCTTGCTATTTTAAGCATTCCCATTTCCATGTCGGTTTACCTTGCCTGGAGTTTTTCTTCAGTCAACAAAAATCTCGCTTCGCAACTTGAGCAGGTGAAGATGCTATCTGAAAAAACCCTGGAACAAGAGCAGGAAAAAATAAAACTCATCAGCGGACAGAATGAAATGCTGGAACAAAAAGTAGAAGAGCGCACCCGGGCTTTGAAGGAAACGCAGGGACAATTGGTGCAGCAGGAAAAACTCGCATCGCTTGGCGCATTAACAGCAGGTATAGCGCATGAAATAAAAAACCCCCTGAACTTTGTAAATAATTTTGCCGATCTCAGTAATGAATTGCTGGATGAGCTGAAAACGGCAAAGTCGGATGAAGAAAGAAATGAGATCATCCAAACACTTCAGCAGAACCTTGAGAAAATCAATCATCATGGCAAGCGTGCAGACAGTATTGTAAAGAGTATGCTGGAACACAGTCGCACCGGTTCGGGTGATAAACAGCTCACTGATATTAACAAACTATCTGATGAGTTTTTAAACCTTGCCTACCATGGTATGAGGGCGAATGTTGCAGATTTTAACTGCGCAATAGAAAAGAACTTAGGGGCAGATCTGCCTAAGGTAAAAATTGTGCAACAGGATATTTCGAGGGTGTTACTGAATTTGTTTAACAACGCTTTTTACGCCATCAGGGATAATCCCGATGCCAAACTATCACTCACTACTTCATCCTCAAACTCCTCCATTATTATAAAAATAAAAGATAATGGCAGCGGCATGGCAGATCATGTCAAACAAAAAATATTTGAACCCTTTTTTACCACCAAGCCGAGTGGGGAAGGAACAGGATTGGGATTAAGCCTGAGTTTTGATATTATCAAAGCACACGGCGGGAAAATTGAAGTATTTAGTGAGGAAGGAAAAGGGACGGAGTTTATGATTACTTTGCCCGTAGCATAAATAGGATATTGCAGATGCGTAACCCTGACCCATATTATAACAAGAGGCTTTAGTCCTTTGAAAAAAAACAGAATTTATGATTACTTTGCCAAAGCATCCTTTAATCAATCCGACCACCTGGTTTGGGAGGGATTTAGGGTGAGGCATTAAATAAACCTATTATGATTAAAATTTTAGTGGTTGATGATGAACCCGATGTAGAAATGATGTTTAAACAAAAGTTTCGCGTGGAATTACGCAGCGGAGAATTTGACATGAAGTTTGCCCTGGGTGCTCAACAAGCGCTTGACTACATGAGTACACTCAACCCCTTTGATATTGTATTGGTTTTATCAGATATCAATATGCCGGGCATGACCGGACTTGAGTTGTTGAAACAAATTCGTAAATTATTTCCAACCCTCAGGGTATTTATGATCACTGCTTATGGTGATAAACATAATTATGATGAAGCAATAAAATTTGGAGCCAATGATTTTCTCACCAAGCCGGTTGATTTCCAATTGTTGAAAGAAAGGATCTCAGGCATACCTGCATTTTAACCATGGCACATAAAATATTAATAGTGGATGATGAACCGGACCTGGAAATGCTGGTAATGCAAAAATTCAGGAACAGGATCCGTGAAGGAGAACTTGCCTTTGAATTTGTGAATAATGGACTGAGAGCCCTTGAAAGACTTTCTGAAAATGATGAAATTGATCTCATACTTAGTGACATCAATATGCCTCAAATGGACGGACTCACACTTCTTACCAAGATAAAAGAAAAAAATTTCAATCAGAAAACAGTGATGATATCTGCTTATGGTGATATGAACAATATCCGGATCGCCATGAACCGCGGGGCATTTGACTTTGTCGTAAAACCTATTGATTTCTCCGATTTTGAGATCACACTTAACAAGGCAATAGCAGAAACCATAAAAGTAAAAGAAGCAAACGAGAACAAAAAACATCTCGAACGGGAAAGAAAAGAAAAAGAAGAATTGATCATCAACCAGAATAAAGTGCTGGAACAAAAAGTAGAAGAACGTACCTTCCAGTTAAAAGAAGAAAAGAAAAAATCAGATGACCTGCTTCATAATATCTTACCGGTTGAAGTGGCTGATGAATTAAAGCAAAAAGGCAGTAGTGAAGCCAGGCAATATGATAATGTAACTGTGCTCTTCACCGATTTCGTGAATTTTACAGGCGTCAGCGAAAAACTTTCTCCAAAAGAACTGGTAGCCGAAATTGACCGTTGTTTTAAGGCATTTGATGAGATTATTGAACGCAACGGACTGGAAAAAATAAAAACGATAGGTGATGCTTATTTAGCTGTTTGTGGTTTGCCAAATGAAGATAAAGAACATGCAAAAAAAACTACTAATGCGGCTATTGAGATCCGTGATTTTATGATCCGGCAAAAAAGTGAAGGTGGTAAGTTTGAGATCCGGATAGGCTTGAATAGCGGTGCCCTTGTAGCAGGGATCGTAGGAAGCAAAAAATTCGCCTACGATATCTGGGGTGATACGGTAAACACGGCCAGCCGTATGGAAAGCAGCAGTGAAGCGGGAAAAATAAATATCAGCGAAACCACTTATGAATTAGTGAAAAATGATTTCATCTGTACTTATCGCGGAAAAATCTCAGCAAAAAATAAAGGAGAGATAGATATGTATTTTGTGAAATGAAAAGGCTTAGGGACACGATATGTCGTGTCCGTACGAGTTTTGAATGATGAATGACTCGTCTGGACTCAATCACTGAAGAACACCGATCACCATTTACCGATTACCTGCCCCACCTTCTAATCTTTTAATCATCATTTAGCCCTTGACAGCAAACCTTTATTTGATATATTTGAATTCAGAAAGGAGGGCGATCTGCATCTCCAGGCTTAAATTATTCACCTAAAAACAAAGAACAAAATTATGGCTTTTTCAATGGGTACACTTTATGAGATCACCGGATCCAGTGGTAATTACCTCCAGGCAGGATCAAAGAACGGAGATGATGTTACACTTGCCGCAATTGACAATGCTTCGGATCAGGACTGGACCGGCTCAGGTTCAGACGACAATGCTCAGCTTCAATCGAAAAGTGGTTATTATTTGAAAGGAGAGACGCTCGACTCATCTGCAACCGTTTCTGACTCTTCACCAGCAGATCACTACCTGACTTTTACAGATACAGGTGATGGGGATGATACCATATTCATCCAAAGTTACAAAAATGATGGAACGAGTGTTGGTTATTTAACGGATGAAAATCCAAAAGTGATGATCAGAACCGGGAATAACGATAGTACTCAGAAATGGAAATATGCCACGGCTCCAAAATCTCACGGTGCCTGATCTGCCTTATGCTTCTTAAATGATAACCCATCTTAAAAGGATTTTAGCAATATGCAGTTTGCTTATTTTATGGACGAACCTGTCTGCCCAAAAAAATCAGCTTTGGGCGGATAGTGTTCTTCATTCACTTAGATCAAATGCCAGCAGCAATTACGGTTATAAGATCAAATGCTGTGATACCCTACTTTACCTTTTTAATAAAAATGCGGATTACTGTAATTGGATAAAAACACTTACTTATCAGAGCTATTACCTCGCTAATAAAGGTAGTTATAAGGATGCCTTGTATTCCTTATACCTGGCAAATAAAAAGTATCGGCAAAATGCATGCAACAATGCCATGCTTTTGCCAGAGATTTACCTGGCTTATGGAAATTTATATATTTCTTTGAAAGAAAACAGCAAGGCCATTTACTATTTAAAAAAAGGTTTAGATTCCTGGAAAACTGAATGGTCAGACAAGGAGATTCTGATCGATCTATATTATACCAAAGCTTATTTATATTCCACACTTGACAGCCAGTTATATTATTACCAGTTGGCCTATCAAATAGCGCTTGAAACCCATAACGTCAAATTTCAGGAGCTTACACTTAGAAACATAGGTTCTGCATATGCTGTTTCAGGCCAAAATGAGTTGGCCAAAACATACTTGAAAAGAACATTGAACCTTGCTCTCAAAAGAAATGCTTACACAACGCTTTTTTATTTATATAATAATCTTGCCGGATTATCATCAAACAACAAGCTTGTTTCAAACTATATTGATTCTGCCATTTACTTCGCTACCCTATCGGGCGATTTGCAAGATTTACAGATGGCCTATCAAAACAGGGCACTTTTTTATTCTAATACCGGGCAATATGAAAAAGGATATAAACAATTATGGAAGTCACAGGAACTAAAAGATTCCTTGTTCAACATAGATAAAATTAATGCCTTTGCCGAAATGGAGCAAAAGTATGAATCTGAAAAAAAGGCGAATGAGATCAAGCTACTGCAACGCGAAAAATATATAGCTAATTTAAAAGCTTCCCGCAATTTAGGCATTAATTTTGGCCTTGGCGGGGCGCTTGTTGGATTTATTTTTGTCGCACTGGCCTTCTATTCACAAAATAAAAAGAAGCAAAAATTAAATACGGAACTTAGTATCGAAAAGAAAAAATCGGACGATCTTTTATTAAATATTTTGCCCGGAGAAATTGCGGAAGAACTGAAACAAAAGGGCAGTGCGGAAGCCAAACTATACGATCATGTGACGGTCCTCTTTACGGACTTTATTGACTTTACCGGCATGAGCGTGAAATTGAACGCCAAAGATCTGGTTGCTGAGATTCATCATTGCTTTAAAGAGTTTGACCGGATTATTATGGAACAGGGACTGGAAAAAATCAAGACCATTGGTGACGCTTACATTGCCGTTTGCGGTTTACCGGCCGAAGATAAATACCATGCCCGAAAAGTGATTAAAGCTGCTATTGCCATCAAAGAATTCATGATTACTTACAAAGCCGAAAGGCAGACCAATGATAAGCCATTCTTTGAATTAAGAATAGGTGTTAATTCAGGACCTCTTGTTGCCGGAATTGTCGGAGTGAAAAAATTCGCCTATGATATCTGGGGTGATACGGTAAACCTTGCTGCACGCATGGAACAAAACAGCGAAGCCGGAAAAATAAATATCAGTGGTCCAACTTATGAATTGATAAAAGATGAATTCACCTGTGAATACCGGGGAAAGATCGCCGCAAAAAACAAAGGCGAAATAGATATGTATTTTGTTGGATAAGTTATGAATTATGAGTGTTGAGTTATGAATGTTGAATGAGAATCCGTGCCCTTATCGTCATTGCGAACACAGCGCAGCTAAATGAAGCAATCCCATGTTTGGCGTGAGATTGCTTCGTCGTTCCTCCTCGCAATGACGTCAAGGGTTGATTTTACTGATCATTCGAGCCATCATTGCAATGACCGAACTAATAAATATGATGTAAAAATCCGTGTGAATCTGTGGCTATGTAACTTTGTAATCTTTGAATTTTTCAATCTTCAAATTATTATTCTTTACTCTGTGCATCCACCACCGCGATCGTCACCATATTCACGATCTCCTTCACGCTGCTTCCAAGTTGTAAAATATGAGCTGATTTTTTCAAACCTAATAATATAGGACCGATAGCTTCAGCCGCGCCTAATTCCTGCAGCATTTTATAAACGATATTACCAGATGAAAGAGAAGGAAAAATAAAAGTGTTTACAGGTTCCCCGTTTAATTCACTGAAAGGAAAATTCTCTGCCATCATGGTTTGATTCAGCGCTACGTTAGCCTGTATGTCCCCATCAACCACCATATAAGGAAAACGTTCCTTTAAAATATTGCGTACCTGTGCCATGGCTTCAGGAACCTCTCCTTCTGCCGAGCCAAAATTGGTGTAAGACAATAGAGCAATGCGTGGATTGATATTGAATTTTTTTACCGCTTTATAAGTTGAAAAAGTGATATCAACCAAATCTTCAATGCTCGGTCTGATATTTACCGTTGTATCTGAAAAGAACAAAGTCCCCTTTTTGCTTAACATGATATACATTCCGGCAACAGTTTTGGTGCCTGTTTCCTTTCCCAGGATCTGTAAAGCAGGTTTAATGGTAGAAGGATAATTCTTGGTCAGGCCGGAGATCATGGCATCTGCTTCACCCATTTCTATCATCATAGGGGCGAAATAATGGCGGTCCTGCATCAGTTTGCGGGCTTCATATAAAGTGATACCCTTGCGCTGTCTTTTCCTGAAAAATATGTCTGCAAATGCATTGCGTTTATTTTCTTCTTCCAGCGGATCAATAATTTGCACATGGTCAAGCCGCATATTATTTTCCCTGATGATCTGTTCTATCTTACTCCTGTTGCCTAAGAGGATCGGCTGCGCAATTCCCTCGTCTTTTACAATTTGTGCCGCACGCAGGATCTTGTAATTATCCGCCTCTGCAAATACAACGCGCTTAGGATCCTGTTTGGCTTTATCCATGATGGCACGGATAAAATTACTTTCTTTACCTAGTCGCGCCAATAACTGGTTATCGTATTTATCCCAATCGCTGATAGCCATCTGAGCCACACCACTGTCCATCGCGGCCTTTGCCACAGCAGGCGATACAGTAGTGATCAGTCTTGGGTCAATAGGTTTGGGAATGATATAGGTTCTGCCGAAAGTGGTACTCTTTTCATTATAAGCTAAGTTCACGATTTCAGGTACCGGCTTTTTGGCCAATGCTGCCAAAGCATGTACTGCCGCAATTTTCATCTCCTCGTTTATTTTCGTAGCGCGCACATCCAGCGCCCCACGAAAAATATACGGATAACCCAATACATTATTTACCTGGTTGGGATAATCGCTCCTGCCTGTTGCGATGATAATATCCTTGCGTGAAGAGACGGCGAGCTCATAATTGATTTCGGGGTCTGGATTGGCCAGGGCGAAAACGATACAATCTTTTGCCATGCTGCGGATCATATCCTGTGAGAGTACATCCGCTTTAGATAAACCGATAAACACATCCGCACCTTTCATGGCTTCTTCCAGGGTCTGGATATTTCTGTCAGTGGCAAACATCTGTTTGGTAATATCAAGGTTTGGAGAATCTCTCCTGATAACACCCTTGCTATCCAGCATAACTATATTTTCTATTTTTACGCCTAGGTTCACGATCAGTTTGGTGCAACTGATGGCCGAAGCACCCGCACCATTCACCACGATCTTTACTTTGCCGATCTTTTTATTGACCAACTCCAATGCATTGATCAGTGCGGCTCCCGTAATGATGGCCGTACCATGCTGGTCATCATGCATCACTGGAATATTCAGTTCTTCTTTCAGCCTTCGTTCTATTTCAAAACATTCGGGCGCTTTGATATCTTCTAAATTGATCCCGCCAAAAGTGCCTGCAATGTTTTTAACCGTAGCAATGAATTCTTCTACATTTTTATTGTTGATCTCAATATCGAACACATCTATATCGGCAAAAATTTTAAACAGTACGGCCTTCCCTTCCATCACCGGTTTTGAAGCCTGCGCACCTATATCCCCCAGGCCTAAAACGGCCGTTCCATTGGAAATAACAGCCACTAAGTTTCCTATCGCAGTGTATTTATAAACGTCCTCAGGATTATTGGCAATTTCTAAGCAGGGCTCGGCAACACCCGGTGAATAAGCTAAACTCAGGTCGCGCTTGGTATTGGTTGACTTGGTCGAAATAACTGCGATCTTACCCGGCCTTCCTTTGCTATGATATCTCAGTGCGTCTTCTTTGAGTTGTGACATGTTAGAAATGTTTAATGATCCGCCAAAAGTACATTTTTACACAATAACTTCTAATTTCTGTTTTATGCATGATCTGCAAAGTCAATAACAGTTTAAAACTTCAGGAATACGCAGGCAAGCTTTAGGTTCTGTGTAAATTAATCTTAGCTCCTAAATCTGCTAAGATTAATTATAATTGCATCAAGAATCACTCAAGATGTATAAAAAAGATCAATCCCGTCCGGTTAATAAATCAACAGAACAGGTCATATATGGCATTCATGCCGTTGCCGAGGCACTTGATATCGGCAAGGATATCAATAAAGTGATCATACAACAAGATACAAAAAATGATGCCACCTCCGGTATCATGAGTTTATGCAAACAACGCCATATCCCTTTTCAGCTGGTACCTAAAGAGAAATTTAATTTCCTGCGTGAAAAAAATCATCAGGGTGTGGCTGCATATCTTTCCGCTATCGTTTATCAATCCATAGAAGAAATTTTACCTGCTTTATATGAAGCAGGTAAAGTGCCTTTTATCATCATCTTAGACAGGATCACGGATGTAAGGAATTTTGGAGCCATCGCCCGTTCCGCCTTTTGCGGAGGTGTGGATGCGATCGTTGTTCCTTTCAGCGAAACGGCCCCTATTAATGACGATGCTATAAAAACTTCCGCCGGAGCTTTATTGAAGATCCCTGTATGCAGGGAAAAAAATCTGAAAACGACTTTGGAGTTTTTAAATCAAAGTGCGGTAACAACTGTAGCGTGTACCGAGAAAGCAAATAAGCATATCAATTTCATTGACTTGAAAGTTCCGCTGGCGATCATACTCGGAAATGAAGAACATGGCATATCAAATGATCTCATCCGCAAATGTGAGAGCATTGTGAAGATACCACTTGAATTTGGTGTACAATCCCTGAATGTTAGTGTGGCAGCGGGCATCGCCATTTATGAAACGGTGCGACAAAGAATGAATAAATGAAAAATATAAGCCACAGATTGACACAGATCAGAAAGAAAAATAATTTTAAAATCTGTGTCAATCTGTGGCTATAAAAAAGCATCAATCTAATATGAAAAAGAGTTTTTTAGTTCTCCTTACATTACTTTTTACAACTAACATTTTTGCCCAGGATCAGGATTCTATTATCA
>Ga0207118_1211_pt1 | contig 10272 bp, 8 predicted proteins | sample Alteio_BWMinHeat_42_FD_153507 | JGI IMG/M metagenome (GOLD analysis project Ga0207118, IMG submission 153507) | Enriched cells from forest soil in Barre Woods Harvard Forest LTER site, Petersham, Massachusetts, United States -... | ecosystem: Environmental > Terrestrial > Soil > Temperate forest >...
GAATTGTCTGAATTTGGAGAAATTGCGAGCGGTGTGATTATTCTCGACCCGGTTCTGCTGAGAACTTTTGCATGGCATTAGCTCACCTACGCAAAATCCATTTCACGATTGCACTCGCAACTGGCTTCACGATTGGTCCAGCGATCACTACTCTTGGTGCGCCTTCATGCATTGATACCGCCGGTCGTGAACAAGCGGAGCGCTATGCACATCAATGTCAGATAGTTGAAGAGTCGCTGCACTGGCCATGTAATGCCAAAAATAGATGCAGCGACATCATCGCGTCCATTCAGCGAGGTTGCACCGACGTACATTATGCTCGGCTGCATTATTCGAATCTACAAGCAAGATTTAAGGAACCTTCGTTTTGCAAAGAGTACATCAATCGCGATGGGCTTAATTTGCGATAGCATATTATAGCTAAAGAGGATGTTGTCTCGACGTCGAGCTCTTTTACAAAGGGGCTGCATTTCTGCTGCGCGCGGACTGGCGAGCGATGGAATTAATGCGGCTGATCCCGGGCACTTTCAAAGGACGTTGATGGGCTACGAGGTGTATTCGGCGCTGCAACCACAATGCCCCGGACAGCAAGTTCCTGGCACATGCGTTCCATCAGGTGTGCATGGGTAAACATACGTTCCATTTGCGTATCAATGTGATGTGCATTGGTCGCGGACAGTATGATTCCGTCAGGACGTTCAATTAATACGCCAAGATCAATGAGCTTATTTATGCGCCGGCGCACCGTTTCGAGAGGCAACGACATCGCCCGAGAAATTGCGGCTCGACTGATTCCGCGACGTATCGTGTCTGGTTCAATGCATTCGGCATACCGTTCTCTCAGCACTCGATTATTTTCGATGTGCGAAATGTTGGCGCTCCCTATTGCATTTGCCAGTAGAATATCGATTGGATCTAATTCACGCGACGGGCTTGCAGCTATAGCTTCAGAGACGAAATTGAGGAGCATGCGGACCATCGCTCGCGAAATACCTTTAGCGCGAGATCCAGCACTCGCTTTTGAAGTACGATCGATAGCCGGCGTGTATGTCATGCGCGGGATCGGTAGAAGCTCGGAGCTATCAGGGATAGCTAAATAAGCGGAGAGTGCTTTAGTGCACGGAATTTTTGATAGCCCGCCGAAATGGTATATGATTGGGACGCCATCTCCCTGGATTGGCCGCATCGGTAAGCAAATCGACTCGAGATCGCAGTCGCCGCCAAGCAGTGGAGTTCGCCGAAGGCTGCTGAGAATATTTCCCTTAGCAACCCTGTATGCGCGTGCTTGATGTTCGCGGCGAAACTCGGGGGGACTTAGCGAAAGTAAATTCTGTCCCGTGATACTGCCTCCGGCCGCCTTCGGAATATTTGACCCGTGCGCCACTACTTCAACGCGGCCGGTGGCCTTGATAATGCAGATTACGGTATTGCCTTCCAGCGATCCGAGTTTTTGGAGATTAATAGAACCGCGTCCGGGCAGCGCGCTGCCGTCCCAGTGCGACAACCAAATTTTCACCAGCTCCAGAGAGCACTGCGATAATTTGAGTTTACTTAAGACACACTTGGCAGAATTCCTATCATACAACATACGAAAAAAGGCGCTGCCATGTTTGGTAACGAGCCCATTCCCGAGCGATCATGGCATGAATTGCGACGTATAGGCAGTCAAAGATACCTATCTTGGGTAGAATGTTGTGCCAATCTAGTGAGCCTTGGTGCCTCAACCGTACATACGCGGTGAGTATTGTTTGGTACGAACCGGCATTGTGCCTCTGCTTGCCGCCATGGCACGATAGAGCGCCAGTTTGTTGGCTTGATTAAGCAACGAGACTGTTGAGCTTCAGAGCCGAATCTCCTCCGAGCGTTAACTTGGATTTCTTGTACCGTTACGCTGACGGTGCATTACCCATCGTAGGTAAGTTGTCGACGATTCACTTAGCGCCGAACAAGTTCAACCGTCATTTTTCGCCTAAACTTTCGTTGCTTCGCCTCGCGGAGTAATTAGGCCAACTGATGGAGGACAAATCATGGGTTACGGATACTATGGAGGGTATGGCGATTATGAAAGTGTTGGATACTATTCCGATCCCGGAGTGAGCACAGGTTATGGCTATTATGGTATGGCCGACTATGGCGGTAACGGCGGCGTGGCGTATACGGCCGACGGTGCGCCGCTAGCTTGGGACAGCTATTCTGGAACGTGGAACTTCAACAACTGGAATGGACAAGCATATGCGCTTGGTCCCGCCAATTCGGGATTTATGCCGTTAGTCGTGGACACGAATCCAAACGATAATCTGAATGGATCTGAATTCACTTTTGACCCGCAGACCGATTGGACGGTTGAAACCGTTGTGGTGACGGCACCCAGCTTAGTAAGCGGTGAGGTCGACAATGACCCGGATCTCGCGAATTCTGTTGGCGCGGCGAACGGCTTTGCGCAACTCGAATCCGACATGGATTCGGAGATCGGATCCGTGGATACCGTGACAAGCACCAATGGCATGAACTTCATTAAGTCGGAGGAGCAATACAAGCCGTCTATCTATACAGACGCAACGGGACACCAGACCTATGGTTACGGGCATATGCTTACGGCCGACGAGGCGAGCTGGGTTTCGAGTGCACTTCCAAATATGACTGATGACCAAAAGCAAGAGCTTGCCGATGTCTTCTTTTACGAAGACCTGCAAAATGCAGAAGACATTGTTAAAAATAAGCTTGGTTCGGCGGTTTCAAACCTCTCCCAAAACCAATTCGACGCGCTTGTCTCAGACGCGTTTAATGCGGGCAACAATGGCGCCCTAGGGCCCAATATGGTGTATTTTATCAAATCGAATGACATGGCCGACGCTGGCCAACAGTTCAATGCTTACTTCGGAATGGTCAATGGTCAAATGACAGAAATACAAGGCTTGGTTATTCGCAATGAAAATGAAGCCGCTCTATTCAATAATAATGATTACAGCATGCCATACTCCAGGTAGGACTTAGCCGCCAGCTCGACAAATCCCCAGATACCATGGATACAAACTAAATGAGATGGACGCTAAAAAGCGTCCATCTCATTTTTCTTAAATCCGAAAGTGCGCTATTTTTCTCTCGGCGTATATGAATTTCCGCTACAAACGTGGACCGGACCAATATCGCTGAACGAATCTGCATGGATAAAAGCGATCCGGACCCACAGTGGCGGAGCGTGGTACTCAGCAGGAAAGGGACCAAGTTTTCTGATAGTCATGTATGCTGCCGGCTGGCCACAGTACCAAAGTACAACTTCAGGGATGGATTTGTTCTTCGCAAAATACTCTGCTGCATTTTGCACTTTGTAAACCTCTGCATTTGAAAGCTCTATGCTATCAGACGCCGGCAAACTCCCCGCATATTGAAGCTGAAGGTCACCGACTAGTTTATCGAAGTGCGCGCGTTCGCTGCTCAGTTCCAGCACAACCGGCGGACCAGGGCTCCGAGTAGCCAAATCATATGTCACCCATTTTGGCGTCAAGATCGATTCCACATCACTAGCTCCAGCGCACGCGCCAAAGATCAGCCAAGCTGCAACAATTGCAATAGATGAACGCGGTTTTAAAGCCATCTTATGATCCTCCTACCGTCCATATTGTATCCCAACCATCGTCACCGCTCGTGCGCTGCCTCCGATTCTGTCTCGACAAACGGAGATAAAAGATATTCCAGCACCCGGCGATCTCCTGACTTTATCTCAACAGTACCACTCATACCGGGTGACAACTCCACTTCTTGCCCGTCTGCGTAGATGGTGTGGGTATCAAGTGCAACAATGACTGGAAAGACAAGTTCCTGCGTTTGGGGCACTGGAGATGCGGCCAGCTGCTGCGCTTGCAACAGCTTTTGCTGCGTGTCGTCCTGAGCTTGGGCCTGACTGTTTTGCAAGGAATCACGGGACACATGTGTAACTGTGCCGGATATGGTGCCGTACCGCGTATATGGAAAAGCATCCACTTTTATCACGGCGCGCTGGCCAATCTTTACGAATCCAATGTCACGATTCGGAACCAAGGCTTCGATTTCAAGTGTCGATTTTCTCGGCACAATCGTCATCAACTGCTCTCCGGCGGCCACAACTTGCCCGATTGTAGTCGCCGAAAGTTGCTGAACGGTTCCATCGATCGGAGACGTCAATCGTGTATAGCGGACCTTTGAGCCAGCCTTTACAAGATCCTGAACGGCCTGGTCTAGGTCATTTTCGGCTTTTTCCAGGCCTTGCGTGTAATCAGAATAGAATTCGGAAATTGTCTCACCAATTTGCTGCTTCAGACTTGCGACCGTCGCTGCATTTTGCAGAAGTTGCCCTTGGTCCGTGGTTATCGTAGCGTTTTCCCGATCCAGAGTTTCCTTCGCATCCAAAACGTTGGCAGTTGACTCCCAGCCCTGTTGTTCTAGGTCACTTCTGATCTTGACCCGCTTACTTAGCGTCTGAACGACGAGCTGTTCCGATTCGATAGTATTGTGTAGAGCTAATCCCTGCGCCTCGCTTTCACGAACTTTTGCTTGTAGATAGTCAACTGACGCGGAAAGCTTGAGCATGTCAGCGCCCATCACTTTCGCTTCTCTAGACTGGTACATTTCAGGTGTCCCGGGCGGAAAAGCGATTGAAGGGGGTGGATAGAGGTGTTTGATTGATACGGCTGCAAGCGCAGTTCTTCTGCGCGCAATTTCTGCATTGAGAGCGCTTAAATGCGCAGACGCGGCCATTCGGTCGGCATCAGCTTCTGTAGAATCCAGCTCAATCAACGCGCTCCCGGCGCTGACTGTTTGCCCTTCCTGCACATCAATCGCATGTATGGAGCCAGGTCCTAAAGGTTGAATGACCTTGCTCCGTCCCGCTGGCTGAATTCGTCCCAAGGCTACCGCGTATACGTCAATGCGTCCGAACCAACAAACCAACAGGGTGACCAAGAAAAGTGCACAAATCGCCTGCGCTAAAATCAGACGGATGGGAGACGGCGGAGATTGTGTCAATTCAGCTGCCGGCGAGAGGAACTCAAGTTCGCCGCTCGAGTTACCAGGCCTACTTCGGTGGTTTCGAAATAAGGTCAGCAGTGATTGAACAGCGGACATTTCCGAGATGTGCGTTGCACTTTTTTCCACTCGGTGCGCTGCTGTTACAATATAACTTATTGCTGTGTGGGCAGCGCGACGTGCAGTACGCACAACAAAGCGGTGGGGTAGTTTGCTACCAAACGCATCGTCGCGATTTATGGGGTCAAAGCGCACTCTACGCCTCCGCCGCATGGGCTTTTTGCATCGACCAGAGGCGACGGTAGAAACCACCGTCAATTTGTAACAAGTCTTGCGGATTTCCGTCCTCCACAATGGTGCCATTTGACATTGTTATGATGCGATCACATTCGCCTACTGCGGCCAATCGGTGCGCAACGATGATAACTGTTCGGCCGGCAGTAATTTTACGCATGTTATGCCGGATGATTTGTTCGCTCTCGTAGTCCAGCGCGCTGGTAGCCTCGTCGAAGATCAGAATCCTGGGCTTTCTTGCCAGCGCACGCGCAATTGCGATTCGTTGTCTTTGACCGCCGGAAAGATTTGCTCCGCGTTCCTGAATAAGAGTTTCATACCCCTTGGGCAGATCTTGTATAAAATCGTGAGCGCCAGCCAGTTGGGCCATGGCAATCACATCGGCTCGAGACATGCTGGGAGTAGCAATCGCGATGTTTTCGTGAATGGTACGGTTGAATAGGATATTTTCCTGAAGGACCACACCAATTTGGCGCCGAAACCAAAAAGGGGGTACCTGCGCTATGTCTATTCCGTCAATCAGAACGCGTCCGTGTTCCGGTATATAGAGGCGCTGGATCAACTTTGTCAGCGTTGATTTCCCGGACCCTGACGCACCAACGACACCGATTACTTGGCCAGCGGGAATTTCGAGAGATATGTTGGTGAGAACGGCCGGCCCGTGTTGGTTGTAGCGGAAAGCGATGTTTCTCAGGCTAATAGCTCCGTGGATCTCGGTGGAAGGAGCACGACTCCGCTGTGTAGAATGCTCTTCAGGCGTCGTGTTGAAAATATCCCCTAACCGATCGACAGAAATCTTAACTTGTTGGACATCCTGCCAAAGTTGAGAGAGCCGCAGTATTGGGGCGACGAGCTGGCCGGAAATCATGTTGAAGGCGATAAGCTGGCCAACGGTCATTTTGCCTGACATGACTGCCTCGGCGCCGAAAAGTAAGGTGAGAGCCGTGGTGACTTTGCTTATGTATTGAATGGTCATTTGACCCGCGGATCCGGTCATTACCGCTTCGAACGAAGTCTTCACATAGGCCGCTAACTTCTCCTCCCATTGCTTGCCCAGTAGTGGCTCTACGGCGGCGGCCTTCAGTGTCAGTGCGCCTACGACAGATTCAACCAGATACTGCTGGCTGATTGCGCCGCGATTGAACTTCTCCTTGATCTTGCGACGCAAAATGGGGCGCACAATGATTGCTGCTGCGAGGTAGAAGGGAATGGAAAGAACGACAACGAAGCCAAGTTCTATTGAATAATAAAATAGCACGGCTAAAAACAGGACCGTGAAAAATGCATCTATTATAGATGTAATCGCTTGACCGGTAAGAAAAGTCCGAATGGTTTCCAATTCACGGACCCTGGCGACGGTTTGCCCGGTTGCGCGTGTTTCGAAATAACTGACTGGGAGCCTAAATAGGCGACCAAACATCTGGGCGCCCAAATCGACATCGACGCGGCTGGCCGTGTGATAGAGAGCATAAGAGCGCAAATATTGAAGCACGACATCAAATAGGCCAACCACCAGAAGGCCTGTGACGATGACGTAGAGCGTAGACTCTGATTTATGTACGAGAATTTTATCTACTACGACTTGAAAAAAAAGTGGCGTGACGAGTGCGAATATTTGAACAAAAAGGGAGCAAATCAGCACATGAATCAATGGAGCCTTATACTTTGCAGCGGCGGAGACAAACCAACCAAGGCCGAATTCAGCGGATTCTTCCTCCAGGAGCGCGCGTCTAGTAACAAGAATTACGTCGCCATCCCACTGCGCGATTATATCCTTCAATGGAACGCGCGTTGGTGCGGGCGCTAACGGATCGCGCAGAGTGAAGGAATCTGGACCACTACCACCAAGAATAAAGTACGCTCCGTCACGCATTCTTAACAGACAAGGTTTGGGAAGCGTGGTCAGTCGATCGCAATTCCTGAAGTGAAAGTGAATCGCTTTAAGACCAGATTGTTTTGCGGCCCGCACGATATCGCTGCAAGTCGACGGTCCGAATAGGGCCAATTCATGGCGGAGCGAGCCGATGTCGACGTCGGTTTGGTATGATTTCGCAATTGTTTTGAGCGCGAGCAACCCAATATCGATGTCCATGACACTACGCAGTCTTGGCTGGTGAATTGGACAATAGTTTTTTGCGTCTTCGCAACTTTCTGAACGCGTAAGTTCCGAGAAGAATTCCCGGATCTCCGTTGGCACATGCAAAGAATCCGACGGGTACGGGATTTCTGGATTGAACAAAAACTTGATCCCGCTGCATTCGCCCAAGAATAATCTTGTCGTTTGGGCCGAAGCTGATTTTGATTTTGTCTGCGGAGGTCTTCACCCCCACGCAATTCTCCCTGCCACGCACATATAGGCCGGCTAACTCACTAGCGTGAAGTCCGCCAAGCAGCTTTGTGAAGCTAATGCTGGAGGTCGCAACCAGTTGCGGAAGCTCTGGTGGATGCAAGCTACCAGAAAGCCAAGCCGTGATGAGAGCCAGGAGGTGGCACGACAGACGTACAGACCACCCATCGAACGTAAACGCTACTGACGCGCCGTGATTTTGGAGATGAGCAACACCCACGCTCCGATCTGGGCGTGGGCAATAAAGTGCATAATCTGCACCGCGAAGAGTGGCAAAGCCAAGCCCGAAATGCGCGATGGTCCAGGCCGCATAGGCATCAGGGCATACTTGCTCGGGAAGTGAAATCGACGGATGCCGCAACTGTGCCAGGACAAATGGGCTTAGTGCCTCAATTCGCGAAGCGTGGCTCAACGGCTGAAATAGACTATCGGCAACTCGGGCCAAGTCTGACAGTTTTAGAGACATGCTTGAAGCCGTTGCCGACCAAAAGTTGTTGTCACAACCAGTCGGTGACCAGACGGAGATACCCAGCTCATTCAAGATTGTTCGCTGGATCAGATCGTTGACGTGCGCGCCCTTAATTCTTTTTACGATCAACCCGAGAAGCGCATGATTGAGGGCTTCTTCACTAAATACCGAACCCGGCAAGAACGTCTGCGTTGCCAAAGCAAAAAGGCGTAACCCCTCATCATCGCTGAGTGACATTTTATAGTTGCGGCCGGGAATGCAAACACCACTCGTATGGGACAACAGCTGGCGAATCGTGACTTGGCTTTTATGGGCGGCGGGTAAATATTCGGTCGCTGGCACGTCCAGATCTAGCGACCCCTCCTCGACCATTTTGAGCACGGCGGCTGCAACCAGCCCTTTATTTATCCCCGCAATTGGGATGCGTGTCTCGCTGGGCGTTGCCTTGTCGCTTTCCCTACCGCCAGCAACAAATGTAACGGATGCTTCGGGAGTCTTTATCGCAACAGCAATTCGAGAATTCCTGCCGCCTGCTAGCTTTTCGAGTGCAAGTTGAAGTATCTGACGATCTTGCTCGCAGATTCTTGTCACATCGTTAGTGTGGATGGGTTCCGTCATTTTGAGATTCCAAACCCAAACCACCTGTCCTTAATCGAGTCGAAATTCTGGACGGGATCATAATACTCGACCGGCAGCTTGAGATTTTGTGCCGTGAGCATCCCGGTTGCCTGATTCAGCGTATATTGTGCGACAACTTCGTCGTGCGTTCCAGAATTCAAATTCAATTGAGATTGCAACAACGCTTGATTGGCATTCAGCACATCGAGCAACGTTTTCTCACCACTTGCCTGCTGATGTTCAACTCCTTCTAGAGCGATCCCATTCGCACTCACCTGATTCTTGTACGCATCGATGGAGAGGTTATCAGCGTGGACCTTGGACCAATTTGCGAAGGCCGTGGACGTTGCGATCGCTCTTTGAACTTCAACTTGCTGGGAATCCATTTCAATTGTTTGTTCTGCTGCGCGCGTCATAGACTCAACCGCACCCCCGGAGTAGACAGGAATGGTCAGTCGCAGCGAGACGCCCAGAAGATTCTCGCGCTCCTTCTTAAAGGAAGCGCCATCTTGATGTTGGGCCGTACCGACGAGATTCAACTGTGGTAGTGCCTGATCTTCAGTGTCGCTTTCCGTCGCACGAGCGTATTCCACTGTAAATTGAGCGGCCAAAACATCTGGGTTTTGTATGCTAGCAACATGAGCCGATTCTTCTGCCGTCATCGGAATCGGTAGATTGGCGGAAGGATAGGATACCTGTCCGGGATCTGAGCCTACGTCGCGCAAATAATGCTGACGAGACTCTACCGCCGTACTCTCGGCGGCGAACCGTTGCGCTCTCGCTTGTTGATAGGCCGCTTCAGCCTGGGCGACATCAGTTTTTGATAATTCGCCGCCGGAATATTGCGCGCGCGTTGCCTCCAACTTTTTCGCAAGATACTCTTCATTGTGCAATTGCAAATCGACGCCGGCGTCGTCGCGCACAACGTCACAGTAATCTGTTGCCACATCCAATAGTGTCTTTTCTTCTGTTGAAATCAGCGAAGCACGTTGAGCGCGGATTCCCGCAAGTGCCGCATCCAATTCGGCCTCGGTTCGACCGCCACGATAAATCGGCTCAGTGACTTCGAATTCGTAGGAGAGAGCCGGAAATTGGCTGGAAAATATTTGATTTTGTCCGGGGGTTCCGCCGGTGACAACGTCTGATCGCTCACTTCTTGTGACATTAATCTGGGCGGTTGGTCGCCAGTGCGATGCTGCCTGAGCAATGTCCTCGTCCTTTGATCGGAGCTGTGCCCTGGCAGCAAGTAGGGTTGGATTTGTCTTATAAGCCGTTGCTAGGGCATCCTGCAGCGTTATCCCTTTTGCAGCCAGCGATGACGTTATAGCGATAGCTAGGGTCAACCATCCGAACAAATCCCGGATTTTCTTGATCATGCAGAAATTTAGAAAATTCGCATGGCCCGGGATCGTTTCGTCTTTCGAACATCCGCTGGTCTGGGCATGCGGTAGCATAGTCAAACGATTTTGACTTGGCGGGGATTTAGATTTGGATCAAGCCAAAACGCGCTGTCCTGAAATTTCTTTACGATTTCTGGGGGCAA
>Ga0207118_1195_pt2 | contig 10229 bp, 8 predicted proteins | sample Alteio_BWMinHeat_42_FD_153507 | JGI IMG/M metagenome (GOLD analysis project Ga0207118, IMG submission 153507) | Enriched cells from forest soil in Barre Woods Harvard Forest LTER site, Petersham, Massachusetts, United States -... | ecosystem: Environmental > Terrestrial > Soil > Temperate forest >...
CGAGCGCGGCGTGCTGATTTGTGGAAGCGGGGTGGGCGCGAGCGTGGCGGCAAACAAACTGCCGGGGATTCGAGCGGGAATGTGCCACGACACGTATTCGGCGCACCAGGGCGTGGAGCATGACGACATTAATGTGCTGGTGGTGGGCTCGCGGGTGATTGGCGTGAAACTGGCGGAAGAGCTTGTAAAGGCGTTTCTTGGGGCGAAGTTTACCAACGAAGAGAGACATGTGCGGCGGCTGGGAAAAGTCAAGGCGTTGGAAGCAAAGTTTGCGGCGAGCTTCAAACATTAAAAGAATTTAACACGGCGTGTGGCACGAGCACTGCATGCGCTCCCAGGCGTACAATGGGATTTCGAGGTTTTTTCAGTGTGAAGGAGAACCACAATGACGACGACAACAACAATTCCAAACATATCGACGGGCGGGGCGACGAACCCCTTGAAGGGTCTACTGACGTACGGGCAATCGCCTTGGATGGACTACATCCGCAGAGATTTGCTTACGAGCGGCCAATTGAAAAAATACATTGACAATGATGGCCTTCGCGGGATGACCTCCAATCCCGCCATTTTCGAAAAAGCCATTACCAGTAGCAACCTGTACGACGACATCCTGACTGTGCCCGACGCAAAGAAGCTCGACGCCAACGGGCTCTTCGAAAGAATCGCTTTTCGCGACGTTCAGGATGCGTGCGATATTTTCAAGCCCGTCTATATGGAGGCGAAGCGGCGCGACGGTTACGTCAGCATCGAAGTTTCGCCGTTTCTTGGATTTGACACGAAAGCATCGCTGGAAGAAGCTCGCCGCCTGTGGAAAGCCGTGAATCGCCCGAATGTCATGGTCAAGATACCCGGCACGCCCGAAGGAGTGCCGGCGATACGCCAGGCTCTCGAAGAAGGCATCAACATCAATATCACTCTGCTCTTCGCGCAGTCGGCGTATGAGCAAGTGGCCGAAGCGTTCCTCTCCGCTTTGGAGGCGCGTGTTGCCAAAGGCCAGGACATCAGCCAGATCGCCAGCGTTGCAAGCTTTTTCGTCAGCCGCATCGATACACTGATCGATGGCAAGATCGACGAAAAGCTGAAGACCACTTCGGATGCCGGCCAGAAGACGCTGCTCGAAAGTTTGCACGGCAAGGTGGCCATTGCCAACGCCAGACTCACCTATAAAAAATATCAGGAACTTTTCGGCGGATCGCGCTGGAAGGCACTGGCGGCCAAGGGCGCTCAGACGCAACGGCTGCTCTGGGCCAGCACCAGCACTAAGAACCCCAAGTATCGCGATGTTGTATATGTTGAAGAACTGATCGGTGCGGACACCGTGGACACCATTCCTCCGGCAACCATCGACGCCTTCCGCGATCATGGAAAGCTGCGCCCGAGCCTGACCGAGAACGTCGAAGGGGCGGCAAAGACGATGGCGGATCTTGCAAAGGCCAGCATTTCGATGAAGGAAGTGACGGAGAAGCTGATGGTGGATGGCGTCAAGCTGTTCTCCGACGCATTCAAAACCTTATTGGATGCCGTCGGTAAGACCGCAGGGGTCAAGGTGTGAGCGTCAACAAACAAACCTACAAATTGCCGAGCTCGCTGCAAGGCGCGTTTAGCACATCGCTTGATGATTGGAAGAAAAACAACAAAGTCGCGCGGCTGTGGCAGAAGGATGCTTCGCTCTGGAGCAGCACGGACGAGAATAATTGGCTTGGCTGGCTCAGCATCACGGAAGAACAGATCGCGCACATTGACGTGCTCAAAGAAATCGCCGCGGATGTGAAGAAAGCGCGATTCAAGCATGCGCTCTTGCTTGGTATGGGCGGCTCCAGCCTTTGCCCGGAAGTTCTGCGGATGACGTTCGGCAAGGTCAAAGGTCATCCGGAGCTTCATGTTCTGGATTCCACGGATCCCGCGCAAATTAGAGCCATCGAAGCGAAACTGGATCTCAAGAGCACGATCTGCATCGTTTCGAGCAAATCGGGAAGCACGCTGGAGCCCAACATTTACAAGCAGTATTTTTTCGAGCGCGTGAAGGCCAAGGTGGGCGAGAAGGAGGTTGGCAATCGCTTTATCGCGATCACAGATCCCGGCTCGAAAATGCAACAAGTGGCGGAAGCGGATAAGTTTCGAAAGATTTTCTTCGGGGTGCCGAGCATCGGCGGCCGGTATTCGGCGATTTCCAACTTCGGGATGGTTCCTGGGGCAGTGATGGGCATGGACTTTGCAAAATTTCTGAAGAATACGGAAGAGATGGTGAAGGCGTGCGGCGCTTCTGTGGCCGCCGATTCGAATCCCGGCGTGATTCTGGGAAACATCATGGGCGTGGCTGCAAATCACGGACGGGACAAGGTCACCATCATTGCCTCGCCAGGAATCTCCGACCTGGGTGCATGGCTTGAACAATTAATCGCAGAATCCACGGGAAAAATCGGCAAGGGCATCATTCCTGTGGACCGCGAACGCCTTGCCAAGCCGGCGGTTTATGGGAACGATCGGGTGTTCGCTTATTTGCGGCTGGCATCGAAGCCGAACAAAACGCAGGACGCGGCCGTAGCGGCACTTGAAAAAGCCGCGCATCCGGTGGTGCGCATCACGCTGCCGAATATTTACAACCTAGGCCAAGAGTTTTTTCGCTGGGAAATTGCCACTGCTGTGGCCGGCTCGATTATAGGCATCAATGCGTTCAACCAGCCGGACGTCGAAGCGAGCAAAATCGAAACTAAGAAGCTGACGAGCCAATACGAAGCAACGGGAAGCCTGCCGCCAGAGGCGCCCTTCTTCGAGGACCAAGGCATCAGGCTTTTTGCAGACGAAAGGAACACCGCTGCTCTAAAGGGGGGGGGCGAAGCTTGCAGACGTTTTGAAGACGCATCTTGCGCGCGCAGGAGCGGGCGATTATTTTGCGGTCCTCGGGTACATTACGATGAATGCCGCGCATGAATGGTCTTTGCAGAGCATCCGGCATGCGGTGCGCGACAAGAAGAAAGTAGCCACCGTGCTGGGTTTTGGTCCACGATTCCTGCACTCCACGGGCCAGGCCTATAAAGGCGGTCCGAACAGTGGTGTTTTTCTGCAGATTACTTGCGACGACGCAAAGGACCTGCCGGTCCCGGGTCAGAAGTACACATTTGGAATTGTGAAGGCAGCGCAAGCGCGCGGGGATTTTGCCGTTCTCGCGGAACGCGGACGGCGTGCCTTGCGGGTCCATCTCGGGAAAAACGTGAAGGCGGGACTTTCGAGGCTCGCAAAAGCGGTACAAAAAGCGATTGCTTAGGATTGCGTGGGCTTGATTTTTCTTACCCACGACGCACAGGAGCGAACACGATGCAGCTGGGCATGATCGGACTGGGCAGAATGGGCGCCAACATGGTGAGGCGCCTGCAAAAAAACGGGCACAAGTGCGTCGTGTATGACCGCAGCGCGGATTCAGTAAAACAATTGGAGGGTGAGGGCGCGACAGGATCGACTTCACTGGATGATTTCGTAAAAAAACTGCAAAAGCCGCGTGCGATCTGGCTGATGGTGCCGGCGGCGGTAGTGGACTCCACGCTGCACGACCTGGTCGGCAAGCTGGAGAGGAACGACATTGTTATCGACGGTGGAAATTCTTATTACATCGATGACATCCGCCGGGCAAAGGAACTTTCCGCCAAGGGCATTCACTATTGCGACGTAGGTACGAGCGGCGGCGTTTGGGGCCTGGAGCGCGGCTACTGCCAGATGATCGGCGGCGAGACTGGCATTGTGACGCACCTAGATCCTATCTTCAAGACGCTCGCGCCCGGCCGAGGCAACGTGGACCGCACCCCGGGTCGCGACAAGGTCTCCGGCACAGCGGAAGAAGGCTACCTGCATTGCGGCCCCTCCGGCGCAGGGCACTTCGTCAAGATGGTGCACAACGGAATCGAATACGGCCTGATGGCGGCGTACGCCGAGGGATTGAACATTCTGAAGCACGCTAACGCCGGCAAGTCCCATCGCGAAGCAGATGCGGAAACGACCCCACTGCGGAACCCGGAACACTATCAGTACGACTTCAATCTGGCGGATGTCACGGAGGTCTGGCGCCGCGGAAGCGTGGTGGCCTCGTGGCTGCTCGATCTGACGGCCATTTCCCTGCTGGATCAGCCGACGCTCGAGCGTTTTTCCGGGCGCGTTTCAGACTCCGGCGAAGGACGCTGGACCATTCTCGCGGCCATCGAATCGACGGCGCCCGCGCCAGTGCTGACTGCATCGCTATTCCAGCGGTTCACATCGCGCGGTGAAGACGACTTCGCGGCAAAAGTGCTGTCCGCGATGCGTTTCCAGTTTGGCGGACACATCGAGAAGAAGTCGGGGCATTAGAGGTTACGCAAGCTCTTCAAGGCTCGAAGACAGGAAGCTCCAGCAATGATTCCAAACCATCCGGATTCGAATCCCACTGCCGCGCCCTGCGTGATGGTTATTTTTGGCGCGAGCGGCGACCTGACGAAACGCAAGCTGATTCCTGCGCTGTGCAATCTCTCGCAGGACAATCTTCTTCCGAAGCAGTTTGCAATTGTGGGATTCGCCACGAACGACTTCACCACGGAAAGTTTCCGAAAGATGTTGGGTGAAGAGATTCCCAAGTTCGCTCCGGCACCGCTCGACCCGAAGACCTGGGATTGGCTCTCCCAGCAAATTTATTACGTCCGCGGCGATTTTGGGGACACCGATGCCTACAAGAGACTGAACGAACAGGTTGACCAGGCGGACAAGAATCATAACGCGTTGGGAAACAGGTTTTTCTATCTCGCGGTGGCGCCTCGATTCTTCTCTCCGATCGTCAACAAACTGGGCGAATGCGGCTTGACGAAAGAAGAAAACGGCCGATGGGCGCGGGTGATCGTAGAGAAGCCCTTTGGTCACGACCTGGAATCCGCGAAGCAACTGAACCAGGACTTGCAGAAGGTTTTGACGGAAAACCAGATCTACCGCATCGATCACTATCTCGGCAAAGAAACTGTGCAGAACGTGATGGTCTTTCGCTTCTCGAACAACATCATCGAGCCGTTGTGGAACCGCAATTACGTGGACCACGTGCAGATTACCGCGGCGGAAACCGTGGGCGTGGAGCATCGCGGTGGTTTCTACGAGACCGCGGGCGCCCTGCGCGACATGGTGCCGAATCATTTGTTCCAATTGCTGACGATGACGGCCATGGAGCCGCCGATTTCGTTTGACGCCGATCAGGTGCGCAATAAACAAGCGGAAGTACTGCACGCAATCCAGCCGCTGAATCCGGAAGACGTGCTGAAAAACATGGTGCGCGGACAGTACGGTATCGGCACAGTGGATGGCCAGCGCGTAGCGGGCTACCGCAGCGAACCGGATGTCGCTACGGATTCAAATACGGAAACGTTTGTCGCCCTGAAACTGCAGATCGACAACTGGCGCTGGGCAGGGGTGCCGTTTTACCTGCGCACAGGAAAACGGCTCGCGCAGCGCACGACGGAGATCGTGATTCAGTTTCGCCGCACACCTTTCGTTTTATTCCGCAACACCACAGTGAAGAATCTCGAAACCAACCGCCTGGTCATCCACATTCAGCCGGAAGAAGGCATTTCGCTGAGCTTTGGCGCTAAGGTTCCTGGGTCGATCATGAAACTCGGCCTGGTGAACATGGATTTTGATTACAGCACCTATTTTGGGTTGGAGCACAGCACGGGCTACGAGCGGCTCCTGCGCGATTGCATGGCGGGCGATCCAACGCTTTTCCAGCGGTCGGACATGGTCGAAGCCGGATGGAATGTGATCCAGCCGATCCTGGACGTATGGCGCGCTTTGCCCGCGCGCGGCTTTCCGAACTACGCGGCCGGCTCATGGGGACCTATTGAGGCGGACGATTTGCTGGAGCGCGACGGGCGCTCCTGGCGGCGCATCGGCGAAGAGGAAGTCGACAAGCGCGGCAGGATTGCGATTCCAGACAGAGCAGGAATTATCACCTAAGAGGAGCGCGCGTGGAACGTGAGGTTCGAATCCTGCAGGACGGCGCGGCCATCGCTAAGCGCGCGGCTCAGGAATTTGTTCAAGCGGCAGCGGCGGCCGTGAAGCAGAACGGTGTTTTCAACGTGGCCCTGGCTGGGGGCTCGACACCCAAGGCGCTATATGGACTCTTGGCGACCGATGCGGCGCTGCGTTCTCAGGTGCCATGGGATAAAATGCATCTGTTCTTCGGCGACGAGCGTCACGTGGGGCTGGACCAGCCGGATAGCAATTTCAGGATGGTCACGGAAGCGCTGCTTTCGAAAGCACCTCTGCAAGCGGCTCAGGTTTCGCGGATCAAAGGAGAATACCCGGACGCAGAACAGGCCGCGCTGGAATATGAAAAGGTTCTGCGCGAATACTTCAAGTTGAAGGATGGAGAGTATCCAAAGTTTGATCTCGTACTGGCAGGCATGGGGAACGAAGGGCACACGCTCTCGCTTTTTCCCGGTACGAAAGCACTGCATGCGGATGGGCGCGTGGTTGTGCGAAACTGGGTGGGCAAGCTGTATACGGAGCGCATCACGCTGACGGCGCCGGCGGCCAGCAACTCCACCCGCGTCTTGTTTATGGTGACGGGGGCAGACAAGGGTCTGGCATTGAAGGCGGTGCTGGAAGGGCCGTACGAGCCGGAGCAACTGCCCGCGCAATTGCTTCAGCCAAAAAATGGAAAACTGTTGTGGCTGGTGGACACCGCTGCGGGCAGCATGCTTACCACGGGAATTCGAGAATAACGGGCTGGCCGCTCAGCGGCCGCGGATGAAATGAGGAGAGAGCGATGGCAACCACTGTAGGTCTGGGGAAAATTGAAACCTATCTCGGCGCAAAGGCGGAATCCTTGCTGGGATTCAACTCGCCGAAAATCGCAAAAGAACGGCTGCATCTTCCCGGCCCGGATTTTGTCGATCGGGTCTACGCCGCGACGGACCGAAATGTGCGCGTGCTCACAAATCTGCAGCGCCTATTCGGCCATGGCAGATTGAATGGCACGGGCTATCTTTCGATTTTGCCGGTGGACCAGGGCATCGAACATTCCGGCGGAGCGAGCTTCGCGAAGAATCCTGATTATTTCGATGGCGGAAACATCGTCAAGCTAGCGATTGAAGGCAGTTGCAATGCGGTGGCTTCGACATTCGGTGTTCTGGGTTCCGTCGCACGCAAATACGCTCACAGAATTCCTTTCATTGTGAAAATCAATCACAACGAACTTCTGACCTTTCCGAACAAGGCGGACCAGATTCTCTTCGGTACGGTGCAGCAAGCCTATGACATGGGCGCGGCAGCCGTCGGAGCTACGATTTATTTCGGCTCTGAACAAAGCGGCCGCCAGATCGTGGAAATCAGCCAGGCCTTCGCACACGCCCACGAACTCGGCATGGCCACCGTCCTGTGGTGCTATCTGCGCAACAATGCTTTCAAGAAAGACAAGGACTATCACCTTTCCGCCGACCTTACCGGCCAGGCCAATCATCTCGGCGTGACCATCCAAGCCGATATCATCAAGCAGAAGCTCCCGGAAAATAATGGCGGATACCAGGCGCTTAACATGGGCGATTCCAGCTACGGCAAATTTGACAAGCGCATCTATACGGACCTCTGCAGCGACCATCCCATCGACTTGACGCGCTACCAAGTGGCTAATTGCTACATGGGGCGCGCGGGCTTGATCAACAGCGGCGGTGCGTCCGGCGCCAATGACTTCGAAGAGGCTGTGGCTACAGCCGTGATCAACAAGCGCGCCGGCGGCACTGGCCTTATTTCCGGCCGCAAAGCGTTTCAGCGCCCGATGAAGGAAGGCGTGCAGCTTCTCAACGCTATTCAGGACGTTTACCTGAGTCCTGAAGTCACCGTCGCCTGATCGTTGCCATTCGAAAGTGCTTCGCAGAATACCAAGAGTAGGGTGCGGGGTGCCTCGCTGTATCTACGCGCCAGGGACTAGCCACAACTTAATTCGCGCTCTTCTTTTCTTCGCGTGAATCAAATACGATAAGGCCCACTTGAAAGGATGGCTCTATGAGAGCGCTGCCCCGTTACATGCTTGTTGCCCTTTTTTTGTTCGCCAGCCCCAGCATCGTCTTGTCACAAGACACGGCGGCACCGCCGAAATCCCAGATATCGGTAGAAAAGCTGGCTGCATTCGTCGGGCAGTATCAATACGACGAGGATCCCGACCTCATTCGCTCCATTTCTCTCGAAGGGTCGCGTCTGTACATCGAATCGTTCCGCGGCCCACGTCAAGAACTCGTCGCGCAATCCGAAGATACGTTCTCTCCTGTCAACAATCCTGTCTCGGTCACTTTCAAATTCATCCGCTCCTCGGACGGAACGATTGTCGGCTACGACCGCGTCGTTGCGGGCGCTGTCACCAGCCACGTCCGCAAGATCAACGACAAGCCCCTGCATTTCAACAAGCCGATATACACACGCGAAGATGTAATGATCCCCGTACGCGATGGCATCAAACTCCATGCCGTCATCCTGCGTCCCAAGGATTACGCGGCGCCGGTTCCGTTCCTGATGGAACGCACGCCCTATGGTGTTGACGGAAACACTCCGGAATCCATCAACTCGGATGTGCCCGAGCTGGCTTCCAGCCGTTACATCTTCGTCTTCGAGGATATTCGCGGACGCTACAAATCCGAAGGCACCTTCGTGATGAGCCGCCCGATAGCCGATCATGGCGATTCAAAACTCGTCGATGAAAGCACGGACACTTACGACACTGTTTCATGGCTTCTGAAAAACATTCCAAATAACAATGGCCGGGTGGGCGTCCACGGCATTTCGTATCCTGGTTTTCTGGCCATGGCTGCAGGTATCGATCCGCATCCCGCGGTGAAAGCCATTTCTCCACAGGCTCCGATGATCGACGTCTGGATGGGCGACGATTTCTTCCACAACGGGGCATTCCGCGAAACGTATGGATACGATTACGCGCTGGGCATGGAAAGCTCCAAGGAGAACGCTTTTTCCAAGCTTGATGAGGATGCTTACGATTTCTTCCTACACTCCGGTTCCTTCGAAGCAGCGGCCAAGCATGATGGCGTGGACAAACTTCCCACGGGCATCGCGTTTCTCCAGCATCCGGCTTACGACGAGTTCTGGCGCTCGCGGGCGGTCGAATTGCATCTCGACCGGGTCACGGTCCCCACTCTTTTCGTCGGCGGCTTCTGGGATCAGGAGGACATGTTCGGCCCGCGGGAAGCCTACGCAAAACTTGAGCCTCACGATGCGTGGCACGAAAATTTCCTGGTCATCGGCCCCTGGAATCACGGGCAATGGGGCGGCACCACGCGGCATCTCGGCGCCATTCAATTTGGCGAACCCACGACCGACGAGTTTCGCAAGCGCTACGAGGCGCCATTTTTCGCGCACTACCTTAAAGATGAATCTGGATTCAGCCTGAAGGACACCGCTGCGTTTGAAACGGGCAGCAACCGCTGGCACGAATACACGCACTGGCCGCCGCCGGAGAGCAAGTCACAGAATCTTTATTTGTCCGCGGATGGTTCGCTCGTCCTGGCTTCGTCGGAACCGAAGAAATCTTCACAGGAAAAAACGGGCGGCGTGAATTATCGTGAATTTGTCTCCGATCCTGCGAATCCTGTGCCCTACCGCCACCGCCCGATCCAGGCGACCTACTCGCAGGGCTCCCAGTGGTACACCTGGATGGTGGAAGACCAGCGTTTCGTCTCAGGCCGCCCGGACGTAGCCACTTGGACCACGCCGCCGCTCGATCACGATCTCACGGTGACGGGAGATGTGATCGCGGATCTATTCGCCTCCACAACTGGTACGGACGCTGACTGGGTTGTGAAACTGATTGACGAATATCCAGAGGGTGGGGTAACCGCAGCCTCCCCTGCATCAACCACTGCTCAACCTGATATGGCCGGCTACCAGCTCATCATCAACGCAGAGATCTTTCGTGGCCGCTACCGAAAGAGCTTCGAACACCCCGAGGCTATTCCCGCCAACAAAATGCTGGAATATCGCTTCAGCATCCGCGCCGCCGATCATACGTTTCTTAAGGGTCATCGCATCAAGGCCCAGGTTCAAAGCACGTGGTTCCCGCTGTACGACCGCAATCCACAGAAATTCCTACCCAACATCATGACCGCTTCGCCTGCAGATTTTTCAAAAGCTACGGTGCGCATCTATGATGTTTCTCACCTGATCCTTCCGCTGGCCCCTTGAGGGTAGGCAGCCAATTGTGAACGCAATTCAGGGGA
>Ga0207118_1214_pt1 | contig 10228 bp, 6 predicted proteins | sample Alteio_BWMinHeat_42_FD_153507 | JGI IMG/M metagenome (GOLD analysis project Ga0207118, IMG submission 153507) | Enriched cells from forest soil in Barre Woods Harvard Forest LTER site, Petersham, Massachusetts, United States -... | ecosystem: Environmental > Terrestrial > Soil > Temperate forest >...
AAGGTATTTACTTCTTTAACTTCCGCTGTCTCATCACTTCGTAAAATTGTTTTATCATTGGTGAGAATGTATAAGTGCTCGTTGATGAGCGCGAAATCAATAATATTCCCGCTGTTTGTCCGGTATAAAACTTTGGGGTTACTTGTTTTAAAATCTTTTAAAAGATAAATAATACTGTCTGATTGAAGCAGGAAACTTTTACTTGAAGGGATTTCAATTATTTTATTTATATGACCAGTAAGATTGCTTATAGTGTCCCATGTATGCGCTGCATTTGATGAATAGTAATTTATATCGATATCTCCGGTAAAAGCATAATTTTCAGTTGAAACGAAAGAGTAGCTGGTAAATATGCTGCCGGGCACATTTTCTTTGTTCCATGTTTTACCAAAATCCAGAGTTGACCAGATCTCTCCCACTTCCCCGAAATCGTCTTTACCAATCAGTAATAAGAGTTTGTTTCCAACATATAATGATCCAATGACTTTATTATTTTGCGAAAGATTGCTGAATGAATATTTTTGGTAAGAAGTACCGCCGTTGGCAGTGTAAAAAATAGTATCCCGATTTCTGTAAGGGTTTGCACCCATTGAATCATAATCGGAGTAAACAAATAAAAAGGTGTCAGGATTTAAAAAATAAAAAGAACTTATGTCTGCAAACCAATGAGAAGAGTTATTATAAATCTCCGGAACTTTGAAAGAAATCCATGAAATGCCATTGTCCGCGGAGTACCTGGGATCATTAACCCATAAGGCACGGCCTTTTTTATTTATTTGACCGAATGACAGGCCCTCACAATTTTGTTTTTTCCATTCATTGTTTGCATAGGTATAGATCCCCGAAGAATAAATTGCCGCTAAATTTTCATTAACGTCTCCATAGATACTGTATGAAGGAGGACGCATATTGGAAGGATGAATTTCGGTCCATAGATTTGTCAAAGTATCAAATACAAGTGCAGATTCCGTCTGGTAAGTCGAGGCCAACCCCTGCATCTTTGAATTAAAATCAACACCGGCAAAATAGTTATCAGGTTTGCAATCATAACTAAACGGGGAGCTTTTAAAACTGTTGCCATCATCTGTGGAATAAAAAAAGTTCCTGCTGCTCCAGGTATAAATGAAGTTGCCTTTATTGGATATGCCGAAGATCTGTGAATCTCCTTTTAATTTTGGCAACATGGTTTGCCAGGTCACGCCGCTGTCTGAAGAAACGATTAACCCATTATCGGTAGGGTATGCATATAATTTATTCCCTATTTGTTTTAAATAGCAGTTATTGCTGCCATTGGCCGATGTTGTATATTTTGCAGACCCATTATTAAGTGAAGAACCCGCATATATCAGTCCGTCTCCTCCTGTAAAAACCGACCGGCTGCCCATTTTTACATAATCTAAAATATAGTTTGCTGAACAGGGCACACATGTCTCAAACACCGACCATGAATTTCCATGATTCGCACTTCGGTAAATGGCAGGACTCATATTAGGATCATTTGCAAGTATGGTAACCATTAGTAATGCTCCCGATTTATCTTCTTTCAACCTGAACGGCGTGCCTCCTATAAATGGGAGATGACTTTCAATATCTGTCCATGTAACGCCGCCGTCAGATGACCTGAAAAATAATTGTCCATTATCATCACTCGCATAAAGATAATTATCAGAAGTGCTTAAAATATTTAACATAGGATAATCAACAGGACCCAGTGTGGCATTGGTGGGGTACCAATTGATACCATCTGCACTTTTTATCGTTCCCTTCATACCATAGCCTGTGCGATAGGTGCAGAAGGAATCATTCTGGTCAACGATGATACTTGTAAAAGATGGAAGATTTAAGGGGTCAATTTTACTGAAATGCCATTGAGCAATTGATTGCTGATAGTACAAACATCCAATGATCAGTACTAAAATGCTTTTTATTTTTTTCATAGGTTGACTTGTTCAAACAAAGATAACCTGTTCAGCTTATGCATGGCAGTCAATAACAAAAAATTACCTATCCGTTACATGACCATGCGGTAAGTTAGCTTATTTCTTTAACCCAATCCCCAATTCATCAAACTGCTTTTGATCTATTTCACCGGGCGCATCGATCATCACATCCCTACCCGAATTATTTTTAGGAAAGGCTATAAAATCCCTGATCGAACTTTCACCGCCAAACAAGGAACAAAGCCTGTCAAATCCAAATGCAATGCCACCATGTGGAGGTGCGCCAAATTCAAAAGCATTCATCAAAAAGCCGAATTGTGCCTGTGCCTGTTCTTTAGTGAAGCCAAGGATTTCAAACATTTTACTTTGCAGTTCTTTGTTAAAAATTCTGATCGAACCTCCACCCACTTCCACTCCGTTGATCACCATGTCATAAGCATTGGCGCGGACAGCTCCCGGATTTGAATCAAGCAAAGAAATATCTTCAGGTTTGGGTGAAGTGAAAGGATGATGCATGGCAAAAAATCTCTTTTCTTCTTCGTTGAATTCCAACAAAGGAAAATCAAGTACCCATAAACAGGAGAATGTATCCGGGTTGCGCAAACCTAAACGTGTACCCATTTCTAAACGAAGTTCATTTAATGCATTTCTTGTTTTATTAGTTTCACCGGCAAGTATTAAAATTAAATCGCCGGGTTTTGCATCAAATGTTAAGGCCCATTTTTGCAGATCCTCCGGCGTATAAAATTTATCAACGGATGATTTAATAGTTCCGTCTGCATTTACTTTGGCATACACCAAACCCGTAACGCCGATCTGTGGTTTTTTTACAAATTCTGTTAATTCATCCAATTGTTTGCGGGTATATTCAGCACATCCTTTTGCACAAATCCCAACAACAATTTCTGCATCGTCGAATACTTTAAAATTTTTACCACCCACCAAATCATGGTTCGACGAGCTCACCATGATATTCTTGTCACCCTGAGCTTGTCGAAGGGTCACGAATTTCATATCGAACCTCGTGTCCGGTTTATCGCAGCCATAAAATTTCATCGCCTCGGCATAAGTCATGCGAGGCATGGGATCAATATCAATACCTTTTACATTTTTGAATAAATGTTTAACCAATCCTTCAAACATCTTTAAAATGTCTTCCTGCTCCACAAAACTCATTTCACAATCTATCTGTGTAAATTCAGGCTGGCGGTCGGCTCGCAGGTCTTCATCCCTGAAACATTTTACGATCTGGTAATAACGGTCCATTCCTGCTACCATCAATAATTGTTTGAATGTTTGCGGTGATTGTGGCAAAGCATAAAACTGCCCGGCATTCATCCTGGAGGGCACAACAAAATCTCTTGCGCCTTCAGGAGTAGATTTTATTAAAACGGGTGTTTCCACTTCAACAAAATGTTGGGCGTCCATATAAGTTCTTGTTTGCTGAGCCATTTTATGACGCAGCAATAAATTATTTTTAACAGAATTCCTACGGATATCCAGGTAGCGGTATTTCATGCGCAGGTCATCACCCCCGTCTGTATGTTCTTCAATAGTGAATGGAGGAGTCTTGGCCTCATTCAAAATACTTAATTCTTCAACAATAATTTCAATATCGCCTGTAGGAAGATGAGCATTTTTATTACTTCGTTCGGCAACAGTTCCTGTAACCTGCAAAACGAATTCGCGTCCCAGCTTGCGCGCCTGTTCACATAAGGCGGAATGGGTTTCCATATTAAAAACCAATTGTGTGATATGATAGCGGTCACGCAGGTCAATAAAAGTCATCCCACCCAGGTCGCGGGAACGTTGCAACCAACCGCATAGTGTAACTCGTTTTCCTTTATCCGTAATTCTTAATTCCCCGCAAGTATGTGTTCTTAGCATAATCTGTATTTGTGAATGAACATGAAAATGTTCCCATCGTTTAAAAGTGCACGAAAATACAAAAAACAAATGCAGAATTACACCAGGCCTGGTGTAGCAGATTATTTTATTTCAGTGACCTTAACCGCGTTCGTGCGAAGGCGCTCTGTGATGGGCATGCTGGCGATATTAATAACCAGGTCACCTTCCTTCACAAAATCTTCGGCTTTCAGTTGGGCATTGATATCTAAAATGGTCTGGTCGGTACTTTCAAAACCCTGGTATATAAAGCCCCGAACGCCCCAAACCAAACTCAATGTATTTAATAAACGCGGGTTTGTGGTGAAAATATAAATACTTGCTTTGGGTCTGAAGGAGGAAAGTTTATATGCTGAATAACCTGAAAAGGTCATTCCCACAATGGCTGCTGCTTTCAAGTGATCACTAATGCGAACGGCAGTGAAACAAATTTCATCGGAAAGAAAAGTTGCACTTCCGTTGTCAGGTCTTTTACCTTTATAATAAGGAGCATTGGTATTGTTTTCTACTTCTGCAATTGTTTTACGCATATGCCGGACTGTGAGAATGGGATAAGAACCAACAGAAGTTTCCGCACTTAGCATCACTGCATCTGCGCCGTCCATCACGGCATTGGCCACATCATTTACCTCAGCGCGTGTAGGTACCGGATTTTGAATCATGCTCTCCATCATCTGGGTGGCAATAATCACGGGCTTGGATGCTTCGATACATTTCTTTACAATTTGTTTCTGGATGACAGGAACCTTCTCCATAGGCATCTCTACACCCAGATCCCCGCGTGCCACCATAATGCCATCCGATGCTTCAATGATCTTATCAATATTCTGAACGGCCTCTGGTTTTTCAATTTTAGCAATGATGCGTGGTTTCCAATCGCCCTGGTCAATGATATTTCTTAAAAAAAGCACATCGGCCTCACTGCGCACAAAGGATAATCCAACCCATTCAACTTTTTGTTCAATACCAAATTTCAGGTCATCAATATCCTTTTGGGTCATGCTCACAATACTTATTTGGGTATCAGGAAGGTTAAAACCTTTTTTGTTCGAAAGCCATCCCCCAGCCATCACTTCAGCTTTTACTAAATTGGTTTTGTTGGTTTCAATCACTTTTAGTTCAAGCTTTCCATCATCAAGCAAAATTCTTTCACCCGGGTTTATGTCTTTGGGCAAATGTTCAAAATTGATATAAATGCGTTCAGCAGATCCTACGCATTTTTCAGTAGTTACCTCAATTATTTTACCTTTAACAAGTTCCACCTTGCCGTTTTCCATTTCTCCCACCCTTAGTTTGGGCCCTTGCAGATCCAGGAGCATGCACACATTGGTGCCCATCTCCTCATTGATCTTATTAATATTATTGATCACTTTGCTATGATCCTCATAACTTCCATGTGAAAAATTTAAACGGCATACATCCACTCCTTCCAGTATCAAAAGTTTTAAGTTCTCGTAGCTGCTGCTTGCAGGTCCTATGGTGGCAATAATTTTTGTACGGTTAAATTCTATCGTATGTATCATGTTATTCCGTTTTATAAAATAAGGTTCATTTTTGATTTGAGTTTGCTTTGTTCGATCTCACTTAACAATCTTACAGGTTTTATAGATTTGATCGTTTTTACAAAATTATTTTTATCGAAAAACTCCAGGCCACCGCTGATGAAAATTAAATAATTCATATTTTTCAATTCCGGGAATAGCGTTCGGTTACCATCTATATTGCTGAAAAGTGAAAAGTAAAGATGGTTTTCCAGGTCTTCATAATCAAATTTGCTGAAAGCATTTTTTATTTTTTGATCATTATTCTCCAATAATATATCCTCCGAGCGGCTGAAATCGCAAATACCGGTATTATTAATAAGCCATGCCAGCCGTAGTATCTTCTCATCACTCAGTAGACCGAAGAGTATTGATTCTTCATCAATTTCAATATCAAGAATGAGTTTTTTCAGAGCTGCAAATTTATGATGATGGAGCTACAATACGTCCATTATTAAATTAATACAGCTTAAATTTTTCATTTTTTATTAAAAAACTTCTTTATTTGCACTCACAAAAATTAAATTTACTACAATGTCAGACATTAAAGGAAGAGTAAAAACCATTATCATGGACAAACTCGGTGTAGAAGAAAGCGAAATCAACGATGACGCAAGTTTCACCAATGATTTGGGCGCAGATTCATTAGATACCGTGGAATTGATTATGGAATTTGAAAAAGAATTCAATATAGCTATTCCGGATGACCAGGCTGAGAAGATTGGTACGGTTGGCCAGGCAGTTGCTTATATTGAGCAAAACGTAAAAGGTTAATCAGCAAACTCTTAACACAAACACTTCCCAAAAATTTTCACTGAATGCTAAGCCGCAGAGTAGTTGTTACTGGCCTTGGTGCCTTGACGCCGATTGGTAACAATTTAGATGAGTATTGGAACGGATTATCAAGCGGGATAAGCGGTGCTGCGCCAATTACTCAGTTTGACGCATCCAAGTTCAAAACCCGTTTCGCCTGTGAAGTGAAAAACTTCGACCCTACACAATTCATGGACCGCAAAGAGGCCCGGCGTATGGATCGTTTCACCCAGTTTGCCATGGTATCTTGTGATGAAGCGGTTATCCGTTCAGGCCTGAATTTAGAAACGGTCAATAAGGACCGTGTGGGGGTAATATGGGGTTCAGGTATAGGAGGCTTAAAGACCTTTTTAGATGAAGTATCGGCTTTTGCAAAAGGTGACGGGACTCCCCGTTTCAGCCCCTTTTTTATTCCAATGATGATAGCCGATATTGCTGCCGGGCTGATCTCCATTAAATACAATTTCAGGGGACCAAATTTTGCCGTAGTATCAGCCTGTGCTACATCCACCAATGCCATTGCAGACGCCTTTTATTATATCAAATTAAATAAGGCTGACATGATGTTGACCGGTGGCTCCGAAGCCTGTGTCAACGAGGCTGCCGTAGGCGGTTTCAATGCCATGAAAGCGCTCTCCGAACGGAATGATGATCCTTCAACGGCCTCACGTCCATTTGATCTGAACCGGGATGGTTTTGTACTGGGTGAGGGTGCCGGGGCTTTGATGCTGGAAGAACTTGAACATGCCAAAGCGAGGGGAGCAAAGATCTATGGCGAGATCATGGGTTGTGGTGCATCGGCTGATGCCTATCATATGACGGCACCTCATCCGGATGGACTGGGTGCAACCAATGTCATGAAATACGCCCTGGAAGAAGCAGGTATGAAACCGGAAGATGTGGATTATATAAACGTTCACGGAACATCTACTCCGCTTGGCGATCCGCAGGAAATAAAAGCTATTCAGAATGTATTTGGCCAACATGCCTATAAACTCAATATCAGCTCCAGCAAATCCATGACCGGACACCTACTGGGCGGTGCAGGAGCCATTGAAGCTATTGCCTGTTTGCTGGCCATCAATAAAAGTATCATCCCCCCTACCATCAATCATTTTACAGATGATCCCCAGTTTGATACTAAATTAAATCTTACCTTTAACAAAGCCCAGCAACGCGAAGTAAAAGTAGCTTTGAGCAATACTTTTGGGTTTGGCGGGCATAATGCTTCAGTTATTCTTAAGAAGTTTGAAGAATAGTATTTACGCTTTTGATCACTTATCTCAAATACTATTTATCTAAAAAACGAAATCTTTTTTTACGCATCAGGCATATTACCGGATTTACACCAGGCAATTTAATTTGTTATGAGCAGTCGCTCAGGCATCATAGCAGTTCCCAGAAAATTCATGAAAATGGTACCAAGGATAGCAATGAACGTTTGGAATACCTCGGCGATGCGGTATTAAATACTATTATCGCCGAGCATCTTTTTAAAAAATTTCCTTATAAAGATGAAGGTTTCCTGACTGAAATGCGCTCAAAGATCGTGAGTCGTGTGAGCCTGAATGACCTTGCCTTAAAAATAGGTTTGAGTAAATTGGTAGAATACGATCGCAGGGCCATGCAAAACCTGAACCTGCGCAACAGTATATTCGGCAATGCTTTGGAGGCTTTTATAGGGGCAATATTCTTAGATGCGGGTTTTGAAAAAGCAAAATATTTTATCCTGGAAAAACTTTTACGTTACCATATTGATATTGATAAACTACAGCAGACCGAAACCAATTTTAAGGGTAGGCTGATCGAATACAGTCAAAAAGTGAATAAACCACTTGAGTTTGAAGTATTGGAAGAGACCATTAACAAACAAAAAATTTACACTGCCCGCATTATAATTGACCAGGTATTATTTGGTGAAGCAGAGCACACTTCCAAAAAACAAGCCGAACAAATGGCTGCGCAAAAGGCACTGGATGAATTGAAGATCCAAGGTGAAAAAGTGGATGCAGCTAATTGAAGATCATACAAAAGTTAAAACGATCTTTATTGTAAGATGATTTGCAAAGATTGCTGCTTTGCCTGTTTCATGATCTTTACAATATAGATCCCCTTGGCAAAAGTAGTCAGGTCATAATTTTTATTAAACGCTCCTTTTATTTTTTGCAGATCATCAAGCATGATCTCTCTTCCCAAAGCATCTGTTAAGCTGATCCGAAGGTCATTTCCATTAGCATCATCAAAAGAAATATTTAATAAACTGCTTGTTGGATTAGGATAAACCTTAAGGTTTTTAAACGCATTTATTTCATTTGTTCCGGCAGTAGTATTAATAGAAATGTTTAGTAATGTACTATCGCCCTGGCATCCTGCAATATTGGTTTCTTTCACCACAATTCTTCCACTTGGAAGGCCCGTCCACTGGACAGTTATGCTGTCTGTGGATCCCCCGGAAATAATCGTTCCACCTGAAACAGTCCATTGGAATGAGGAACCCGGATGGTATGGAACGGAATAAGAAAAGGTATCATTTTGCCTGACACTTTGAAGGCCTGCTATAGCAGGTGGACCAGGTTTGTTAACATAAATGGCTATGCTATATGCGGAAGATCCCGGTATAGAACAGAATTTATCTTTGGCCCTTATCCCTAAGTAATAGGGAAGACTGCGCATCATTGATGGTGCCGGTGTCCAGCAAAAATGTGCCATATCGTTCTGGCCCTTGCCGTTGGGTCTTTGTCCTGCTGGTATGGATGTAAGTGTCCCCCCATTTTGAAGGATTTCACTATTAATGCTCCAGCTTAATGAAGCTGTATCTGATCCCGGAAGGGTATCATAAGCTTCCACATCAAAGCACAATTGTTGACCCGGACAAACATTGAAACTATAATTAGAACTCCTGACTCCTTTGGGCCAGGTATATACTACCGGAGAACTATTGCTGCCACAAAGTGTAGTATACAACTGGAGATCCCTTCTCGTCACGCCCACCTTTACATATACCCCGCTGACCTTTTTCCACTGGGTAACCTCTATGACTAAATCAGATACAAAAATACCCTGGGGACGAAATTTAACATCACCGCTAACAGGATCAATGTGGAGACCTGCCGGTAAAGGTAATCCGGTATTGGGAACTCCCAAAAAAGGAAAAGGGACGCCCGGGCCGTATGGAGAAACATAAGTGGCAGGAGATCCCTGTCCAAGCAAACATGGTCCCAAAGCATAACTTAAAGAATCCCCGTCAGGATCGATGGCTCCTAAATTATATACAATATCTTGTCCCGCACATGCTGCAATGATGGGCTCATTTGTATAAACCGGCGAATTGTTGCAAGGTGCCTGGCACCTGTCAATGATGGCTTCTGTATAAAAATTATCACCATTCGGATTAAGTAGGGTTGTGATCGCACCACTTCTGCAACAACTGCTATAACTAATGGATACTTTGCAGCAACTTGAAGGTAAAGCACTGAGGTCAACATCTCCCTCGAAAGTATATATCTCAATGCCCGGGCTGAAAGTGCCTGGCGAGCGGGATCCGCAATTGGTACATATGCTTTTTCCTCCTGCGCATAATTGCACAACATCAAAGCCGCTCACATTTGGAAGAACCGGCAACACAAAGCCTCCAAAGCTTGTACCGGAACAAATAGGGTCTAGCCCTTTTATACTCGTTTCACCCCCACTTCCAATGGTACATCCTGCTATGGAACCCGGGCAACCAGGGCAAAGTTGAATCCCCTGACAATCACGGTACAATTTTATGGTTACAGTGTAGTGTCCCGCTGTGGTGGCGCACTTGTAGGCAATATCATCACCAATAAAATGAGTTGCATGAACGCTCTGGTTTACTAAGAAGATTCCAATTAAAAAGAGGAATAAAGAAAGTAAGGATTTTTTCATAAACTTCATGTTATTAATTTTCACTAACTGTTCCGGAAACCCAAATTAAATCAAAAAGGAATGATCTTTAAATATTTTAAGAAAAAAAAGAATTACTTATTCAAGAGAAACATGCTTTGATTA
>Ga0207118_1216_pt1 | contig 10051 bp, 9 predicted proteins | sample Alteio_BWMinHeat_42_FD_153507 | JGI IMG/M metagenome (GOLD analysis project Ga0207118, IMG submission 153507) | Enriched cells from forest soil in Barre Woods Harvard Forest LTER site, Petersham, Massachusetts, United States -... | ecosystem: Environmental > Terrestrial > Soil > Temperate forest >...
CTGATGCATCGGGACCAAAGCATTTAAATGTGAAAATTACGCGAGCAAAATTAGAATCGCTCTGCGCTGAGATTTTCAATAGATTAATGACGCCGTGCAAGAAAGCGGTGGCTGATGCGAAAGTAGCTGTAAGCGATATCGACGAAGTGATTTTAGTCGGTGGATCAACACGAATTCCAAAGGTACAAGAGCTTGTAAAAGAGTTTTTTGGCAAAGAACCAAACAAATCGGTAAATCCTGATGAAGTAGTTGCCGCAGGTGCTGCAATCCAAGGGGGCGTTCTCGCCGGAGACGTGACTGATGTATTGTTACTCGATGTCACACCGCTCTCATTGGGAATTGAAACAATGGGTGGTATCGCAACAAAACTGATCGAACGAAACACCACCATCCCAACCAAAAAATCACAGATCTTCTCAACTGCAGAAAATGGCCAAACATCAGTCGACATTCGTGTTGTACAAGGTGAACGTGAATTTGCCAAAGATAATAAACAGCTCGGCATGTTCAGACTCGATGGCATCCCTGCCGCACCACGTGGCGTACCACAAATCGAAGTATCATTTGATATCGATGCAAATGGTATCGTCAGCGTATCAGCAAAAGATAAAGCGACCGGCAAAGAACAGAAGATCATCTTACAAAGCAGCAGCGGATTGTCAAAACAAGAGATCGAGCAAATGGTTCGTGATGCAGCAGAGCATGAAACTGAAGACAAGAAAAATCGCGACACCGTTGAAAAACGCAATAAACTTGATGGCATGATCCTGCAAGTAGAAAAAACAGTACAAGAAAATAAAGCGAAGCTTGAACAGGCAATCGTCACCGATATCGAAGCTGCTCTTGAAACAGCAAAAACTGCGCTCAAAGAGCATGAAAATGATGGCGATGCACTCCAAAAAGCAACTGATGATTTGATGCAAGCTTCATATAAAATGGCTGAAGTTTTGTACAAAGATACTGCACAACAAGCGCCACAGGAAGATGCACCTGATGCAACCGGGCACAACAACACACAAGCTGATCAGACCATAGACGCTGACATTAGCTAAACACATTAGTTTTATAAATAAATCGGGGCTGGAATTAATTTTCCAGCCCCGATTTATTTATAAAAATCTAAAAACTATTTTGTAGTGTTGCAGTTTGCTGTTTTACAGCATGGCTTACAACAGAACGTTGCCAAACTATAAAGACCTGCTGCCAACATCACGTATCGCATTGCTGCGTCAACATCTGGATGAGCAACCAAAAACGAACAAGCATGAATATCATAACCAAATTGGTGCAAACCAAGATTAATAGCAGCGATTGCTGTTAACGCCCAAACAACGTTATTCAAAATATGGATAGCTTTACTCACACATACCCCCTTTAGAACTACAATGCATCACAAGCATTGCCAAGCTCACCACACCAGCTGCAAGCATCAAATAGCGTAAAGCCATTTCAAGTTGCGGATGACTTACCATAAATGGCATCATATAAAAATCATGACCGAATTGATGCAAGCCAACATTAATTGCTGCAAGTGCGGTTAAAACCCACGCAACTTTGCCAACCAAGTGAACCGATTTATTCATAGCATCTCCTTTAAATAGGTATATAAAAATAGATACACTGCTTCTCTAATATTTCAAATAACATAAAACTATTGTTTATGCAACCATTAGTTATGTACCCAAAACGCCACTGGTCTGCGCACGCCAAATAGAGGTATACAAACCTCCTTTGTTGAGCAACTCCTGATGAGAACCATCTTCTACCACCATCCCATCTTGGAACACCAAAATACGATCCATCGACATGAGGGTAAAGAGGCGATGCGCGATAACAATAGTCGTCTTATTTTGCATGATCGTTAAAAATGATTCTTGCATGTTACCTTCGGATAAAGAATCAAGCTGCGATGTCGCTTCATCTAAAATGAGAATCGGTGCATTTTTCAAAATCACCCGTGCAAGCGCAATGCGCTGCCGCTGCCCGCCTGACAGCTTACTTCCATGCTCTCCGACAAGCGTATCGTAACCCTGGGGGAACGTAATAATGAAATCATGCGCGTGAGCACGTTTAGATGCTTCAATAACTTCTTGATCAGTAGCATGAATATTACCATACCGTATATTTTCCATGATTGTTCGATGGAACAAAGAAAACTCCTGCGGGATAATCCCAATACTATCACGTAATGAATCCTGCGTAACAGTGCGAATATCTTGTCCATCAATGGTAATCGATCCAGAAGCAATATCAAACAACCGTAACAACAGGTGTACAAAGGTAGTTTTTCCACTACCCGAATAACCAACCAATCCCACTTTTTGTCCGCCAGGAATAACCAAACTTTTATTGTTAAATAATTTTTTTGATCCATGGTACTCAAACGAAACTTTATCAAACACAATGGTGCCATTAGTAACCTGTAACGGTTTTGCACCCGGCGCATCAGTAATACCATGACCAATCATAATCGCCTGCAAACTCTGCTTGCACTGACCAATCGTATCATTGATCACGTCAGCTTGTTCTGTGAGAGTACGCACGTTAATCACGACATCAAGTACGAGAGTGAGTATAAAAGCAAAATCACCAATACTAATCAACTGATTTAAGCGAAATTTTATCAGAAAAAACACTACGAAGATCAGTAAGCAGGAGATCGACAAACCCTGACAAAAAGAAAACTTTAAAGAAAAATATTCTTTCGCTCGAAACTTTCTTTTTGCATCATTCAAAAAACCAGTTAAATAAGAATGCTCAAATGCTCTGTTGGCAAAAAAACGCACACTGCTCACATTGGCAACGCTATCAATAATCTTACCAAAACATTTTGCATTAGACTCTGCATAACTGTTAGAAAGAACCCGTACCCGACGGGAAAAGGTTAAACTGATGCAAATAAAAAGAATCGCCCAGATAAACAGACCAAAAGAAAATATCGGGCTCACCAGCGAGATCATACAAATAGTCACGATCAGCTGAGTAATGCCCAAAATCACCGTGTATAAGGGGTAATACACAACCTTTTCTAGATTGTTAATCAAAATCTGTACATTATTGCCTAACGCACCGGACAAGTTACTTTGAAAAAAGAGGGTCGAGTGCTGCAGAATGTGATCAAACAACATCATGATTATTCTATTTTTTACCCGAGGCAGGATCTTTAAATTAACAAAATAGACCCCACGCCATGACAAATAGTAGGTCTCGTAGTTTAAAAGATAGAGCATCATAGGCCACACAATCGTCATGACCGATACCGCTTCCCCCGCAGAATCTCCCCTGCCAAGTGTATCAATAATGGTCTTGAGCAGATAAGAACTGATAACCCCATACAACCCTGCTATACTGCATAATAGAAAAAAAAGAAGCACCCACCATTTATAGGGATAATAGGCCCAGCAAATGAAAGAAAAAAAAGAATGCTGCATATTATTTTTTTTCACGTACATATTTTTTTAAAAACCCCTATATTCTGCTAAAATAAAATAATCTTGTTATTATAACGCCAATTATACATAAAGTTAAAACTTATAATATACACAAAGTTAAAACTTATAAAAGGACATATACAATGGATATTAAAGCTGGTCTTGTTGGACTTCCCAATGTGGGAAAATCAACCCTCTTTAACGCATTAACCAAATCAAGCATCCCGGCAGAAAATTACCCCTTCTGCACGATCGATCCTCATGTTGCAATCACCGAGGTTCCTGACGAAAGACTCAACAAATTGGCAACGCTCTATGGATCGCAAAAAATAATCCCGAGCACCGTTACCTTTGTCGATATTGCCGGGTTGGTCAAAGGGGCTGCTTCGGGCGAAGGGCTTGGCAACCAATTTTTAAGCCATATTCGCGAAGTTGATCTCATCTTACACGTGTTACGCTGCTTTGAAGATCCCAATATCACCCATTCGGGCGAGACTATTGATCCGGTCGCCGATTATGAGATTATCATCGCAGAACTTATTCTGAAAGATTTAGAATCGATCAATAAGCGCATCGAGCGAGTACAAAAAGAGATCAAAGCTCATCAAAGCAAGCCCAAAGAACTGAAAGAGTTTACCCAGGAGCTCGCACTGTTACAGGAGCTGCGCACCTGCCTGGACAAATTTGAAGTTGAGCACGCTCGCGATCTGATACAGACAAGCGAAGTGAAAACCGTCCCGCTCTTGGCACCAAAAAAATCGATTATTATTGCAAATACTGCAGAAAACGAAATCGAAAATGACGCCTATAAAAACAATCCCCACTATCAAGCGCTTATTAAAAAATTTGGCCCTGAACGCGTAATACCAGTCAGCGCGCGTCTTGAATGTGAATTATCACAGTTATCTGATCAAGAAGCACAAGAGATTATGGACCTTGCCGGCATTACCGAACGAAGCCTGGCAAAAGTTATTCGCAAAAGCTATGAACATCTGGGGCTGATCACCTTCTTCACCTGCGGCCCAAAAGAAGCTCATGCTTGGCCCATTAAAAATGGTCTGACCGTCAGACAAGCTGCCGGCGAAATACACTCAGATCTCCAACGCGGCTTTATCTGCGCCGACGTATTTAATTGCACCGATCTTTTTGAATATAAAACTGAAAACGCATTAAAAGAAAAAGGTAAAATAAGACGCGAGGGACAAAGCTATATCATGCAAGACGGCGATCTGATCAACGTTAAATTTAATGTGTAATAAATTTAATATGTAAATTGGTACAGCTTACGGTGTCTTGGTAAGTATTGCTGAAAAACGGGTAATCGATTGCGCCATTTCTTCTAACTCTAGAGAACCCGCATTTATGCGCTCAAAGCGATCGACTTGTTTTTGCCGCTCTTTAGGTGAACCTATATGCAATTTCGATAACGTACCCGTCAAAAAAGCATCATACTCTTGCTTAGCAAGCGCGTTCACAAAAGGATACCGTAACTGTCGATACTCAGATTCTTCTATCACCCGTGATGCCAACTTTTCATCCAACAGTCTCAACATCATATCATGAGACATACCTATCCCTTCGCTTTGCTCAAGCTGCAGATATTCGTATATCTTACGAATATCTATATCGGGAGTTCTTGCAAAATTAGCCCGAAACGCACGCTCAACATCTTGCTCAAAAAGTTCCGGTGAAATTGCTCTTCTTACCAGCAAACATTCTTTTCTCCGTTCATGCTCAAAATTTTGCTTGCATGCATCCAAAGCAATGCGCAAATTACCACATGACCTCTTCAAGTCATCTAATTCTACCAATTCTGTATTTGCCAGATCACGCACCGGTAACACTAACGACCAACCAGCTTGCGCCTGATTTTCATGATCATCAGGAAATAAATCATGTAAAAAGATAGACTCATGCTCAACAGACTCATACTCATCAGGCGCCTGCTCAGCGCCAAAACAGAAATTGGATAACAAGAACGGTAATATCGAGACCAACAAACAAATCACCAATCTTATGCGCACGCTCATACACACAACTCCCTTTATATTACTCACCAAGCAAATCTGGCCAGCTCAACACTACCTCACGCCCTTCATGATGATACCCTTCTTGTTCCAAAACCCAGGGCATAAACCATTTTTGAAACGTATGTATCATATAATCTTTCAGATGCAAAATACCATCAGACCAATATTGTAACCCATACGGTTCCGGTTCAATGAAAATATAGCCAGCTCGATCAGTTTTGCCAAATAAAATATGATAATAATTATGGGGTAACGATAAAACATCCCGCTGTTCTTTTGGGATATCAATCCCATATTGGGAGATACTGCTTACAGGAAAATGGGACGAAATACGGGGATAGACATATTTATATCGCAGCAAAAAATCAAAAAGATTATACGCAGGATCTGCAATCAAAAACATCCCCTCACACATCTCCTGGCCTCGCTTGCCTGCCAAATCACTCAGATACCAGATAACTGAGATTATATCATGCAGATGCTCAGCATCCGACTTGTTTTTCAAAAACTGACTCGCTCCCTGCGCGTGCAGCTGCGCCAGCACCTGCCTGCCCCGCAGCACATAATTATCACCCGCAAAACCCGCACCCAAACAAAAACAGAAATATGAGAAAAGCAGGCTTTTTACAAAAATTGTACGCATGATACCATTATTCTTATAATTATGATTTAAAAAACTATTTCAAAAATTGGAGCCTCTCATGAACATCTATAAACCTCTTATCCAGCTATCGTTAATGAGCCTACTGATTATCAGCTGCCCAACGCAATCATTTAGTACATCATCACCTAATAATAACGCTTTTAACTGGGACTGGAGAGCAAGAGGCACAGATAATGGTCATGAACCAAATCCTGCGTTTGCCCTCACAACTAATGCGTTTCCAAAAAATTTCTATTTCGGAGCGGGCAGTGCTGCAATTCAGTCAGAAAATTTAACCCAGGATGGAATACGCCATACCTATAATCACCTGTCCGTCAGAAATCAATATCCCGATCTTAATGGGCATGGGCAGGTAAATGATGAATGGAACAAATGGGCAGAAACTTTACAGCTCATTAAAGATCTTAACTTAAACGCCTATCGCACCTCTCTCGAGTGGGCACGGGTGCAGCCAACTCCCGATCAATTTGACGAAAATGCACTGGATGAATATGCAAGACGTTTTGCACAACTGATAGACAATAACGTTACGCCATTTATCGACTTTCACCATTACAGCGATCCGCAATGGTTCATGTATCCCAATCATGACAGTCAGCCTGTTGGCTTTGAGAATCTCAAACAGAGCAAACAATTTGTACGGTACTGTGTCAAAGCATTTGAACACATTAATCACGCCTGCCAGCAAGCGTTATTACGCAAACAACCACATGAACGAGAAAAATTACACCCACGCTTCTTAACTTTTTGTGCACCAAACTCTTACTCAATCAGCGGCTATCAACAAGGCACCCGTCCACCGCAGGTAAAAAGCATAGCGCGCACTATGCACGTGCTGGAAAATATGTGCAAAACACATGATCAAATTTATCATGCAATAAAAAAAATTGATCCAAGTGCACTCGTGGGCACATCTCACAATATTTATCATATTGATGTGCTAACACCAAAAAAGATTACCCAATTGCCCGTCTATCTACTGAGCAAATTAATCGCTGCGTTTGGCGACTGGATGTCAAATAGCGCCGGATTGCGATTCTTTACTGATAAAAATATTCCCGTTACCAATCCACTCAAATTACTCAATGGGTATTGGAATCGCCTCACATTTACACAAAAAGATAAAACACTCGATTTCATCGCGATCAACTATTACTGTCATGGGTACATGCGCTTGGCACAAGTAACTGCGCCGCAAGATGAACTCAAAACCGCGAACGCACGCTACACTATTTACGCCGAAGGGCTATATCGCGCTATCAAAAACGCTTATAACTTAGTCGCACGTCCACTTGGCATACCAATCTATATTATCGAAAATGGCTTTTCTGAAAACAATATTCCTGACGAGCGTGACACGAGTAAAATAATAAATGGCGACGAACGACGAAACCTGTTTTTAAACAGACATCTGTATGCACTTTCTCAAGCCTATCAAGATGGTTACCCAATCGCCGGTTATTTTTACTGGTCATTGTACGATAATTGCGAATGGGCTGATGGATACAAAATAAATTTTGGCCTTGCTGACCGCAACCGAAACATAAAAAAAAGCGGGCACCATTATGCCCGCCTGATTAACCCATTTACCCAAAATTAATCTAAAATAGTAAGAATCTGTTGCTCTTGATTATTTTTAATAAATGCTCGCATGATCTCCTGATAATTATCCTGCAAGTACTCATCAAACGTAAAATCTCCTGGCAATTGAGCATGATACAGCGCCAGCTGCGTAAAATTTTCAGTAAGCCAACTGCTAAAATAGAGATCCCAAGAAATCAGTGGGATCCCGCCTGAGAGCTCTATACGATGAGTGATATCTGCACTTTTTACCATCAGTAACAACTCACCAAGCAACTGCTCACAATCTAAATATCGCCTACGACCTTGCGGCGTATATGCCTTAGTCCCCAAAGCATCTAACAAATTTTCAAACGCCTTTCGCCATCGATTATCATCTTGAAATGGCGCCATCGCAAACATATTTTTAATCAGATTATTGGCCCCCCGCAAACGATGTTCAATCTGCTGCTCAGATAACCCCTCCTGCACTTGTGCAGCCCCCTGCAATGGCACGTTACCAGCAAAGCCTGATATCGCAGCAATCATGAAAACGTTACGTATCATACCTATAATCATCTTATTCCCCCACAAGTTATTTGTTACAATCCATCAATTATAAGTATACCAGGCCGAAATTCAGACTGCAATAGTTTGTAAATATCGACTCAATAGCGCTTTACACTTGAATTTTTTCATGTATTCTAATAGTATAATATAAATTTTTCTTAAATGGAGAAAATAACTATGAAAAACTATAGTAACAGATATATTCTATCGCTATTCGCACTATTCTTTATCGCACCTCACCAGATGAGGGCTGCAGCTGCACAGACCGCCCCGGGAAAATCAAAAAACCTTTTTGAAGCCTGCATAAACGATAAAATAGATGATGTTCAATTTTGGTTAAATCAAAAAACAGATGTTAACGCCCACTACACATTTGACGGTCGCGATTATCGCTGCACCAAAAATCCAAATGACAACACCCCATTAATAAAAGCTATTGAGAAGGGGAACATCGATATCGTCAATTTATTAATTGAGCATGGTGCCGATATTTTTTCTATCTATCAACGCCAAACTCCATTAATGCATGCCATAACAAAAGCAGTCAGTTCAAACAATCAAAATTATTTAGCAATCATCCAATCCCTAATTCAAGAAAGCGATAAATTAGGCAGAAAACAAGAATATCTTGCGATCATGGATCCAAACATGGGAGAAACAGCATTAACTCTGGCAATCAAGACTGAAAAAACAACTAACGTTTGTTTAGATGCAATAAGCATCTTAATCGACCATATTGGCATTAATTCTTTAGATGCTGGTGGCTGGACGCCATTAATGCGAGCAGTGCATAAAGCGCATTCTTTGGCAATAATAGATTTATTAATCGACAAAGGCGCAAATATTAATGCAATAAATAGTTATGGCCATACTGCATTGATGGTAGCAATTCGAGAAAAAACTACTATATAGCGTCCTTCATTAAGCCCCGCACATCTCGCCAATTGCTTGAACCGCAGCTTCATAAAAATCATGTATGATTTCAGCAGTCTTTTTAATTGCATTTTTGACGGCAGTCCAATGATGTTCTATTGGATTAAAATCTGGCGAATATGGAGGTAAAAAAATAATTCTGCAACCTACAGATTCCACAAGAGCAGTTATTTTTGGAGATTTATGAAAACTTGCATTATCAATGATAAGCACCATGCCTGGTTGTAAAGAAGGTATCAAAATTCGTTCAATATATGTTTCGTAAATATTTTTATTTGAGTATCCTTCAAATAAAAATGGGGCAAGCAGTTTGTTTTGATTGAGGGCCGCAGTTATATTATATCTTGTTGTGCGTTCAGCTTTTTTTGTAGCATAACATCGCTCTCCGCGCAATGCCCATCCGGTAGAAACAACTTCGTTATCATCAATACCAGTTTCGTCAGAATAAACAATTTTAGTTGGATCTATGTCCTTAATTTCTTCTAGGTATTGCTCTCGTTTTTTTTGACTTGCTTCTATATAATTAAAAGTTTTTTTTTACTCGTAAAATTAATTTTATGCAAAGCTCTGAGCATTACACTGTCCGAAACACGAACGCCGGTAAGTTTTTCCCATAGCACAATCATTTTCGGAGAAGAGCTATGTTTGTGTAAATTAGCAAATTCTTTAAATTTAGCCCAATCCGTTATCTTATGACTATGTCCTTTCTGATATCCAGTTTTTGCTGCTATGCTTCCAGTTTCTCTTCGTAGCTCCAACCATTCATAAATTACTCTTTTGCTAACCTGAAATGTAATTGCAACATCGTCTACGCGTTTGCCTGCATCCACTGCAGCTATCACTCGTGTTCTCAAGTCCAAACC
>Ga0207118_1218_pt1 | contig 10005 bp, 6 predicted proteins | sample Alteio_BWMinHeat_42_FD_153507 | JGI IMG/M metagenome (GOLD analysis project Ga0207118, IMG submission 153507) | Enriched cells from forest soil in Barre Woods Harvard Forest LTER site, Petersham, Massachusetts, United States -... | ecosystem: Environmental > Terrestrial > Soil > Temperate forest >...
CAATATTTTTGGGGATTATCTGGTAAGGAATCCTGATAAGCAATAACAACCACTCCACTATCCTTAAAAGGTATTATTTTTACGAAATTAGGATAATATAACGAATCTAAAACAGTTCTTTGTAAAATGGTATCTTTAACCGGAATAATACTCTGGGCTTTTATTGTTTGATAAGCCATGAACAGGATCAAGAGAATGATTAGCTTTTTCATATTGCTTATATTTTATAATAACAAATATTAAACTATTTAGAAGTAATATAAACATGAGTCAAATATTTTTAATATTCAGTTGTGTCCCATTTTAACTATTTTTCAGGGATTAAGATTTGTACTCTTCTTCAAACTCAATACATTGCGTTTTATGAAAAGCTCATTTATTGCCCTTTTAACTATTTTATTCTTCTCTTTTGCTCATGCCCAGGAAAATGGAGCATTACAGCCTACTTTGCTGCCATCAAAATTTCTGAATGGAGAAAGGTTTTATATCAAATTAGCCACAGAATCGGGAGACAGCCTTTTGGGGTTCTGCGACACAGGTGGTGGCATTTCCTTCACATTTACTCCCCTTATTAAAAAATTGAACCTGGGATCTAAGGTTAAAAGAGGCTATATAATACATATTATCGGATTCAGGTATATTCCATTTAATGACCTTGTCAATGATAAAAGGATACCTGCACTTTCTTTAAAACATAAACTCGCCTTAACCCGTCATTTCAAAAAAATCACCGAACCGGTTTTTATCGTGTTTCCCATTAAAGGAGAAATAAAATTTCTTAAGGAAGTAATGAAAATGGATGTTTTCCTGGCGCAGAATTTTTTCATGGATAAGTCCTGGACCTTCGATTATCCGGGCCAGCAGATTTGGGTTAACACACCTATATCTTTAACTGATACCCTGAAGCCGGATGTGCAGAAATTAGGATTTAAAAAGGATGAGCATGGAATAAAAAAGTACGGACTTCCAAGTATGAAAATAGAGGTGGACAGTGAAATAATAGACGTATTATTTGATTCAGGCGCAACCATTATTTTATCAAAAAAAGGAAAGGACACCCTACATAATAATGAGACGACCATAGGCGGATCTTTTATTGCAAGGTCTCTTTTTGACAAATGGCATGCAAGACACCCGGAATGGAAATATTATGAAAAGGCGGATTATAATAATGATGTAATAGAAGTGCCGCAGGTAAAAATCGGAGTACATATCGTTGGTCCGGTGCTCTTTGCCAAACGTCCTGATGAAGCCTGGTCACAAAGCATGATCCATACGATGGACAAGGTAGTTAAAGGAGCGATAGGAGGTTCAGCCCTTAAATATTTACGGGTTACTATAGATTACAATAGCGAATTGATAAAATTTAAAGGCATAGGAGAATAGATCTGATCTTTACGTTTTCTGAAACTCCTCCGGCATGAGCGGAAATATATCAGGCACGAGCGTCCGCTCGTGCCAACACTATGCATTTAACTCCCAACTAATGTTAAACAAGCTATATTTGTTCCCACATGAAAATTCATGCAAAAATAAGGGTTGATCGATATGTATTTTAAGAAAAATATATGATGAAAGAGAAAATCACCATTTTGATATATGAAAAAAGCATTTTACATACCTGATCCGATTGCATAAAATAATTTCAATAGCATTTCCCTTATTCTTCTTTGTTCTTCAGGGATTCAGCCAGGCAAAAAATAATGGTGATTCGCTCCATTTACCATTTGCCATTGCTGATGAAAAGCGTTTATCTGATGAAGACCTGAAAAATAAAAAAGAAGGAATATATGTAACCGGCGTGCCGGATTTAAGTTCAGACCCCTTGAATGGCTTCGGGTACGGAGGAGAGGGTTCCATATATTTTAACGGAAAACGCACTGACCCATTTTATAAATATACACCCTACAGGCAAAAGATCGACTTCACCTTATTCAATACAACAAAAGATGAACGCGAGTTAAAATTAAAAATTGATGTGCCGTATATTTTCAACACAAAATGGCGATTGCGTTCCGAATCAATGTATGAAGTGAATCCGAATTTAATATATTTTGGTAACACGGAAAAAAGTTTGAATGGCCTGAGTTATACTGACAGCAAAGGGAACCTGGTTTCCAATGCAAACTACAGTGATTACATAGGTTCACTCAAAAATCCATTTTATAATACCTTCAAAAAAGAAGAATTTATTTTTAACATAACGATGGAACATTCTTTTTTTGATGGCAAAGTTCGTGCATTGATCGGGTATGAATTCGGATACCTGAATTTAACAACAGTTAATGACAGCACTTTACTGAATTCGGATAATTCAAAAGGTTTAATTTACGGGTTTGGTAAAGGAAGAAACGCCATGTCCCAGATAGGAATTTCGTACGATACCCGTGACCTGGAACCTGACCCGGCAAATGGGATCTTTGCTGAACTGAATAATGAATATTCCTCACCTGCCCTGCTTTCAAAATATTCGTTTTATAAATTCTATTTTCATTTTAATTATTACAAAAAATTATTCCAGGGACAGTTCAATAAACTCGTATTTGCAGGAAGATACGCTATGGGATATACAGGTGGCGATGCCCCGTTCTTTGAATACCAGGATCAGTGGAGCAGCGAGGGAAGTACAGAGGGACTGGGAGGTTCGCACACACTTCGTGGATACAAACAGGCAAGATTTTTAGGCAGGGTAATGACTTTTAATAATTATGAGTTGCGTTATCGTTTTTTACAAAAAACGGTTTTCAAACAACACCTTGCTTTTAGCGCTGTTCCGTTTTTTGATATAGGTGGTGTGTGGGATGATCTTAATTCATTCTTCACAAAAAATAATTATCGGTATAACGTGGGAGTAGGTTTGCGTATTGCCTGGGATGTCAATACTATTCTACGTTTCGATTATGCCATATCAAAAGAGGATAATCAGTTTTTCTTTAGTTTAGGGCATGCATTTTGATTTTTTTATCTTTTTTGACAATTGATCTGAACAAATCACCTGGTTGAGATGCAAGAATTAAGGCAAAGCCTCAGCCTTATCCCGATCCCCTTTGGTCACAATAATTAAAATATACGGAAAGGGATCTTACTTCTTAACAATTTTAAAAAGCCTGCTTTGTTCTGTGTTCTGTTTAAATGATCCCGGGGTTTTCAGAGACATAAAGTAAAGACCTTTATCAAGCTGGCTTACATCCACACGGTCTTCTGAATTTATTTCCTTAATCATGACCGACCTGCCTTGCAGATCAAATAATTCAAGAACACCGACTTGTTTAGTATTCAAATGTATGAATAAAACATCGTTTGCAGGATTCGGGTAAATATTCACATGATCATCTTCCATGTTCATATCAACGCTGATCACCTTTGAGTATTGATAAGCGCCGTCAAGATCAAATTGCTTTAAACGGTAGTATAAAATATCTGAACCCTGCCCGGGATCGTCAATAAACTGGTATGACCTGATATTATTAGTCGTTCCATTCCCCTTTACTTTTCCAATCATGGACCATTGATCATCCACAATTGATCTTTCGATCTCAAATGTTCCATTGTTCAATTCAGATGCCGTACTCCAATTTAAAATTACTTTTTCAACTGATCGCTGAGCGCTAAAATCAAGGATACTTACCGGCAGAGTGCTAATAGCTGAATCTGTTGCCATACCAAAGTCTCCTCCATTTGCCGTAATGCTCGTTCTGCTAACTACAGGAATGGCCGTGGTTCCGCTGCCTACTAATGAAGTTCCAAGCAAACTCCAGGCTGCGGTCAAGTTGTTTCTTCTCAGCAATCTCAAAGAAGCCACACTGCTGATCCCGTAGAACCCGGCAGCGGTTGCGGTACAAATATAAGTTCCGCCGGATAGCCCGTTACTGGTATCTATGTGCCAGTATCCGTTACTGCCCATTTTATTTATGGTAACTACCGGGCTAAGGGTAAAATCAATCAAGGGCAAACCCGTATTACCCGGAACACCTGTTACAAATTGCGCTGTGAACAAGCCTCCTGCAGAAGGAGCCGTGGTGTACTCTACCTGCAACGGCCTGTAATAATTCGATGTCCCGATCGGGAATAACCCGGTAATTCCGGAATTGGTACTTGCAGCAAACCAGCGACTGAAACTTCCAATGATCGTCCCGGAGCTCCAGTTTAATGTGCCGGTTTGAACAGCGCTGGTTCCAAGTGATAAAGTATAAGTTGTGCAATTTATATTGGCAAGGATGGTCAGGGTGCTACGCACGTTTACGTTTCCCAGCACAGTTTTAGTACTGTTTGCAACAATGAGATTATAGTAAGATGCAGCGGCAAGATTTTGTGAGGCTGTAGAAATGTATTGAACCGTGGATCCATTCTCAAGATCATATTTATTGGCAATGATATTTCCCTGGATAGTAACAGTGCTATTGTTCCTGATCGTGATACTATCAGCGGTAAGACTTAAACCAGTCGGAATGATCGCATTTAATGTAATGCTTCCGTCACCAAAAACCACTCCTGAATTGGTTCCCGTTATTAGCCAATTTGCCACTATAGTGGGAGAGGCATTGTTATACACCATGTAAATACTCTTGTTGCCGCTGAAATTCGCGGGGGATGTTCCCGTTCCATCCGTATTAACTCCCCATGTTCCCAGGCTATCAAGGCGACCTGTGGACTTTGAATAATAAAAAGTATAACCTATGGGAATTTCGTTCCCCACACTATCTGAAACAGGGTTGCTTGTTACAAATTTTCTTACAAATATATTATCATGTAATCGTCCCTGTGAACACACCCCTAATGCATTCCCTGAATTGTAAAAATACCAAAGACCGATGCGGGTGGCATTGGCAACAGTATTTGCTGAGGAGGGCACTGAATCAGTACCACGGGGAGTATTAACTGTGCAGGCACCATTTCCATAGACCTTACTGATAAATTCATAAATTGTATCACAGGCAGTTGTAGTCATTGCTACACCACTGCCAAGTGCAACAGGAAAGCCCGGGTCGCTAAACCCCACGCCAGAGCGCAATGCAAGGCCTGAGTAATAAATAACCCTGGTATAACTACTGTCTTCTTTTGCATAAACTGCAGGACAGAGATCCCAGGAATAGTTGGCATATCCATTGATTTTTGAATGGATGATAAAAGGAGCGCTTATGCCCATGTTTCTACTTATCAGGCTGGCATAACCATCTCCGGAGTCTTTTAACATACCATTTATATTTTTCTGGGAAACTGAAGATTGTTTATAAGAAAACCATTTGTTTGCGTTCAGCGTAGCTGTGCTAAAATCATCAAAAAAAACAAATGTGCTGTCACCGTTTGAAGCGCTTACAGCATTTGCATTTCCATAATACATCGCTATCCGGGTTCGGCCGGAAGCGTTTAATTGCGGGATCTTAACCCATACTTTGGTATTACTCGTATTAATTCCTTGTTCGATCCAATAACTCAGGGTTTGTGTTTCAGAATCATTCATAAACCTCAGATCGGAAGCATCATTTTCTAATTTCCCCCCTGCGATCAGGCTCGCTGTATTAATGCTCAATGCAACCTGCGCATTCTGGTAATTTTGCGCATCAAAATTCTTCAGATAAATGCTTTCCTTATAATTCCAGCCGATTGGTTGGCCATAAACGTAAAAGCAATTTGAGGATAATAATAGTAAGAAAAGTTTGTAAAAAAAATTCATGATTTTAAGATGGCAGAAAAACAAAAATAATTGAATTTCCTCTATTTTACAAATCGCTGTTTCTGCTTCATTCAAAAGCAACTCCCTACAATTCTCAAGACTAAATTAACATAAGTTCAATATTTATTACTCCATTGTTACTTTGAAGACAAAAAAATCCTGAAAGCCTATCCGTAAAGCGTTTTAGAATTAGTAAAATTATTGTAATTGTTATCCTACTGTCTTAATATATCCTCATATAATATATTCTCTAAAAGTGTTTAATTAGCTTACCTTGCAAGAAAGGGAACAGATCTGATCTGTGCATTTTCATATTTAGAGACTTAAACTCCGTCTTTACGATCCTTAATTATAAAACATGGCATAGTGAAGAATCAGTGAATTATGCAACTTATTTCAAAAGTTATGTAACTCTTTTTGATGCAAAGACCCACAACTTTGTCCAAAGTCTGTTTTTAAAAGAACTAATTTGAAATTATTCATCAAATACATGGTAAGCAACCGCTGTAAGATGGCGGTAAAGGAAGAGATGAGAAAACTCGGGCTGCATTTTATCGTTGTTGACCTGGGTGAAGTGGAGATCATGGAAAATATTTCAACGGAACAAAGGGCGCAGCTCAAAACGGGTTTACTGAGTTCCGGACTGGAATTAATGGACGATAGCCGGGCCATATTGATTGAAAAGATCAATAATGTGATCACTGAAATGGTTCATTATTCAGATGAATTGCCTCATATGAATTATTCCAATTATATCAGTGAAAAATTAAATTACGATTATACCTACCTGTCCAATATTTTTTCGGAGGTAAAAGGTATTACTATACAGCAATTCATCATCGTCAATAAAATTGAACGGGTAAAAGAATTGTTGTTGTATGACGAACTTAACCTTACTGAAATTTCTTATAAATTACATTACAGCAGTGTGGCACATTTATCCAATCAATTTAAAAAAGTGACGGGACTCTCTCCTTCTCATTTTAAACAAATGAAAGAGAAAAGGCGGATCCCGATCGAAGAGATCGGGCTTTAGCTAAAAGTGAGTTATACGTTAATCGCTCATGACTATATAAGATTTAGAATGAAAAGTAAAAGAAACAATGTGCATGACTAAAAGCCAATAGCTAAGGGCTAACAGCTAAAAAAATGAACACAAAACAAATTATCACGACAAAAATGGCTAAGATAAAAAAACCGGATAAGTTGATCATTGCAAACAATGAACTGGCCCTTCAATACGATGAGAAAGAAAAAAGGGCGGCAGAGTTGATCATTGCCAACAATGAACTGGTCTTTCAAAACAAGGAGAAAGAAAAAAGAGCCGCGGAGTTAATTATTGCCAACAAAGAACTGGCTTTCCAAAACGAAGCGAAAGAAAAAAGAGCGGCGGAATTGATCATTGCCAACAAAGAACTGGCCTTTCAAAACAAGGAGAAAGAAAAAAGGGCAGCGGAATTGATCATTGCCAACAAAGAACTGGCCTTTCAAAATGATGAAAAAGAAAAAAGGGCAGCGGAGTTGATCATTGCCAATAAAGAACTTGCATTTCAAAATAAAGAGAAAGAAAAAAGGGCAGACGAGTTAAGGGTTGCCAGCTATGCGCGCAGTCTTATTGAAGCGAGTCTTGATCCATTGGTTACCATCAGCACCGAGGGCAAGATCACGGATATGAACGAGGCAACCGTGAATATTATCGGCAAGAGCCGGGAAAAACTGACCGGTACTGATTTCTTTGATTATTTCACCGATGCACAAAAAGCACGTGAAGTTTACCAGGAAGTATTCGAAAAAGGTTTTGTGGCGGACTATCCCTTAACCATAAGAGATCATAAACTGACAGATGTATTATTTAACGGTTCCGTTTATAAAGACGCGAAGGGAAATGTGCTTGGCGCAGTCGTAATAGCAAGAGATATCACCGAGCAAAAAAGAATTGAAAAAGAACTGACAGAGGCGATCGTATTTGCCGAATTGGCAACAGGACTTGCCGAAGATGCAAAAAGCAAAGCCGAAAATGCCACACGCATTGCAGAAGACGCTGTAAAAGCGAAACAGCAGTTTTTGTCCAACATGAGTCATGAAATCCGCACCCCGATGAATGCGATCATCGGGTTTACCAAAGTTGTGCTGAAAACCGATCTGACCGCGAAGCAAAAGGAGTATTTAACCGCTATAAAAATGAGCGGCGATGCATTGATCGTGCTGATCAATGATATACTCGACCTGGCAAAAGTAGACGCCGGGAAAATGACATTCGAGCGAACACCTTTCAAATTGGCCTTATCTATATCGGCCATGCTGCATTTGTTTGAAACAAAGATCCAGGAAAAGAATTTAGAGCTGATTAAAGTATATGATAACAATATTCCTGAGGTATTGGTTGGCGACCCGGTGCGTTTGCACCAGGTCATTTTAAACCTCGTAAGTAATGCTGTAAAGTTTACCACAAAAGGGAAAATTACGGTAAGTGTTCATTTGTTGAGTGAAGATGAAGAGCAGGCAACCATTGAATTTGCTGTCACTGATACCGGGATCGGAATAACAGAAGATAAAATAGGTAAGATCTTTGAAAACTTTCAGCAAGCATCGAGCGGGACTTCAAGGTTGTATGGAGGAACCGGACTCGGGCTTGCCATTGTTAAGCAATTGGTGGAACCACAAGGTGGGCAGATCAGTGTCAAAAGTAAAATTGACGAGGGTTCTACTTTCAGTTTTATATTAAGTTTTCAAAAAACAAAAGCTGCAGCTGAATCAGAGACTGAAATGTTAGAACTGGATGCGGAAATTAAAAACATAAAAGTATTGGTGGTGGAAGATATTGCGCTCAATCAATTACTGATGAAAACATTATTGGATGATTTTGGATTTGAAAGAGATATCGCAGCCAACGGAAAAATTGCCATTGAAAAACTTGAGAGCAAATCATACGATATTATTCTGATGGACCTGCAGATGCCTGAAATGAATGGATTTGAAGCTACAGAATATATCCGAAACACCATGAATTCCAAAATACCCATTATTGCGTTGACAGCAGATGTAACAACGGTGGACCTGGCAAAATGCAAAACAGTCGGCATGAATGATTATATCGCAAAGCCGGTTGATGAAAAATTATTGTACAATAAAATAATAGGATTAGTTAAGAAACCATTACTAATCAATAATAACAGAGCTGAAGGGAATGTAGATGATGAAAGTAAAAAATCAAAATGTATTGACCTTGATTATTTAATTCACCGCACAAAATCCAACCCGGTGCTGATGATGGAAATGATCTCTCTATACCTGGAACAAACACCACACCTGATCAGCACAATGAAACAAAGCCTGCGTGATAAAGACTGGCATTCATTGTATTCGGCAGTTCATAAAATGATCCCCTCATTCTTGATTATGGGCATCAGTACCGATTTTGAAAACATGGCAAAGAAAGTACAGGAATATGCAAGCACACAGCAGCAAGCAGATGGAATACCTGACCTGGTCTTACAACTTGAGAACGTTTGCACACAGGCGTGCAAAGAATTGACAATAGAATTTAACAAAATTAAAAAAAATAACTCATGAGCAAAGAAAAAATAAAACTTTTCCTGGTAGATGACGACCCTTTATTTTTAAAATCGCTGGAGATCGAATTCCTTCAACATGCGGATTTTACTATTAAGACATTTGCCACAGGTGAACTTTGCCTGGAAAATTTATCGCAGAACCCTGATGTGGTCATTTTGGATTATCATTTGGACGGTATTGATAAAAAAGCAATGAATGGAATGGATACCCTGGATAAAATAAAAGTCGTAAACCCGGATATTCCTGTTGTGATGCTATCCTCCCAGGATAAAATTGATGTGGCGATCAACTGCATGCATCACCGGGCTTTTGATTATGTAGTGAAAAGTGAAACCGCCTTCGTTCGCCTGCAAAAGATCATCACCACCATTTTTCGTTACAAAAAAATGGAAAAGGAATTGAACTGGTATATGGAGAGGATGTAAAAACGAACACCTATGAAAACTAGCCAACAAAATTCGTCTCTTCATATCCTTCTTGCGGATGACGATAAAGACGACTGTTTTTTCTTTGAAAAAGCATTAAAGGAAATCGCGGTTGCCACTCATTTGACAACTCTTCATGATGGAGATTCGCTCATGCATTACCTCGCCGAAAATTCAAAATCGCTTCCCGATATTCTTTTCCTCGATCTGAGCATGCCCCGCAAAAACGGGTTTGAATGTTTAACTGAGATAAAAGCAGATGGAAATTTAAAATCTCTTCCCGTCATTGTTTTTTCGACTTCTTTCGCGCGTGATATGCATTTCGAGCAA
>Ga0207118_1219_pt1 | contig 9966 bp, 9 predicted proteins | sample Alteio_BWMinHeat_42_FD_153507 | JGI IMG/M metagenome (GOLD analysis project Ga0207118, IMG submission 153507) | Enriched cells from forest soil in Barre Woods Harvard Forest LTER site, Petersham, Massachusetts, United States -... | ecosystem: Environmental > Terrestrial > Soil > Temperate forest >...
CACGGCAGTTTGCGCATAACTGAGACTGAGCTTTCCGAAATCACCAAACTGGACATGGTTAAAAACGTTGAACGCCTGTATCCCGAATTGAAGCCCGAAGCGCTCAGTCAGTTTTGTTTCCTTCATCAGCGCCAGGTCCGCTTGCCAGATGTTTAAGGCACGAAGGATGCCGTTTCCAGCGTTGCCAAACCGCGTGAAATTTCCGTTGGCGTCAATGGGCGGAGCCTTGAAAGCGGCGGGGTTTATCGTGGGCACGCCCGCCTGTGCGCCAGGGGGCAGGTAGAGCGGCACTCCGGAGACAATATCAGGACGTTGGTTCGTCTGATCGTTGCCATCCGGAAGCAGGAATGTCTGCGCAGAGCCGGCAAACGGCCCACTTGTTATGTTGCCACTAAGATCCAGGTTGACGGTCAGGGGATGGCCTGTGTGCCAAGTGCCAAGGGTAGCGAGTTCCCATCCTCCAACAATTTTTCCCAACATGCCGGCCTCGTGCAAATAGGTCTTGCCGGGTCCGAAGGGCAGTTCATAGACAGCATTCGCAGTGACGTTGTGGCGAACGTCGGTGGCGCTATCTCCTTTATCGCATTGGCGGCAATTGACGTTTTGCTGTCCATTCGCTTCGCCGCCACCGATTGCGCCATCGTTGATGGAGTGAGACCAAGTGTAGTGCGCCTGAAAGGAGAGACCATGGGAAAACTGTCGCTCGAGCGAAATGAGCATCGCGTGGTAGCTGCTCAATCCGGTATCGCTCTTATAGTCGACGGAACCGTAAGGGTCCAGCGTAAATGTCGGATCACCCGGGTGGGCTGGATCAGGAAAATATTTATCCAGCGGACGGTTGCAATCCAGAGAGGAACCATTAACGGTCTCGGGGGTTACTGGGCTATTGCACAGATTTACCGCGCCGCGCGAGAACAATCGCACGCCATGAGTTCCAAGATATGACGCGGCAAGCAGGACGCGGGCGGGCAGTTCGTGCTCGATGGTCAAGCCCCAAGTCTCAACATATTGGTCGCGTCGGCCGTGACGCTGCAATGCACGCGGATGGTTCGCCACTCTTGCAAAACCTGTAACATCCGGCACCGCTTGCTGGAGAGAGGCGCTTAAGGGAACGGGGCCGTTGAGAGATGCCACAAAGGTGTCGCTCTCGAGGCCAGCGTTCAGGTCATCGTTCTGCGCGGCACCGCTGTAGATGCCGAAGCCGGAGCGAATGACCGTCTTGCCGTGCAGGGCTGCAGGCGCCCAGGCGAAGCTCACGCGAGGATCAAAGTTCCGGTAATTGGGGTCGTACAAGGACGGATTCTTCGGGCACGGAGGAGTATTGATAGGGACGGGAAAAGGGGTGTTGAACGAGCCTGAGCCAAGGCATGCCCCGTGGAATTCGTTCAGGTCGAATACCGTTGTACGGTTGTCCGGCACGTTCTCAACTCCGTAGTAATCCCAGCGAATCCCCAAGTTTGCGGTAAAGGTAGGAGTAACTTTCCACTCGTCCTGAAAATAGGGCATGTAAAAAGCGCGGCGATATTTGTGGCAGCACCAGGGAGCGTTGAACTTAACACTATCAACGGAGGCTGAGAATATCCCGGGATTGCCATTCCCGAAGGTTAGGTTATTATCCGCCGTCTTGCCCTGATTGAGGCGTATTCGGCGGAACTCCATGCCGGTCTTGAATGTGTGGCGGCCATGGGTCCAGGTGAGATTGTCAATAAAGCCGAAAGTGGTACCGACTTCTATGTCCGCATTGTCGTTGTTGAGCCCTTCGAGACTAAAAGGCAATTTCACCGCATAGGGGAGGATACTCGCATTGGGATTGTGAAAGGGCGAGCGATTGACGAACAACTTCCCCTCGTTGAAGAGGTTCGAACTGAAAATGTGCTGAAGCGCCAGAAAATAATTGGCCGGGTGATTGATGATGGCCACCTTGTCGAAAAGTGCGCCGTTGGGAGTATCCGAAAGGGCGATATCGCGCTGGGCGCGGCCATAAAGGGTGGTCTTGTCGCTAAACTTGTGATCGATGCGGATCAACCACGTGTCTTCGTGAATGGTTGTTGTGGCTGTGTGAGTAAATCTATCGAAGTCGAGAGCATCCGGGTTGGTCGGATCAACCACAGTCCCAGGGACAAACGCAGCGTCCGGGGCGACAACTCTTGGCGCGCAGCCTCCGAGAGTCCCAGTGGAAGCTCTCCACGGATACACCTGGAGGATGGAACACATCTGCGGTGCTGGCCCTTCACCACCCCGGCCGTTAACGAGTATGTCGGCCAAAAGGTGAGCCGAGGGTACGTTTGGCTGCTGGGTGAATGCTTGCAGTTGGCGAAGTCCTTCGTAGCTCAGGAAAAAGAAAGTATTGTCCTTCTTGATCGGGCCGCCGACGGTAAGGCCGTACTGCCCAAGACGAAAGGGGGGAATGACAGGTATATTATTGCCAGTGACGGGGTCTGTGTTGAAATCGTTGAAGTTGCGGGCATCGAATACGGAATTGCGCAGATAGCCAAACGCCGTCCCGTGTATGTCGTTCGTTCCCGATTTCGTGACCACATTGATCTGGCCGCCGGCCTGCGTGCCATATTCGGCGTCGTATAGTGCAGTGTTGACGCGGTACTCCGCAACAGCATCCTCAGAGATTTGCAGGCGCGTTTGAGACTTCTGTGCCTGCTCCTGAATGCCCCCTGCGTCTACGCCATCGATATTGAAATTATTGTCGTCAATGGCCCGGCCCCCGTACCGAATGGTGCGCTGGTTGCCTCCTCCATCATCCTGAGCGAAGGGCGCAAGCAGGGTCAGTCCTGACCAGTCGCGCCCATTGACCGGCAAGTTGGCGATCTGATCGGTGCGAATGACGATAGCGGCTTCGGCGCTGCTACGCTCGGCGGGACCAGCCTCAGCCGTGATTTCCATCTTGTCTTCGATGGCGCCGATTTCCAGGCGCAGATCGAGGGTACGCGTCTGGCCCACTTCCACGATGACTCCGTCGATGATTTTCGTCTTGAAGCTGGCATTGGTGACGGTCACGCGATATTCGCCAACCGCCAGTCCAGGAAAGCGATAGTAACCATTGGAATTCGTTCTCTTCTCGTCGGAAATACCGGTGGAAACAGCCATGACTTGCACCCTGGCGCCACTAATGACGCCGCCGGTCGGGTCGGTAACCGTGCCTTCGAGAGTGGCGCGATCGGTTTGCGCGTAGGCGGATGGATTCAGCAGAGGAAAACACACGAGAACGAGTAGAATGCAAGAAAATCTTCGCATGATTTTTCCTTCCACCTGGAATTCAATCGAGTCACACATCGGGAGTGGACAAGCCAAAACAATCGCATTCCAAAGGAGGAACACGTGTATTTCTTCGAGCACCACCCCCGAAGACTCGGCAAAACGATAACGTCAGCCTTGTGACCGCCAGATGACGGCAGGATGAGAAAAGAGTTAAAGGTAGGGATATTCGACTAGCTCTTGCTATGGTGCCAATTGTCCTCTTTGGACAGGAATTCCTTTTGCGTGGCTTCCCCGCGCCGGGATCACTTCACCGGATGAGTCGCAAAATACTGGTCCAGGCTCGCCACCACTTCGTCCACGCTTCTTTGAACATTGCGATCAAGCGCCGCGACGACGGCCGCCACGTCTTTGCCGCCTACCGGTTCGTCATGCGTGTAGTAATGCGTCCAGACGGTCGCGCCAGTCTTAAGGTTCCGCATTTCCAATTCGAACGTCACTCGCGCCGACAACTGGCCGCCTGTCAGTTCTTTGAAATCATAGAGGCGCCCACGAAGTGCGAAATCTCCTTGCATATTGCTGCGCCGGTAGTAAACAGCCCGGTAGCGGCCGGACGCGCGCAATTCCCGCAGCAACACTTCTCCGATCATATCCGCCGGCGGTTCCGCCCAGCGCTGATACTCATAGGTGCCCAACTGCTCGGCGGTGTTGCCGTAAACAATCCGGTCCTCGCGATACAGATGGGAGGTCATCAGCGCCCCCAGGAGCAGTGTTACGGGGACGGCATCCGCCTTCTCGACGTGCGCCGCATCCCCGGGAACAGTCAGCTGGTAATACTTGCTCGACCGTGTGGCGCCACATCCGTAAAGGAATGCAATCCCCAGAGCGGCCGCTGCAAAGAGAGCTCTTCTCGGCGCTCCAGGGGCCCCTTCCCGAAGTTTTGGCATTTTCCTCGCGCAGTTCACTTCCGAGTTAAGTCGTGCCTGCATCATTGCTGTTCTCCCGGTTTGTGCTCGCGAGGATTGTTCGAGCGAATAAGCGTGTACGGCCTGGTCTTGATGGTGTTCGTGAATTCCTTCAGATTCTGGCTCACGTGTCGCAGGTTCTCCAGCAATTCATCGATGTTATCGGAGTTGACATCGAGCGTTTGGTCTAGGCGGCTCGTCAGGTCATCGATCGTTGTCAGTGATTTCCGCAGCTCGATGATGGCCTCGCGAATGTCAGCACGATTTTCTCCGATCAGGGAATCCACATGACTCAGTGTTTCATTCGCCTGCGCTGAAGTTTTCCTCAAGTCCTGAAGTAAGGGGTCGAGTTTCTCGCTGGCGGTATTCAGGTGCTGCAGTGTTGACTTCACCGGCGCGCGGTTTTCCGCAATCATACCGCGCGTTTCGGCGAGTGTCCCTGCAAGGTTGGCGCGATTCTGGTCGTTGAGCAAATCGTTGACGCGATCCACCGTTACCTTCAATTCCGTGGCGCGATCATTGAGCGTGACGAGGAGTTGCTGGGCGCGTGGAGCGAGGTCGTTGATTTTTGCCGTCAGCGCATTGAAATCCACGTAGGGCTCGGCCTGCAGAGCCGTTCCCACCGGCGCCAGTGCGGCCTTGTCAGTTCCGGGAACGAGTTCCAAATGGTTGTCTCCCAGCGGGCTTAGGCTCATGATTTTCACGTGGCTGTCCGTCTTCACCGGCCATCCGGGACGCACACTGAACGTGATCTCGATCCGTGAATTGTCCTTCGGATCAAGCTGCAGCTTCTCCACACGGCCCACTTTCGGCCCGCCCGCGTAACGTACGCTGGCACCCGGCTCCAGCCCGCCGGCAAACGGAAAGTAAGCACGATACGATGCGGTCGAGCCGCCAAACGCCCCGCTGAGCGCAAACACCGTGGCAATCAGTACGCCTGCGGCGATTAAGACAAATAATCCCACCATCGCCTGTTCGCTTTTCGATCCCATCACGTACCTCTCTTCCCGCCGTTCAGCGCCGTGCTTGACGGTTTTCTTCCGTTAACATCTGTAGATAATCCAATTCCTGGGAAACAGCCGGCTCGGCAATGCGATCAAGGAATTGGCGGACGCGTGGGTGCGTGCTCGCCCGCAGCTCCGCCGTCGGGCCGATGGCCACCACGTTTCCCTTGTCGATCAACACCATGCGATCGGCAATCAAGAAGGCACTCGCCAGCTCGTGCGTCACCACGATGATGGTCATGTGAAATGCTCTTTTGAGATCCAGAATCAATTCATCCACACCCGCCGCGATGATCGGGTCCAGCCCCGCCGAAGGTTCATCAAAGAATAGGATCTCCGGATCCATCGCCAGGGCACGCGCCACCGCGGCGCGCTTCTTCATTCCCCCGCTCAGCTGCGATGGCATGTAGTTTTCGAATCCAGACAGGCCCACTTGATCCAACTTCAACCGCAATATGATTTCAATCGTCGGGTCTTCCAGCTTGGTGTGTTCGCGAAGCGGCAGGGCGACGTTTTCCCCCACCGACATGGAGCCGAATAACGCTCCGCCCTGGAAAGACATCCCGATTCTCTTTCGGATTTCGTCCATTTCCGCATTCGAAATCGCCGCGATGTTCTTCCCCTTCAGCCAGATCTCCCCCGAACTCGGCTTCTCCAATCCCACCAGCGTACGCAGCAGCGTGCTCTTCCCGGAGCCGGAGCCTCCGAGAATCACCAGCGTCTCGCCGCGCATCACATCGAAACTGATCCCGTGAAGAATCTCCCTTTCGCCATAGCTCACGCGAAGATTCCGCAGCGAGATCATCGCCTCCGATTGTGCCGCCGCTGCTTCCGTCTGTTCCATCGCGCCGCCCAATCCCTATCGCGCACTCAGGAAGAAGAAGAGTGCCGTAAATACCAGGTCAACAAGGATCACCATGAAAATCGAAACCACCACCGCGCGCGTAGTCGACCGCCCAACCTGTTCCGCGCCGGCCCCTGTTGAAAGCCCCTCGTGGCAGCCCACCGCCGTGATGGTAATTCCAAACATGACGCTCTTGATCAACCCCGACACAATGTCACGCAGGAAGAGTGCGTCTATCGACGCCTGTACGTAGCGCACCACCGTAAAATCCGCTTGCGCCACTCCGAACAGAGCTCCGCCAAAAATCCCCATGGTGTTCGCCCAGATCGTCAGGCATGGCAACATCACAATCATCGCCAGGAATTTCGGCGTTACTAGGAAATGGATTGGATCGATGGCCATGGTTTCCAGCGCGTCGATTTCCTCGGTCACCTTCATCGTTCCGATTTCTGCCGCAAACGCCGAGCCCGATCGTCCAATGACCACAATAGCGGTGATCAATGGCCCGAGCTCCCGTGTCATCGAAATAGCCACCGCGCTGGCCACGAATCCAATCGCCCCGAACTTCCGCAGCTCGTAAGCGCTCTGCAACGCCAGGATCAATCCGATGAAAAACGTGATCAGCGAAAGAATGGGCAATGCTCGCACGCCCACTTGCATGGCCTGCGTTATGGCCCGCTGCAATCGCAATGGCTTGCCCTGCCACGGCGCGACGAACGTGAAATACGCAGCCCGCCTTCCAAGCGTCGCTAGCGACCCAAGATAGGCAAGCCCGTCCGTAACAGATCCGCCGATTTGCGTTGCTAGTTCCACAATCTTCTCGACAAACTCCCTTGCTTCCCGCAGCGCAGCCTTACGCTGCGACGGCCTGTTCTTCGGTCTCGCGGATCTCGAAAATCTTTACTAGCTTGGATAGTTGCAGAACTTCCCGCACCGTGGTGTTCAGCCCGAACAAGATGAAGCGGGAGCCCACGTCGCGCGCCGCTTTTAATCCTTCAACCAGCGACGCCACGCCCGAACTGTCGATGTACCGCACCGCTTTCAGATTGAGGATCACTTTCGGCGTCCGCAATTCGCGAAGCTCCTTCAACAGCGGCTTCCGCAACGCCGGTGACGTTGCCAGGTCGATGTCCCCCGAGATATCAAAAATCGTGATCTTGTCCAGTTGGCGGGCCGAAATCTGCACAGTTGATTCTCCTTACGAGCCCTTGATGGGCTCCTGCTTGCTAAAAAACTTTACCAGTCGAAGCTGATTCCGCCCGTTCGTGTGGCGGAATTCTACCGCATCCATGGTCTCGCGGATGAAATGAAGCCCCAAACCGCCCGGCTTTACGTCTTCGAGTGCCCGCCCGGCTAACTTTGCACTGTCGACTTTCTTGCCTTGATCCACCAGAACGATTTCGAGCGCTTCCCTGTTCGCTCCCCGCCAGGGTTCCTGAATACGGCGAAAGATGACTTCGATAGGCTGTTCCGTGGCCCCGCCATAGGCATGACGAATGATATTTGTCAGCGCCTCGTCGATCCCAAGCACCACCGCCCGGCATTCCGGCTCGGGAAATCCCAGCTTCTCGGCGAGCTGCGCCACTGCGCCGCGGACCGCGCATAGCGTTTCTGGATTACTGCGCAATTCCATTTTTAGCAACAAACCGCTTTCGTCCAAGTAGGCGTTCTCCTCGGGCTCAGGTAGTGGGACGCGCTACAAAGTTGTCATGAGCCAGCTTCGCCGCTTTTTTTGCAAAATCGAGCGTGGCCCGCAGGTTGCCGCCGAAGAACCTCACTTTGCCGTTCAAATCCTTCTCCAGGACGTTCTTCCCGGCCTTATCGTTGAACTGGCAATGAATATCAATCGACGTCTTCCCCGCCACTGTCGTCACATTGCGCGCCATCTCGCTGCCCTTCTTGAATCCCCGCACGGTGCTGTGAAGCACCACCAGATCCGCCTCCGAATCAGCGGCGTGGTCGCCATCGCGGTACACGTGCTGGAATCCGCCCTGTTTCTTAAGCTGCTCGATAAGATTCTCGTACAGCGATATCTGGAATTCCGCCGGCAGCTTGATCTCGTCCGACTGGATCATCACCACTTGAATCGCCGACGCTTTCATCGCCAGCGGCGGCGCAGCAGACTGCGCGCGCACTTCCGTTAACTTGTATTGCGCTCCCAGCAGCAAAATCGCGGCCGCAAATACATAGAGAACTCGCTTCATGGCTTCTTCTCCTTCGCCGCATCCGGCTTCGCGCCACCGGCATCTTCCTCCACGGGAATACTCGTATGCGCTCCCTGTGCCAGCATTTCCTTCTTCAGCGGATCCGCTTTGCCCACGGCCATCGTGAAGATGGCCCCATGCAGCGCGCCGTCTGAGTCCCGATATTGGATCGTTAGCGTATCGAGTTTCGCGCGGAACAAGCTCAGGAATCGCCCGCTTCCATAGGGCGCAAACATCGTCAGCGTCCCAAACGTTCCTCGAAACACCCGCTGGCTGTCATTTCCCGTCACTACATCCTCGACCGAATGCAGCGGCACACTGGCTTTCCCCTTGGAGCTTGTAAATTGCAGGTTGCCGCCATCGAGCGTCAGAGTTCCACCTGCCTTCGGCTTGACGCCTTCCAGGCCCATGAATTGCGTAACTTTGGTCCCCGCAGCCGCCTGTTGCGCAACTGCCGGCAACGCCGTGAATCCCGCAACGCTCAGCAGCGCTATCGTGGCTGTTCTCATGGAACGCAAAACCATCGCTCTCTCCTTCGGTTCCCGCAACCTGCGCGCACCTCTATCCCGCCAAGACTCGGGAACCCGCCCTGTATCAGGGGAGCAACAATCGACTGTTCCGCCCAAAAAGTCAATGCTCGCGTGGCCCGCGAGCCGGCTCGCTTCGGGCCTTTCAGGAACCATGGCTCGTGAGGCAAAAACCGCTTTCACATCGAAGAAGCAATCAGGGGCGATGCTCGAAGTTACTTGTATCGGCGGAATCAACAAAGAAGTTGGCGGACGGGCCTGTAAGCCGGATTCTGTGCCGCACCCAAACTGCGAAGCAGTTTGGGCGCGCGGCGATCATTCCTCTAGGCCACGGTTCGCACCGCGGCTCCAGCAGCCTACCCGAGGGTTTTCATCCACGATGGCTTGCGCCACCGCGAAAAGAGCGCATTCATTTTCATGAATGCTCGCTCATCGAGCCGGGCCGGCTCTCCCCTCCTATTTGGCCTTGCACCACGCGGGGTTTTCCGTGCCTCCGGTGTCGCCACCGGAGCGGTGGGCTCTTACCCCACCTTTTCACCCTTGCCAAACGTCGCGAGCTTTTCGAAGACGTCTCACAGGTTTCCCTGTGCGATGCCACCGCGCTTCACTCCGCCGGCGGTCTATTCTCTGTGGCACTTTCCGTGACGCCGTTGTAGCGGCGGGTTTACCCCGCCGTCTTCAGCTTCGCCCCCTGGCGTTACCAGGCGCGTTGCCCTGTCAAGAGTTCCGCTGCCCCGTCCTCGGCCGCCTTTCGGCGTCCGCGAACGGTCCAGCGTGCCTCAGGACGGTGTCCGGACTTTCCTCCCGCCCCAACGTTGTAGCGGCGGCTTTACGCCGCCACTCCACCGCCAGAGCCAGCGATCACCCGGCCCGCCCGCCATATTCATTATACTGAGATTGCTCAACCAAATGGCAGTTGCTGTGTGCAAAACCAACACCTAGAATCCGACCATGCTCCTCCGCGAAGCCAAGGATTTCCTCGTCGCTCAAACGGCGGAGCAAGCCGCGCTCGAAGGCGTGCCTCTCTCCGACCTTGAAAAACGCATGATGTACTTCACCGAAAGCGGCTACGTTCCCGAAGATCCAATCAAGCTGAACGATGAATTTGAGGCGGAATACGATTCAGACGAATATGAGGCCAAGATTTCGCGGCTTCTCCACAACGCCTATCGGCGTTTGCGGAAGGAGAACGATGCCGCCCGTAAGAACTGG
>Ga0207118_1221_pt1 | contig 9806 bp, 8 predicted proteins | sample Alteio_BWMinHeat_42_FD_153507 | JGI IMG/M metagenome (GOLD analysis project Ga0207118, IMG submission 153507) | Enriched cells from forest soil in Barre Woods Harvard Forest LTER site, Petersham, Massachusetts, United States -... | ecosystem: Environmental > Terrestrial > Soil > Temperate forest >...
ATTTTCTGGCCAAAAAGGTTTCCGTGTTTCCGCCGCCTCGCGCCCTTGAGGCGGCGCAGGATCGCCTGCGTGAAAAGGAATTGTTCGAGAAGCTGGGAATTGCCACCACGGAATTTGCTTCCGTCCCGGTTGCCTATGATCTCGATTCGGCGGTGAAAAAAGTGGGGCTGCCGGCGGTGCTGAAGACCCGGCGAATGGGCTACGACGGGAAGGGGCAATGGGTCCTGAGGACTGCCGAAGAGGTGAAGACCGCGAAGGACGGACTGCCGAAGCTGCCGTTCACGGTGGAGCGTTTTGTGCCCTTCACAAGGGAGCTATCGGTGATCGCCGTGCGTGGCAAGGCGGGTGAGACGGCCTTCTATCCGCTGGTTGAGAATCACCACCGCAACGGCATTCTGCGTCTCTCGCTGGCTCCCGCGCCAGGGGTCGGCCCCGAGATTCAGAAGGCTGCCGAAGATGCGGCGCGCAAGGTGCTCGAAGCCCTGAACTATGTGGGCGTACTGGCTATCGAGTTTTTCGAATGCGATGGCAAATTACTGGCGAATGAGATGGCTCCACGGGTGCATAACTCCGGGCATTGGACGATCGAGGGCGCGGTGACCAGCCAGTTTGAAAACCATTTACGCGCGATCACGGGCCTCCCCCTGGGCTCGACCACAACGATTGGGGCTTCCGCGATGATCAATCTCATTGGGGAAGTGCCGGAATCGGCTGAGGTGCTTGCCATTCCGTCGGCGCACCTCCATCTTTATGGCAAAGAACCCCGACCCGGCCGCAAACTCGGCCACGTTACGCTCCGCGCGCCGTCTTTCGAGCAGCTCACCAGCCGTTTTGCGAGCCTTCCGGGCTTTTTCCAGCGGCCAGACTTTTGCCTGGACAGTACTGGCCGCAAGAGCAAGTCTTCTGCACTTTGATCGATTGCCTGGCATGGTTTGGGAGGGCTTGGGAGGCTTGGGAGGGCTGGGTTGCCGCACTCTCCCGCGAATGCTACGATTTGGGATTCCCATGAGCCCCGAAACTCCCAACCGGCCCCGTGTGGGGATCCCCTGGCGAACGTCTGAAGAAGAAGCGCAGAACAGTCGCCCGAAGATTGCCAATTACGAGGAGGCCGTGCGTCGGGCGGGCGGCGAACCAGTACTCATCCCACTGACCGACCGGGAACAGCGCACTCACCTACTACCGAACATGGACGCGTTCGTGCTTCCCGGCAGCCCCGCGGATGTCGAACCCGCCGAATATGGCGCGGTGAATGACGGCAAGTGCGCGCCTGCCGACTTGCCGCGTGAACAGGCCGACCGAGCCATCCTTGCGCATGCTTTTGCCGCGAGGAAGCCCGTGCTGGCCATCTGCTATGGGTGCCAGTTGCTGAATGTCTATCTGGGCGGGACGCTCATTCAGGACCTCCGTTCAGAGCTTGGAACGACGACGGCCCACCGCAAGAAAGACCTGTCGCCGGAACCGAAGGAGGATCCCATCCACGGGGCGCAGTTCGAGCCGAAAAGCCGGCTGGCCGGGCTTGCCTCGGGCGAACGGGCGAAGATCAACAGTTCGCACCATCAGGCCATCCGGAAACCGGGGAAGAATCTGCGCGTCACGGCGCACTCGACCGACGGAATTATTGAGGGCGTGGAGTGGACCGGCGACGCGAATTGGGTTGTCGGCGTTCAGTGGCATCCGGAGCGCATGTCTGACGCGTTTTCTGAACGGTTGTTCCGCGATTTCGTTGGCGCGGCTCGTGGCGCTGTTGTCCAAAAGACGTAAACGCTGGCGGTTCGATTTTCATTTCTTACATCGTTGGGGGACTGGATGATTTCACTTGCAGGCAAGGCGGCACTCATTACCGGTGGTTCCCGCGGAATTGGCGCGTCGTCCGTCAAACTGTTTGCGCAGGCCGGGGCGGATGTCATCTTTAGTTACCACAAAGCCAAAGACGCCGCGCTTCAAGTCGAGCAAGAAGCCAAAAAACACGGAACGCGGGTTGAAGCCTTTAAGGCCGATGTCGGGCGCCACCTGGACAACCAGAAACTGGTCGACCAGTGCATCGCGCGGCTCGGGCGGCTGGATATTGTTGTGGCCAACGCAGGGGTCTGGAATATCGAGGACCTGCCCATCGAGAAAATGAACGAGAAGCAATGGGATGAAATGATGCGGGTCAATTTGAAGAGCGTTTATTCGCTCATTCATTTCAGCGTACCGCAGATGATTAAGCAGAAGTCGGGGAAGATTATTCCGATCACCTCAACGGCGGGGCAGCGTGGCGAATCGTTCCACACCCATTATGGGGCCAGCAAGGGCGGGGTGATCAGCCTTGTGAAGGGACTGGCGGTTGAGCTTGCGCGGCACAACATTCTTGTGAATTCGGTGGCGCCTGGGTGGGTGGCCACGGACATGTCCAATCCCGTGATTCAGACGAAGGCGGGAGTCAAGGCTGTCGCGACGTCGATTCCGCTTGGACGACCCGCCACCCCTGAAGAAATCGCAGGGCCGATTCTCTTTCTGGCTTCCGACCTGGCCAACTTCCTTACCGGAGAGATCATCAATGTTAATGGAGGATCTGTCTTGTGCGGTTAAAGCTCGTCCAGTTCGCGGTTGCTGCTTTGTTTCTAGGCACGATGTTTGCCTTGCCGGCTTCCGCGCAGAATCCCGACACGATGATGCCGGAGCAGAGCGCCGCCAAGGCTAAACAGATTCTCAGCGACCTGATGAATGCGCGGGGCGGCGCGGCCTACAAGGAAGTCATCGAAGGCGAGTGCCACGGTACGCGGGCGCAATTCGGCCACAATGGGGAGGTCACCGGGTACGTTGCCTTCACGGATTCGCGTCGGTTCCCGGACAAAGCCCGCTTGGAATATGCGGCGAAGAGTCACAATCTTAAGAGCATCATCAATACCGTGATCGGTGTCGAAGGGCTGGATTGGTCGCATGGCGGGGTCATCGTCGCTTTGTATAACGGCGATCGCGGCTGGACTCTGGACCGCAGCGGCGTGACGGAACTGCCGATTACTTCGATTTCCGAGTTTCAGGAACAGGTGAAGAGAAACATCGACAATGTGCTGAGAGTGCGCTTGAAAGAGCCGGGTTGGACGTACCGCTTTGGTGGCAGCGATACCGCGGATTTGAAAGAAGTGGATTGGGTGGAATTGACGGACAGTGAAGAACGGACGTTTCGCCTGGCGGTGGACCATAACACGCGTCTTCTGGTGCGCAGCGTCGTCACCACCGTCAATGAAGAAACCCATGAGCGGGACGACGACGTTACGATTTATACGAACTATCAGCTGAAGGATACCGTGTGGACGCCGATGCAGGTCACCCGGGATCATAACGGGAGGCGCGCGGCGCAATTCTTTTACGATTCTTGCCGATATAATCCCGGATTCCCGAGCGATTTCTTCGATAGATCCTCCCTCCAAAAAAAGACCGCCGAGGCCGGAGTCAAGAAAAACAGGAACGACAAGAACTAAGGGGCGCGCAGCACCAGACGTTTTCTTTGTGTCGAGTCTGGCTAACGCGCATGTCTCCCTGTGCCGCGCTTTTGCTAGACTGGCGCCTCCCTATGAACCTCACTTCTCGTCAGCAGCACGCACTCGAATCCATTTGCGATACTTTCGCGCCTCCATCAACCGATTGGCCTTCCGCATCCGAGGTGGGCATTCCCGCAGCGATTGGAAAGGCGCTCGATTTGAATCCACGGCCCGGTGAACGGGCGCAGTTTTTGCAGCTCCTCGATCTTTGGGATTCGCATCTGCATAGTTTGCTCACCGTCGGTCGCTGGTCTGCGTTTACCTCGCTTCCGCTGGAAACGCGCATCCGCGTTTTGCTTTCCTGGGCAGACAGTGCGTTGAGCCGTCGGCGCGGCGCGTTTCAGGCCTTGCGGAAAGCGATTGGTTTTCTCTATGTGATGCTGCCGGGAGCCGCGGGCACGCCGAGTCCAGTTTGGAAAAAGTTCGGTTATCCCGGCCCACTCGGTCGGCAACAACCCAAACCTCGCCCCTTGCGGCCGCTGGTTCCCGTGGTCGACACGGAATTGTCCTCGGACATTTGCATTGTCGGTTCCGGGGCTGGCGGGAGCGTGGCGGCCGCCGTTCTTGCCGCTGCGGGCAAGGACGTGATCGTACTCGAGGCGGGCGGCTACTATGACGATTCTGATTTCGATGGCGCGGAGCTTGGAGGATTCCAGCGGCTGTATTTGGAAGGCGGGTTTGCGGCCACCGCGGACCAGAGTGTCGGGCTATTGGCCGGCGAGTGCCTGGGAGGGGGAACGGTCATTAACTATGGCACATCGTTTCGAACGCCGGACGATGTGCGCGGCGAATGGGCTGCTGCCGGAGTGCCCTGGTTTACCAGCGAGGAGTACACCAGAAATCTCGATGCCGTGTGCGCGCGGCTTTCGGTGAACCTGGACCACAACCGCGTCTCGGCACGGGAGCAGGTTTTCGCGCGCGGGTTGAACAACCTGGGCTGGCATGCAGCGGCCATGCCGCGCAACGTTGTCGGCTGCGAGCAGGGCAAAGTTTGTGGTTACTGCGGTTACGGCTGCTCGCTTGGTGCCAAGCAATCCAGCACGAAGACCTGGCTTGCCGATGCGCAGGACGCCGGCGCTCGGCTGGTTACCGAGACCCGCGCATGGCGCGTTCGAATCGAAGCGGGAGCGGCTGCCGGCGTGGACGCTCGCTCGCGGAACGGCAGTCGCGTCACGATTCGATCGAAGGCGGTGGTCGCTGCCTGCGGCGCGATCCACACGCCTGCGTTGCTTCTGCGTTCCGGATTGCGCAACGAAAATATTGGTCGGCATCTTCACCTGCACCCCGTTTCGAATGTTTGCGGAGTGTTCGAGGAAGAGATCCGTCCGTGGGAAGGGACCATGCAGGCGATCTATTCCGATGAGCATCGCTTTCTTACCGGGAATTACGGCGTGAAGTATGAAACCACCGCGTTGCAGCCAGTCATTGCCGTGGCTGTTCTGCCGTGGCGCGAGCCGGAACACTTTCGGTCGTTGCTTGGGAAATTATCCAACACGATGGCGATCGGAGTCTTATTGCGCGACCGCGATGGCGGCCGCGTGACGCTCGATCGGGAAGGCCATCCTGTGGCGCATTACGCGTTGTCGGAATTCGATCGAGCCCATTTGCGCCGCGGATTCATCGGTGCTGCCCGCATACTCGAGGCCGCTGGGGCCAGACTCATTTTCTCTCCGCATGCGAAATGGTGCGCTTACCGACCGGTTCCGAAAGATTCGCTCGATTGCCTCACCGAGGCGATGGACGCGGCCGGTTGGGACTCCGGCCGGCTGGCGCTCTTTTCCTTTCATATCACTGGAAGCGCCCGGCTGGGCGAATCGGCAAAAAGTTCAGCAACCAGACCGGACGGCGAGACTTGGGAGGCTCGCCATCTTTTCGTAATGGACGGCTCCTCGTTTCCAAGCGCCTCCGGGGTTAACCCCATGATTTCGATCGAAGCGATCGCCCGCCGTAACGCCTTGGCGTTGGCCGAGCGCTCGGGGATATAAGTGTCTTATTTATGGTGGGATAGCAGGAATAACGGCCCCCACGAAGGAGTCTATCGGCCTGCCCAGAGGAGTTGAAACTGTTTCTATCAGACAGTCCCCGCGTCTTTCGGGGGAGTACGGGCCCTTAACTAGTGCTGTGAGTGTCAGCGAATTGTGTACCTCCCGCCTATGGGATTTTATTGATAAAATGTAATAGTCTTTCTAGGTTGGGCGCGCTCTAAGGCAGTCGCGGAGCGGGCCGAACGGGTGTCGTTCCAAAATGATACTGAACGTCAAGTTCGTGTCCTCGCGCCGAAGGCCACAAAATGGCTTTAGCTTGGTGGAGCTCGTGTTGTCCTTGGCCGTGCTCCTGGTCATTACAACTCTGGCTATCCCTGTAGTGGTGCGCTCTCTGCAGGTCTACCAGCTTAATTCCTCAGCCGCGCAATTGGCGGGAATGCTCAAGTTCGCAAAATTCGATGCCATTCGGCAGAACACGAGAGTGAGCTGCCAGATCAAGCAGAGCGGCGCAACGTGGCTGGTTTGGGTGGATTCCAACGGCAACGGGGTGCAAGATGGAGCCGAACCGGCAATGTTCATTACAGGGACTAACACGCTCCTGCCTGAAGGTTCCGTGCCCAGTCCAAATCTTATTATCGCCGCTCTGGGTCCCGGGGGAGGTACTTTCCCCTATACCGTTCTTTCGGGTTCCGACGCCCAAATTACTTTCGATCAGCGGGGCGTGATTGACAATCAGGTCGTCTACGCGCTTTACCTTGGCAATGCCAATGACCCAAGTTCAGGTTACCGCGCAATCATAGCGATGCCTTCCGGTGCGGTGCAGGTGTGGACCGCGTCATCCGCCGGAAATTGGCAGCGAGTCAGTTGATTCATTTTGCAGGATAAGGTGATGAACAATCCACCTGATCGAAGGAAGACCACGAAGCCTTGGAGGATGCAACGCGGATTCACGCTTACGGAAGTCCTTATCGCCATTGTCATTCTGCTGGTCGGCATTGTCGCCGTCGCGCAATTGGTACCTGCTTCGATTGGTTCCAATTCTGCGAATCGCAACGACTCTTCTGCTCTGGTGTTCGCCCAGCGGCAGATGGACCTATTCCTGAGTCAGCCGCTGATCAATACATCGTTAGTGGAAACTATCGATGCGCAGACCTTCACGTGCTTTCTCGGAGACCCAGCGCAGCCAACAGTGGTCGTTGGCAACCCCGTCGTTGTGTTCTACAACCAACTGGTCATCGATTTCAGCCCGGCGTCGGGCGTGGCGAACTACAGCTTCGCCTATCAAGATCCGAATGATCCCTTTGGGTTGGTTTACGACGTACGGTGGGCGGTGATCACGACGACGAACGCCAACGGTGTAGCAGCCTCCAAACGATTCATTCTGGGAACTAGAAAACGGGGCGGCAATGGAATTTACAAACCGGTTACGCTCGATACGATCCTCTACAAATGAAACGCGCTCCTCAAAAGCGGAGTGAAAAGGGCTTCTCGCTCATCGAGATGATGATCGCTGCGGTGATCTTCATTTTGTTATGCGGCGCCGCGTTCGCGCTTCTATCTGTCGCCCAGCAGCGCTACCAGACGGAATCCCAGGTGTTGAACTCCTTTCAAGAAGCGCGTTTCGGTTTGGACGATATCGTTCGAGACGTGAATGGTTCAGCCTATCCGGGGCAAAACCTGTTCGCGTTTAATCCCAATATCCCGGCTAAGAATCTATATGCCATCACTCCGCTCGCCTGGGATCCCGGATATGTCACAAACTCACCGTGCTTAATCGGAACGGCCGGAGGCGGAACTTGCACCACTCCCGGAGATTTCGATTTGATCGTCGAACGGGACCTCGACTATTGGAACCACGATGGCGTCGAATGGGCGCGCTATCGGCTCCAGGGGAACGTTCTGTCCCGCAGCGAGACTTTTAAGGTAGTCCTCGCGGAACCCGACGCGACCACGGCGCCTTCTTTCGTTCCTTATGTCCAAAATGTGATGAACAATGCTACGCCGGCGCAAATTGCGCAATTTCAAGCGGTCTATCCGCAGATGTTTCCCGGTGGGAATCCCGTACCTGTCTTCAGCTACTTCTGTTACTCGCCGTTTGGACCGCCGCAGCCGTGTCCTACGGCGGGATCTTACAATTCGCCTCTCAACGTAACCGACGTGGAGATTACCCTGATCGTCATGGCACCCACGCAGGATGCGCAGACGGGCCAGGTTCGGCTTATCGAATTGCATGGACGGGGCCACATCCTCAATCCCATTCAGTAAGGGCCGATTCCGTAGGGGCTGATTCGGCAACACCAGAGGCAACAAGGGCAGAGAGCAAGGATGAAGAGAGAGCGAAAAACGCGCCGACAAGGGGGAATCGCACTGTTGATCGCGATATTCGTCTTGTTATTGATCAGCGTTGTGGCCATCGCTTTGCTGGTTTCGTCTGGTACGGAAACGGCGCTCGGTGCGAATTACCGGACTTCTTCGACCGTATACTACGCCGCAATTGCAGGCCTTGAGGAAGCGCGCGGACGTTTGCTCCCCCCGGTTACAAAGAATCCAAAGTACTTCGGCATTCCCGTTATTCCCACGCCCTTCCCGCTGGACCAGACGGTCTATGTCATAAATCGCTTGCCGGGTGAGAACATCGTGCCATGGGACCCAGGCAATGCCTTTTACGACAAGGAATACCAGACTGAATTTTTTCCCAAGGAGGCAAAGGATGTGGCATCTCAGTTCGTCAATTCGGTCTGGGACAACAATATTCAGGACATTCCTGGTCCGATCTTCAAGTGGGTCCGTATCAACGCCGCGACCGAGAAGTCTCTCTTCTTGCAGGTGAACGCCAGCGGCTCCTACGATAGCACCACAGCGATTTATTACGATCCGTTTCACCTCAACACCACCGCGAACCCGTGGCCTAGCCTAGTTGTGGGTCCGACCGCGACCGCTGTACAAGTGCTGGAAGTCACCGCTCTGGCCTCTTTGCCCAGCGGAAGCCAGAAAATTTTGCAGTACCTCGTTGCACCAGTCGGGCCAACCACTCCCCTCGTTGGAACTCCGATCGTGCCGAGTCTGAGTTTTCCGTCGGCGCTGACTATGGATGGCAACGACGTGCTGTTTTCTGTGCCGAGTGCCAGCGCGTTCCACGTGAGCGGAATCGACCAGAATGACCCCCTCAATGTGCTGCCCAACGGGTGCACGCCTGGACCGAACCCCGTTGCCGGAGTGGGGTACACAAATAATGGTGACGCGAGTCAGGCGAACATAACGAGCGCGATTCTCCCGGCCAACCAACCCCAGTACACGGGCTTTGGAGGTTCAACACCGAATGTACTTCCTGTGGGCGGCGTCGCGGGACTGGCCGCAAACCTGCAAACCGTGAGCGGACTAGGTGCTCTTGTGCAGACGATCACGCAGAATGCCGATGTCGTGATCAACGGGCCGGCCACGCAAGCCGATATGCCCGCGGGCATGTCCATGACGAATCCGATGACCATCGTGGTCAACGGTGACCTGACGTTTAACGGTTGGCACAACACGGGATTTGGAATTCTCCTGGTGACGGGTACGTTTACCTACGATCCGGACGCCAGTTGGGATGGCATCGTCCTGGTCATCGGACAGGGCATCATCTCTTCCCACCAGGCCGGAGCCGGCAAGTTCTACGGAGCCATGCTTGTGGCTAACACGGTAGGCGGTATCGGCAACAATCTAGGGCCCTCTTCCTTTGATTTCACCTCTACGGCGGGCAGCCAGGGAATCTACTACAGCAGTTGCTGGATCAACTATGTCCAGGCTCCTGTTAGGTACAAGGTTTTTTCCTTCCACGAGATTCGACAGTAGAGATAGGATCAGGAATGAGCCGACTGATGCATCGCCGAATCCTCGGAATGGCCTCGCTGGCTCTTGGCGCCTTCTTGCTCGTGGCTCCAAGCTGGTTCCCTGTATCTGCCGCCCCGCTCGACGAACAGCAGCAATCACAGCAGCCGCCACCGCCTCCGCAGAATTCCGAGCCCGCGCCCCAACAGGCACCGCTGCCCGACGCACCCGTTGGCAAGCAGCGCAAGGTTTGGAGCAACGATGACGTGATTCTGCTGCGAACTCCGGCTGACAATTACTTGGTGGAAAAGGAAGCGAGGGAGGCCGCGGAAGCTGCGGCTCGGACCAAATCGACGGCTCAGCCCAAGGCCGGGAAGGAAACTCCCCTGGAGATCAAGCTTCCGACTTCCATTGCCGAGACCCTGTTGCTGCTCAAGAACAAAGAACAAGACATTAGCGACGATCAAGCGGCGCTCGTCAGCTTAAA
>Ga0207118_1222_pt1 | contig 9795 bp, 9 predicted proteins | sample Alteio_BWMinHeat_42_FD_153507 | JGI IMG/M metagenome (GOLD analysis project Ga0207118, IMG submission 153507) | Enriched cells from forest soil in Barre Woods Harvard Forest LTER site, Petersham, Massachusetts, United States -... | ecosystem: Environmental > Terrestrial > Soil > Temperate forest >...
CACCGCCGCCGGATTTACCGCCGCCGCCGCCGCCGCCTAAAATGGTCGCACCGCCGCCGCCGTTCATACCACCGCCGGAAGTGCAGGTACAAGTCACGCCACAAGTCAACACGATCTCCAACACAACCGCCGTCAGGCCGGATGTGCCGTTCGTACCGCCGCAACGCGTAGAAAACCCCAATGCGGTCAGGACCAACGCGGTTGTAGCCGCCAGTGCCTGTGCCGAACTGGACTATCCAGCCCGCTCGCTGCGCAATGAAGAAACCGGCACCACCACGCTCGCCTTCCTGGTTGGGCTCGACGGCAAAGTCGTCGACTCACGGATCGAGAAAAGCAGCGGATTCAAAGATCTCGACAATGCCGCCCGAGCGGGATTATCGAAATGCAAGTTCAAACCGGCCACCGTCGATGGCAAGCCGGAACAGACTTGGTCAAAATTGCAATATGTATGGAAGCTGGATTGACCGAAAGGCATGCCACTTCACTGGGATCACTCTTTCCATCAATCTGGTTATTTTTATCATTTAAGGAAGCACGTCATGAAAACTCGTTTCTCCGCATTGTTAGCCGCCATTCTGTTGTCCGTCACGGCAGCAGCCTTTGCCGGCGCCCCGGCTGCCGACCCGGCAGCACCTGCAGCAGCAACCGCACCGGCGGCTGACGCACCCGCCGCCGCTCCTGCAGTTGATGCAGCACCGGCGATGGCAGCAGAACCTGCAGCACCGATTGCCAGCCCGGCCGTCACCAAAGAAACCGTCGACAACCCATATGGCCTCGATGCCCTGTGGAAAGGCGGCGACTTCGTAGCCCGCGGCACCCTCATCATCCTGTTCATCATGTCGCTGGGCAGCTGGTACATCCTTGTGACCAAGTTCATCGACCAGTTCCGCATGATGGGCCAGGCCAAAGAAGCCAGCACCAAGTTCTGGAAATCGAGCTCGGTCCAAGCCGGCATCGGCACCCTGAAAGCAGGCAGCCCGTTCCGCTTCATCGCCGAATCGGCCAACAGCTCGACTGAACACCACGAAGGCGCCCTGCTCGAACAAATCGACTTGAACACCTGGGTCTCGATGTCCATCCAGCGTTCCACAGAAAAAGTCCAAAGCCGCCTGCAAGAAGGCCTCGCCTTCTTGGCAACCGTTGGTTCAACAGCACCGTTCGTCGGTCTGTTCGGAACGGTCTGGGGGATTTACCATGCGCTGACAGCCATCGGCATTGCCGGCCAGGCATCGATTGACAAGGTTGCAGGTCCTGTTGGTGAAGCACTGATCATGACCGCCATCGGTCTGGCAGTTGCCGTTCCTGCGGTGCTGGGTTACAACTGGCTGGTACGCCGCAACAAGAGCGCAATGGAAGAAGTCCGTGCGTTCAGTGCCGACCTGCATTCGGTGCTGTTGTCCGGTGCGATGACATCCTCCGAAGCCAGCCGCGCCAGCGTCAAGAAAGTAGGGTAACACCATGGCAATGGCAATCGCCTCCGATGACGGAGGAGAAGATGAAGTGATCAACACCATCAACACGACGCCGTTGGTTGACGTCATGCTGGTGCTGCTGATCATCTTCCTGATCACGATCCCGGTGGTAACACACACCATTGCGTTGAAGCTGCCGGCCGAGCGTAACCAGCCGTACAAGACCAAGCCTGAGAACGTCACCCTGTCGGTCAACAAGGATGGTGACGTGTACTGGAATCAGAAGTTCATACCTGATTCCGATACGCTGCTGGACCGGTTGAAGGAAGTATCGGTACAGGTACCGCAGCCGGAAGTGCATATCCGGGGCGACCAGAATACGCGGTATGAATTCATCGGCAAGGTGATCGTGACGGCGCAGCGTGCGGGTATCGCCAAGGTGGCGTTTATTACTGAGCCGCCTGCGAAGGGCGGATAAGAAATTCGGTAAAGTGCGTGGTGGGTGTGCCGGGGGGTAGTTGATACTTGGCACGCACCACCCCCATCCCAACCTTCCCCCTGAAAGGGGGAAGGGGTGACATGTCTCCCCTGAAGGGGAGAAATTCCTCCCCCCGGGGAGGCTAATAGGAGTATGCAATGGGTATGAATGTCGGTTCCGGGAGCAGTTCAGCTGAACCCGATGTGATGATAGAGATGAACATGACGCCGTTGATCGACGTCATGCTGGTGCTGATCATCATGTTGATCATCACGATTCCGATCCAGAATCATGCGGTGAATTTGAACATGCCGATCGATGACGGGAAACAGCACAACGAGCCGCCGTTAGTGGTGACTATCGATGTGGATTTCGACGGTACGGTGTTGTGGAACGGGGTGATCCTGCCGGATCGCAATGCGATGGAGTTGAAGCTGCAGAATATCGCGTCGGCACCTTTGCAGATGCAGCCGGAAGTGCATCTCCGTCCGAACAAGCTGGTGCCGTACAAGGCGGTGGCTGCGGTCATGGCCTCCGCTCAGCGTTTGGGCGTGACCAAGATCGGCTTGGTCGGGAATGAACAGTTTATTCAATAACTTAATAGCGTGCATGGTAATTAGCAGGGTAAAAAGAAGCGACAGCCGGTTGGGCTAAACTATAGTGAAGCTGCAAATTCGAGTAGCATATCCTGCCGGTGTCACGGCATCGGCGTGCAAGACGATACTTCATAACAGTAAATGTGCATTTCGTTTCCGCTCTAATTACGAAGCACACTACTAGTTGGATGATGGCGTTGGCCGTTACTCAATTCTTCAATGGAACAAACATGATTCGCATGCGGCACATCGCGTCTGCCTTCCTCTTGGCAACGCTCGGGATGAATATATCTCCTCTAGGACTATTGGGCATGTCAGCGGCGTATGCTGAAGGAGAAACTGTACGTCCGGAAGTGGGGAAGCCTCTACAGGCTGCCCAGGAACTGTTAAGAAATCGAAAGTCTTCGGAAGCGTTGGCGAAGCTCGCCGAACTGGATTCCATCCCCAATAAAACCCCGTATGAAATATATATAGCGGACCGTACCCGTGTCGCAATTGCCTCTATGTCAGGTGATGATGCGCTGAGTATCCAGTCGTTGGAGCCGGTCATTGCGTCCGGCCGTCTTCAGACCGCGGAATTGCTTACCTTTATCCAGGCATTGGCCGGAGCGCACTATCGTCGAAGCGAGTACGACAAAGTAATTACCTGGATAACGCGCTACCAAAAAGAGGGTGGTGATGATCCTAAAATGCGTGCAATGCTGATCCAGAGCTATTACTTCAGCAATGAATTTGGACGTGCGGAGCAGGAACTGCGTGCAGATCTTCAGGCCGACGAAAAGGCAGGCAGAGTACCGCCAGAACAAACCTTGCAGTTACTGCTCAGCTGTACTCAAAAACTCAATGACAAGCTCGGCTATACAGATGTCATCGAGAAATTCGTTGTTTACTACCCCAAGAAAGAGCACTGGACCGAATTGATTTACCGCGTTCAGGCCAAATCAACCTTCGCGCCACGCTTATTGCTGGACGTTTACAGGTTGAAGTCTTCGATTGGTCAATTAAGTACCCCTACCGATTTTATCGAAATGGCAGAACTTTCACGCGTGGCAGGATTTCCTGCAGAAGCACAGAAAGTATTGGAGCAGGGACGCGCATCGGGGGTTCTTGGTACGGGCACCGATATTGAACTCAACCGGCAAAAGCGTTTGCGCGATCTTGTGAATAAGGATGCCTCCACCGACTTGAAAACCATGGCGCAGGGCGAAGCGGATGCAGTTAAATCCAAAGATGGCTCAGCTCTGGTCAATCTCGGTTATGCCTATGTCACTGTCGGCGAGTTCGATAAAGGGATAGGCATGATGGAACAAGGAATACGCAAAGGCGAAATCAAGCGCACGGAAGATGCCAAGTTGCATATGGGATATGCCTATGTTTTAGCTGGCCGTAAACCCAATGCGATTCAAATGTTCAAGCTTGTACAAGGCACGGACGGAACAGCGGATTTGGCGCGTTATTGGATTGTGCATCTGAGTGGATCCGCCGCCGCGCCGGTAACGGCAGCTGTACCGTCAGGACCTGCGCCCGCTCAATAAGCGTCAAGCTGCGATTTCAGGATTTCTCATGATGTACCGCTGATTTATGGCCAACAACAATAGTTATATTGTTGTTGGCCATAATCACACCCACTTTCCAATACCACTTCAATACCTATTGACAAGAAATTTCACCGACCGTAAAGTAAGTGGTCTTATCATCTGCTATGGATTTGGCGCGGATTATTCGGATACAGAATCGGGATTGGGGGTGTTAACAAAATGCCGCCTGCGTAGTCGTGCCTCGTTGCAAGCGGTATTTTGTTAGGCGCTCTAAATAAACATCGGCGGTGCAGTATTTGCCAGAACTGAAAATGGGAAGTGAAGTGGTTGTGACGTTCAAATATTTGGTTGGCGTAGATGGCGGGGGTACTGGCACGCGGGTTCGGATTGAGCATCCTGACGGTACGTTGGTTGCGCCCGGTGTTGGCGGCCCTTCAGGCCTGATGCATGGATCGGACAAAGCCTGGGCCGCAATTCTTGCGGCGCTGGACAACGCATTTGTTGAGGTGGGCCTGGCCGTACCGGACTATGCCACCATGGCAATTGGTTTGGGATTGGCTGGAGTACACAACCAGCGGTGGGCAGCAGAATTCAAAGGGAAAAATCCGGGTTTCGGCGCCCTGCAACTAGAGACGGATGCGTTTTCTACTGTCCTGGGCGCACACCTTGGCCAGCCCGGCGCGATTATCTCTATCGGCACCGGGAGCGTTGGCGAGGCATTTTTGCCTGATGGAACGCGACGCGAAGTCGGAGGTTGGGGGTTTCCTGCCGGCGATGAAGGTGCAGGTGACTGGCTCGGTCTGCGTGCAATTAGCTATGGACTGCGTGTACTTGATGGTCGTGATCAGCCCGGTGGTTTTGCACACGCGGTAATTACTTTCTGCGGAGGCGATCGTAACGGCGTGAATGCATGGTTGGCCGGTGCAACGCAGACCACCTACGCACAGCTGGCACCTATCGTGATCCAATACGCCTCTACCGATAGCGCGGCACGCAATATATTGATAGAGGCAGGGATTGAGATCGCTAAATTCGGCGCGGCGCTGGACGCTTCGGGGCAACTTCCCATTGCGTTATGCGGCGGGCTTGCGGAACCCCTACGTGAATATCTTCCCGAACAATTTTTAGCGCGTGTAGTCAAACCCCATGCGGATTCCGTAGCAGGCGCGTTGCTGCTTATCCGCCGTAGTGTCGAAGGAAAACAATAATGCGCGTCGAGCTTAACGAATTTAAGCCAGATGCAGACAGCGGAACACCGTTGTACCTGCAACTTGCAAACAAATTATCCGAAGGGATTCATGGCGGTGTTTGGAAGCCTGAGGAAGCCTTGCCTTCGGAACGCATGCTTTCCGACTCACTGTCTATCTCGCGGGTTACTGCACGCAAGGCGATAGACATATTATGCGAGCGCGGAATGCTGACGCGCCGGCGCGGATCCGGCACCTACATTACGCCGAAGCTGGAACAACCGCTGTCGCGTCTCACCAATTTCAGTGATGAGCTGCGTCAACGCGGTTTCACGCCAGGGTCGCAATGGCTGTCCCGCGAGCTTGGCGTTGCCACGCCGGATGAACTACTGGCTCTCAGCCTTTCGCCTAACACCATGGTGTCACGCCTGAAGCGGCTCCGTACCGCAGACAATGTTGTCATGGCAATCGAAAGCACCACTGTTCCTGCAAAATATTTGCCGGATCCCAAAGACGTTACTGATTCGCTATACGGATACTTTCAGACCCATAACGTGTTGCCGTCTCGTGCACTACAACATATTCGCGCAGTCAACGCGACTGGCGAACAGGCCAAGCTTGCAAATATCAAGCAGGGTGTCGCCATGTTGTACATCACACGTGTCAGCTATCTTGAGGATGGCGCAGCAATCGAACTTACCCACTCGTATTGCCACAGCAATTATTACGATTTCGTCGCCGAACTGCGCAGATGAGCAACCAAGTTTTCGGCAATGTTCTTACCACGGAAGGCTGGTCAACAGGGACTATCCACTTCAATGACCGGATCACCGATATTACAGGTGAAGCAGTCGATCCGCTAAATAACAGCGACGACTACATACTGCCGGGCTTCATTGACCTGCATGTGCATGGCGGGGGTGGACGGGACGTCATGGATGGCGGCGACTCGGTACACGTGCTTGCGCGCACGCATGTAAGGCATGGCACTACCAGCCTGCTGGCGACGACCATGACAGCGCCTATCGCTGATCTGGAGCAAGCACTTAAAGCAATTGGCCAAGCTTGCAACGAACGCCGCCCCGGAACCGCACGTATCCTCGGCGTGCACCTCGAAGGTCCTTTTATCAACCCGGGCAGATTGGGCGCGCAACCGAACTTTGTGCAAGCCGCAACCTTGACCGCGGTGCAACGGCTTTGCGAGTTCGCACCGCTTAAATTAATCACCATCGCACCAGAAATGACTGGCCATCTTGAACTCGTGCGTGCCTTGAGTGACAGCGGCATGCGCGTGCAGATTGGTCATACCCTCGGAAGTTATGATGACGGCGTTGCTGCGCTACAGCATGGCGCCACCGGCTTTACGCACTTATTCAATGCGATGACCTCGCTCCATCATCGTGAGCCCGGTATGGTAGGTGCAGCGCTGGCGCATGCCGAGTTTGCCGAGTTGATCCCTGACTTGCTGCACGTGCATCCAGGTGCCATCAAGGCTGCGTTGCGAGCGATTCCCCGCCTCTATTGCGTGACAGATTCTACTGCGGCCACCGGCATGCCGGATGGCGAATACATGCTCGGGCGCCAAAAAGTATATAAGTGCATGGGTGGTGTGCGATTGGCTGACGGTACGCTGGCAGGCAGCACCCTCACTATGGATCAGGCATTACGCAATCTGGTCACCATAGGGCTTGACTTGGAGGATGCCTCGCGCCGGGTATCAACCTATGTTGCGGATTACCTCGGCATGCAGGAACGTGGGCGCCTGGCGCCTGGATGTATTGCCGATCTAGTCATTCTTGACCGCCAACTCAAGTTAAAGACAGTGTATGTAGAGGGGGAGAAAATTGACCTTAGTGATGCTTGAGATGACGCTTGAGATTGCGTAATCGACCAGCCAATACATAACGTTTTTTGAAGTCACAAGTTGAGTCATTCGTCCTTGTTGGCCTCTGTTTTGCGCAGAACAATATCCCGTTGGTCAAGGGAACGCCGATCAGATATCCCCAGTGAATCAAAATCCGGAGTGCCCCCATCTCGCGAATTAGTGAGGGCTCCAGGCACGACTCACATTCGCGTTCCGAATAATCCGCTGTTTATAACGTGCCAATAACTCAGTTTCCCTCCCGTATTCCAATCAAAATTGTTGCGAAGAGGAAACCATGGCATTGCCGTTTGGCGTTACAATCCGTGTGAAATACCGCTTCCTGACATATCGTTGTTAAACCTCAAACGAGATAGAAAAATGAAATTGAAAAGTCTATTGGCAGTAATTCTGGGTGCGACGTTACTTTTTGCATCGAACGCATTCGCCGCCGACAAGGTCGAATTCTGGACGATGAGTATGAAGCCGAAGTTCATTCCCTATTTCACTGAAATAGTGAAGAGCTACGAAGAAAAAAATCCTGGAGTGCAGGTCGAGTGGGTTGATTACCCCTGGGATGTCATTCAGGCCAAACTGGTTTCACGTGTTGCCGCCGGCAAGCCGCCTGCGCTGGTATACCTCAATGTCCCCTGGGCTGAAGAATACGCACGTCAAGGAGTGATTGTGCCGGTGGATAGCTTGATAGCCAGCACCAAGGGCAGTTACACCAAGGGTGCAATTGACGACGTCACGTTCAACGGAAAAATTTATGGTTTTCCGCAATCCAGCAACATCGCCGTCATTGCCTATAACACCAAATTATTCAAAGCTGCCGGATTGTCGGGCGCACCCAAAAGTCTTGCCGAGCAAATCGATTTTGCCAAACAAATTCGCGCCAAGACAGGGAAGGCGGGCTTTGGTCCTGCCCTGGGTAAAGTCGACGGTGTTTTTCTGCAGCAGGGTTTGCCGCTTATCAAGGATAACAAGGCAATATTCAATTCTCCAAAACATATTGAATTGATAGAGAAGCTCGCCGAAGCTTACAAAGAGGGCGCGCTGTTGAAGGACAACTTGTTCGCAGAAGATAATTTCCCATCTTTGACCGATGCCTACAAGGGTGGACGCTTGGGCATGTTCGTAGCGCCTCCGGTCGGAGTTAAACGGATTCAGGCTGAAGCCAAGGACGTATATGCAATTACCGACATTGCGCCCGCACCGCTTGGACCTACAAAAATTGCGGATGGTGGCTGGCTATTTCACTTTGCCGTGCCAAAAGGCGTTGATCCGAAATTAATGCCCGCCATAGGCATATCTGACTAATGCCGATAATCAGCTTGAATTCTGCAAGGCGTCCGGAGGGATGCCAACGTCGGTCAAGGCAGCCAAGGATTCCTATTTCCAAACAGCGTCGGATAACGCCGGCGCGTTTGAAAAAGCTGTTTCTGCGGCTGCGGGGTCCATGAAATATGCGCGCACGTTATATGTTTCCGGAGTGCCTGACTATGACGAGTTGCGTCGTGTGTTGGTCAAGGCAGTTGAGGCGGGTGTAACCGGGAAGAAAGACATCAAGGTAGCGCTCGATGCCGCAGTTGCAACCTGGAATAAAAAACTCGCCAAGTAATCCCTGTTAATTCGGCATTTGTTGCTTGTACGTCGCTCATTCAATGCGCCGGACACATGAAGAACTGGCTGTGTGATTCAAGATCGTTCGCCTGCTCCCGGATGTATCCGGGCAGGCGAACAGGAAGCTGCCAACCTTTGCGAGTAAATCAAGCTAAAGAGTTGGAATGCATATGAAAACTCCATCCCGACACGCACTGCAAGCCTACTTTTTTCTGGCTCCCGCACTCGTTCTGCTCGCCACTTTTTCCTTATGGCCGGTAGGATTTGGCGCTTATCTCTCCTTTACCGATTACAGTATCGTCAAGCCATCGACATGGGTTGGCCTGGACAATTATCGCGAGATATTCGACAACGACATGTTCGTCACGGGGCTGAAAAACTCGTTCAAGTTCCTGCTCATTGTGCCGATCATTCAAATTGCCGGCATCGCGCTCGCGGTAATGGTGAACAACAGCTTTCACGGCAATCAGTTATTTCGCGTGGCCTTCTATGTGCCGGTCGTGACCACCGTCGCGGTTGTAGGGATCATGTGGCAATTCATGTTTAACGAAAGCGGCACGATCAATTATGTGCTTTCTACAATACACTTGATCAACGAACCTATCGGCTGGTTGTCGGATGATTCCGTTGCGTTGTATGCGGTCATGTTCGTGACCATCTGGCGCGGTATCGGATGGTATATGGTGTTGTACCTTGCCGGGCTGCAGGCCATTCCATCCGAAATGCAGGAAGCGGCAATTCTCGATGGGGCAAATCGTTGGCAGCGGTTCTGGAAGATTACTGTCCCGATGCTGTTGCCCACGATATTGGTATGCACGATCATGTCGACCCTGGCCGCATTGAAAGCCTATCAGGAAGTTGATGTCCTGACGCAAGGCGGGCCCATGGATAGTACCTTCACTGCCCTGTACTATGCGTACGACCAGGGATTCAAGCATCTTCAGTACGCTCGGGGTTTGGCGGCCAGCGTTGTGGTGTCGCTGGTGTGCATAGTTTTTGCAGCCCTAAGCTTCCGTTTCATCAAGCCTCAGCATCGTTAGGAATGTCTTGATGAAATCCCGTACCTTGCGCGCATTGCCACGGCTGCTGAGTCTGTATGC
>Ga0207118_1224_pt1 | contig 9772 bp, 7 predicted proteins | sample Alteio_BWMinHeat_42_FD_153507 | JGI IMG/M metagenome (GOLD analysis project Ga0207118, IMG submission 153507) | Enriched cells from forest soil in Barre Woods Harvard Forest LTER site, Petersham, Massachusetts, United States -... | ecosystem: Environmental > Terrestrial > Soil > Temperate forest >...
GCGGCAGCGAGGGTTGGAACTGAAGGACGAGGGGCCGCCAAGTCGGCGCGCGGAACCGACGGGACTCTTTCGGCGTGGACTGCCGAGATGCTTTGCAGCAGGAGGTGGCCGAGTTTGGCGAAGGTGGCGGCTTCCTGGCGGGAAATGCGGCGTTGCGCGAGGAGGCGAAAGACCTGGCCGAGGGCCCGGTTCACGCCAACGGCGGTGGTGAGATCAGCGGAGACCAAGTAGAGTTCGGGAAGATCGAAGGAGCGGCCGACGACGGCGCCCCCTCCGAGGCCGGGTGCGCCAAACAATTGCTCTTCGCGTTCGGAGTGGTAGTGGCAGAGGGAGGGATGAATGTCGGAGCGGGCCATGGTGCATTGGCGGCCGTCGGAGAACATAAACTGGCAACGCTCGGGCAACGGATCGGTTTCCGGCGGAAGGTTGAGAGTGTCGTCGTGGCGGTAGGGGTACGCCTTGGGAGCGAAGCGTGCAGGCGGAACATGGTAGGCATTTGCGGGGAAAGGGCCCTTTTGGCGCTCGACTTCTTTAACGCGCGAAAGCTCCTGATCGCCATGACTTTCGCGCGAAGAAACCGGATCATCGGAGGCAATTGGGTTATTGTTGGCCTTGTTCGTCGGGAGATCGGCGCGGTTGAGTTCGGCAGGATTCTCGACAGAAAAAGGCGGCGGGACTTTTTTACCCGCAAAAAGCGCATCCTGTGGGTAGCCTTTTTGCGGAAGATGGCCGTTGGTTGATTCTTGTGCGGTAGTCATATGCAATGTTATCTCTAGAGTTAACCGACGTCAACAGGGTACTATGTGGATAACTTACGAGCCTGTGGAAAAGTTGAGGTAGATGGTCTTGCTCACATTTGGGAAACGGCGCGCCGGGATTCATTCGAACGACCGAGTTACTCTCGGGGTACGGGTATACTGGGAACAGGCACTTCGCTATGATTGGCTCTAAGCGCGGTGAAAGGTGCTGGATTGGTCGAAATGTCCGGCGGTAGAAAGCGTGCCCGGCAAGGTGAGCGGGGCTTGGGTGTTCCGGGGGACGCGTATTCCTGTGGCGGCTGTTTTTGAGAACCTGGAGGACGGCCTAACGATCGACCAGGTTGTGGGCTTATTCGACGGACTGACGCTCGAGCAGGTAAAGGTAGTTCTGGAATTCACCGCTCATAGTCTCGTAATCCCTTTCCCCTCGCGGTAATGCGCATCCTTTTCGACCAAGGGACGCCCGTGGCCATTGGCGATGCGCTGCAAAATCATTCGGTCCGGACGGCAAACGCGCAGGGCTGGAGCACGCTGACCAATGGAGAGCTTTTGCGCGTTGCCGAGGAGGCCGGTTTCGACGTGCTGCTCACGACTGAAGTCAGAGTCCCGTTAGGGACGGAACATAGTAGCCCAGCGCGGAAGCGGTGGGTCGCGGATGGTCCATCAGGAGAGCCCCGGAGAGGCGGCACAAACCTAATCCAACAAGTCTCGCGGATCGTATTCAAGGCCATGCCGCCGCAGAAGGTGTGCGGCAATGTGTCGCCCCTCACGCTGCCCGGCAGGCGCGTTTCCGCGCCTGCCGGGCGGCTCCGGGGCTTAATGCTATCGCACCAAGGCTTCCCAGGGCTTCCGCCCTGGGCTAATTTCTGCCGCCCCTGACGGGGCTTTCCACCCCGACGAGCGCAAAGCCGGCGCCTCGTAGGGGACTTCGGTTCCACCACCCCAGCATGCACGAATGCGGTGCATGCTGGGGGCCCCGGTTTCGCGCTGGGCTAATTTCTGTCGCCCCTGTCGGGGCTTCACGTAGCGGAAATTTCGTGCATTGCGGCAGATACTCCACTGGTGCGGATGCCGCCCTTGAAGGGCGCTGCATAGAACGTGCTTGATCGGGGGTTTTGGCTCGACTAAGGAAGAGCAGAATGGGAGACTAGGCGGCGATGGCGACGAATCAGCTGACCAACGCGCAGGCGGGCGCCGTGCTGGATGTGAGCGCGCCGCGCCATGCGGCCTTCGACCTGACGGGCAGGCTCTCTCGCAATCTGGAGACGATCACGGCGTTTTTCCTTTTCCTTTTCGTGATCGCCCAACCTGTTTCGATCGCCGCATCGCATATTGCCTATGCAGGCGCCGCTTTTGCCTGGGTTCTGCGGCTGGCGTTTGTGCGCCGCGGCGCGCTGAAAAGCTCGCCGCTCGATCTGCCGATCCTGATCTACCTGGTGCTGTGCGCGGTATCGACCTTGCTCTCGCCTCTGCCGATTTCGAGTTGGGAGGGAATGCGCAAGGTTGCGCTGATCTTTCTCGTTCTGGTGGTAGCACAGAACGTCGCGAATGCGCGCCGCGCCAAGCAATTGCTGGCGGTTCTTTTTCTTTCTTCGCTGGCCGCATTCGCCTGGGCGGGCTGGAACTACGCGGATGGCGTGGGATTGCGCATCCATAATCCGCAGCCGGATACGACGTTTTATCGCGCCGGCATCCGCGACAATGACGTGATTCTGCTAGTGGACGGGCGCAACATAGAAAAGCCGCAAGAGTTTTTGCAGCGCGTGGAAACCGAACCGCCGGGCAAGCCCATGCAGCTTCGCGTGGTGCACGGAAGCGGCATCGAGATCATGAAAGATGCCGTTCCGGTGGCGGTGCCATTCGGCGATGGCGCGCGCGCGAGAAGCTTGAGCGATCTGGGGATGCAAGTGGAAACCGACCGGCCCGAGCGCGCCCGGGCTTTCTACAGCCATTACGTAACCTATGCCGCGGTGCTGCAGCTTCTGGGCTGCCTCGTTTTCGGACTGTGGCTGAGCCATCGCGGGCGCTCGCCGCTTTCGAGCGCGATTTTCGCGGGACTCCTGATCGCGTTTGGGATCGCACTGGGAATGACGCTCACGCGCGCCTCCTGGCTGGCGTTTGCCTTCGGATGCGTGGTCGAGCTTTGCTTCTTTCTCAAACACTGGTCGAGGACGGTGATTATCCCCGCGATTCTCATCGTGGCCGTCGCGGGAACAACCGTGGCCATGCACCAGTGGCGCCGCATGGGCCTCATCGCTCTAAATGATGCCGGCACCGACTATCGTCTGCTGATGTGGCGCGACGGAATCAAACTGATCGAAGCGCATCCCTGGTTTGGCGTGGGCATGAACGTAGTGCGGGACGACCCATTCCGATATGAACTGCAGGCCTACAAGAAGTACGGCGTGCTGCTGCATTTTCATTCGACGCCGATCGAGATTGGCGTCGAATTGGGGCTGCTGGTGCTGGGCGCGTGGATCGCGCTGATGGCGGCATATTGGCTCATGCTGGCGCGCTTGGTGGCCAGAAGCCGCAAAATGGACGATCCTTTTCGTTATGGGCTTTCGTTGGGAATTTTGGGCGCTACGAGCGCGTTCCTGGCGAGTAGCGTGGTGCACTACGACTTTGGCGATTCGGTGGTGGTGTTTCTCTTCTGGTTTTTGGCGGGATTGGCGCTGGCGCTTTATCACCAGCTAAATGCGAAGGCACAGAGGCAACTCAGGCAGGAAGAAGCCTCAGGTCTCCCGACGGAAAGCGTCGGGACGACCTGAGCTACAAACTCTTCTGGTTTTTGGCGGGATTGGTGCTGGCGCTTTATCACCAGCTAAATGCGAAGGCACAGAGGCAACTCAGGCAGGAAAAAGCCTCAGGTCTCCCGACAGAAAGCGTCGGGACGACCTGAGCTACAAATGCTCTTGGCTTGATTGTTCAGAGGGATTCTTCGGGTGTACGGCGTAAACCCGTGGCCGGTAGATCAGCTGGCGCCGCGGCCTAGCGCGACATGGGGAATCGTCTTCACGAAGATTTTCAAATCCAGCCACAATGACCAGTTGTCGATGTAGGCGAGATCAAACTGCACGAGCCGATCGAAGCTGAGGCGGTTGCGGCCCTCGAGCGTCCACAAACACGTGAGGCCGGGACGCATGCGCAAGCGGCGGCGCTGCCAGGGCGCGTACCTTTCGACTTCCTCCGGCAGGGGCGGGCGCGGGCCGACGAAAGACATGTCTCCGCTCAGCACATTCCAGAGCTGCGGCAGTTCATCCAGGCTGAATTTACGCAGCCAGCGGCCGAGCGGCGTGCAGCGCGGATCGTTTTTCATCTTGAATGCGAAGCCCTCAATTTCGTTGAAAGCCTCCAGCTCGGAGCGAAGCTCATCGGCATTGGCGACCATGGAGCGGAATTTATACAGCGTAAAGCGACGGCCGTTGAGGCCGCAGCGAATCTGGCGATAAAAGATGGGACCGGGAGAAGTGAAGCGCACGAGAATTGCCAGAATCAGCATCAGGGGGGCGAGCACGATGAGCGCTAATGCGCTCACAATGAGGTCGGCGGCGAGCTTGGCAAACAACGCCAATTCGTTATTGGGCGTGGAACCCAACGTCAGCAGGGGAACGTGACGCAGATTTTCCAGGTGCACTCGCGGGAACGTGCGCGGGAAAAAACCGAGATCGACGCGAGTGCGGATGCCTTCCTTGTGGCAGCGATCGATGAGAGGCTCCAGACGCTCGAGTTCGTCGTTGTTGACGGCGACCAAGAGTTCGTCGACGACATGATTCTGGAGAATCCCGTACGCGTCGGCCAAAGCGAAGATGGGATATTGAGATTTCAACCCGCTGATTCTGGGGTCCACTTCCGCACCCGGATTCACAAAACCGATCAGACGCAGGCCCATCGGCTCGCTTTGTTCGATCAAAGAGGCGAGTTCGCGGGCATTCTGGCCGAGCCCGACGATCAGGCAGTAGTGGAATCTTTGCAGCCTGTCGCGCAGGCGCCGGCTGCCGCCGAGCAAAGCCATTCTGCCGGCAACGAGGAGCACAAAATTAACGGCGGCGATCGTGAGGATAAAGGCCCGGCTGATATAGTCGGCCCGAACAAAGTACAAGGCGGCGTTTAAAACGATCAGTCCCAGGATGATTACCTTCGCCGCGTCGAGTACGACTTGCTGGCGGCTGCGAAGCTCAATATCGCGGTAAATGCGCAGGAAGTGGCCAATCAGAAACCAAATGATCAAGATAGCGAGGAAGAGCCGCCCGTAGATCCGAAAGGGGTAAATCGCGGGGTGCACGACACCGGGGGCCACCATGCGGGTGAGCACACTTATGCGGACCCAGTAGGCCAGCGGGAATGACAGCGCCGTCAGGCCGAGATCGAGAAGCCCGGAAATGGAGCCCAGCAGCGCGGAACGACGTTGGAACATCTACTCTCCGTCACAGCGGCGCGAAATCCGAGTATCGGGCGAGAGCTGGCCTTGCTGCCTTGTTCAGGCGAAACAGACCGGGCCAAATGCAAGCGAACGATTAGAATACGCGTTCCTGGCGGCGCAAGGTTCCAAAGGTGCCGATATTGGCAATGAGCAGCGCCGCGCGAAATTGGTTGTCGTTTCGAAGCGGCCCCAGTGCAAGACGCCGATACTCAAAGCTAATTCCACAGCAACTGCCATTGTAGCTCGCCTGGACGACTTCGTATTGCAGGGAGTGCTGAATCGTATCATAGGCGAACGAGGTGGCCGTGTTCCAGCCTTTGCGATTCATCTGGCCCCAACCCGCAGTCATGCGGATCTGATTCTGCTCAGGTTGCAAGATGGGATCGGTGTTCAATCTGAACTGAGCCAGGCTCAGGAAGGATTGCTGGAAGGGATGCACGGTGCCAATCAAACCGATGACGGCTAATCGGTTGGGAAGGAAGTCGTAGTCGGTCTCCAACTGAATGTCATATCGGGCGCTGTAGTTCATTTTTATATTGCTGACGATGGGGGACCAGCGGCGGGGTTGATCGGCGAAGGCAAACGGGGTGATGTCATCGAGCGCGGCAAAGACGTTGCGCTGACCGGGAACCAGAGCTCCGCCGAAGGTAGGATCGAAATAATACTTTGCCGCGAGACGCCAAGTGAGAAATTCTTCGGCCTGACCATCGGCGGTTTTGCGGAAAAAGCGCTGGGTGAGGCTGGATTCGAGTTCGCTGGTATCGGTGATGGTGTCGTCTTCATCGAAGCGAATGATGCGGCTGAAATCCTGAATGCCGGTTACGTAGTTGTAGACAATCAGAGGCTCGATCACGTGCTTCCACTTGGTCTTGCCGCGGTCCCATATCCTTTCGAATGCAGGAGGGCGCAATTCGACGCTGAACTCGCCGTCGGTGCGGACCAGGCCTTGCGCTACCGGTATGCCGTTCACGAGTTGCTCGTTGTAGTCCGTGAACCGGAATCCCGCCGTGCTGGTGATTCCAAACCACGATCCCCAGCGCAGGGGAAGGGTCATGCGCGGGGCGATCTCGGAGCGCTCGACATACTGCGCTGTATCAATGATCGTGTCGGAACGACGCACCGCGCCGGTAACGCTGTCGAAGCCAAAGTAGACGGGCCATTTGTTCCAGAAGGATCGGTCCACGGAACTGAAGCGCGCTTCCGGGGCGCTGCGGATGACGATGCTGGTTTCGGGTTGGGCGTTGAGGAAATCCTGATAATTCAGAGCCGCGAAATTCAGGCTGAATCCGTGAAAGTTATTGGTTATGAAAGCATTGCTGTGTTGCTCGGAAACGGTCGCTTCGTTGAACGTGGTGGCGAACGCGAGGCGGAAGGTGAGTGAACTCAGATAATTAAGGTCTCCCACTCCGCGCCATCCGTGCCCAAAATTCGAAGTGAAGAGAAGGCTGGCCTCGCTGCCGCCTTCGGGAATGAGAGTCCCGTTTGCACCGCCGGGTATTCCTCGATCCTCCACCCCATAATAGTGAATGCGCAAATTCATGTTGGCTTCCGGCACAGCGCGGAGATCGACGCTTTGGCCGTATCCTCGCTTGCTCAAGTATTGAGCACCAACCTCGGAATCGAACCAGTCCGTCGGCGCCCAGTAGTACGAATCGCCGAATATGAAGCCATTCACGGAATTGTCCGAGACTTCCGGCAGCAGGAAGCCGGATTGGCGCACTTTTTCGCTCGCCGGTATGCTGGCGTAGGGAAGGTAGATGAGGGGCACCTTCAGCAATCGAAAATTCGCGCGAACCAGCACCACCTTATCGTTCACTTTTAAAGTGGAACGGACGGAGTAGAACTTCCAAACCGGGCGGTTCGGCATGCAAATGGTGAGCCATGCCTTCCTGAAGACGTAGGTTTGCTCGGCGACGCGGTCCACTTCGTCCGCTTCGAAGGAGATCGGGTTGGTGGAGAACAGCACATTGGGGTTGGGGCGCCGAGCGACGTTGATCGTTCCGCGGACGTGAAGGAAAGCGCCCTGATCGGTGCGGATGTTGTAGTGGCCTTCGGGAGCCTCGATGTGTTCTGTGTTGTAGTCGAAGATGACGTGGCCGCGCGCGAGGACGTCGTATGTTTTCGGATCGTATTCGATGTGATCGGCCCTCAGCCGTATAGTCAAATAGCGCACGTCCACGTCGCCATCGGCGACATAGCGGTCGCCTTGTCTCGTCTGTCGATTCGCTTCCAAACGGACGATGCCCCGTCCCACGGGCACTTGGATTTGAGCCCGAACCGCGGATGCAAAGAAGAGCGGAAGCAATAAAACGGCCAGAAGGCGCGGGAGGAGAACGGGCGAGGCTTCGATTTTTTCAGGGGCGACTTGCTCAGGGGCGGATCCGGGATCGTTGGCAGGAGCAGCGCCATCGGACCTGGGATGATGCAAAACCGGCAATGCCTGTGACGGATTTTTCGATTTCATGCTAATGAAGTCCCTGTAACCACTCCCGAAGACACTGCTGCCCCAGTGGGGCGGATTCGGGGGCGAAACGCGCGGTATCGGAGCGCAACCGATTAACGGACAGACCGGTTACGCTGCCGATCTCGGCGGCATGCCCGATCAACCAGCGCTCGAAGTGCTTCGCCGACGCTTCGGGATGAAACTGAAACGCGAGCAAAGATTTCCCGTAGCTGAATGCCTGGTTTCGACAAATCGCCGTGGAGGCAAGGAGTTCAGCGCCTTCGGGAAGATCGAACGTGTCACCATGCCAATGGAGGACCGGCACGCCTTCGAGGCACCTCATCGGACCATGTTTACCTGCGGGGCTGAGCGTAACCGGCGCCCATCCGATTTCTTTCGCCGGCCCAGGATAAACATGAGAACCCAAGGCGCGGGCAAAAAGTTGCGCGCCGAGACAAATTCCCAGCGCAGGACGGGCAAAATTCACCCGTTTTTGAATGATAGCGATTTCGTCGGCCAGGAAGGGATACTTTTCTTCCTCATAGACTCCGATCGGGCCGCCCAGAACCACCAGCAGGTCGCAATCGGCGAGTTCGGCGCTACGCAGGTCGTTTATCCCCACGTCGCAATAGTGGATTTGATAGCCGCTCGAGGTGAGTACGGTTTCAAAGGCGCCGAGGTCTTCGAAGTGGACATGCCGGATGGCCGCTGCGGTTTTCACAGGGAAGCGGCAGCATTATAACCCACAGGCAGTCCCAGGGCTTCCGCCCTGGGCTACATTATGTCGTCCCTACGGGACTCAAGAAAGGTGCGCAGGAGCGAGATGATCCACGGTAAGATTCTGGCCGCTCAGGGAGAGACGCGTCCAGCGCCAAGGTTCATCATGAGCGGCACTCAGAGGGGACGAGCTTGAGGCGGTTTGTGCGGAGTTCTGGTATCGTCACTCTTGCGCTTGGAACAATTTTAGCCTGCCAATTGAGACCTACTCAGCTTCCAAAAGCCCAATCGACCGCAGTTTCCAAACCGACCGGCCTGCTTTATGACGACATTTATTTAAAGCACCTGTCGGGCAATAGCGGCCATCCCGAACGGCCGGAGCGCCTGATCTCTATCCGCGAGGCTTTGGAGAAGGCGGGCCTGATGCAAAGTTTGTACCCAATTCATCCGCGCCGCGTCACCGAGGAAGAATTGGAACTTGTGCACAAACCGTCTTACATCGCGCTGGTTCGCAGGGAATTATCGAACGTGCAGGGGTATCGTGAACTCAGCACAGGGGACACGCTGGTGTCCAAGGATTCGTTAGAAGCGGCTGAATTTGCCACTGGAGGCGTGCTGAACGCGGTTGACGCCGTGATGCAGGGGAAGGTGAAGAACGCTTTCGCCGCGGTAAGGCCGCCGGGGCATCATGCCACGCCGACTCGGGGGATGGGATTCTGCATCTTCAACAATGTGGCCATCGCCGCCCGTTATATTCAGAAAAAGTATGGCTTGCAGCGCGTCTTGATCGTGGACTGGGATTACCACCACGGGAATGGAACGCAGGAAACGTTTTACGAAGATGGTTCCGTCTTTTACTTCAGCACTCACCATTACGGAGCTTATCCAGGAACCGGGTCGGCGGCGGAAACCGGCGCCGGGAAGGGCGCGGGGAAGATTCTGAACGTTCCGCTGCCTCCGGGAGCAACGGATGCACAGATCGAGGAGGCGTTTCAAACCAAGCTCGTCCCGGCAGCGCGAAATTTCAAGCCCGATTTCATTCTGATCAGCGCCGGCTTTGATGGAATGCGGAACGACCTGCTCGGCGTCTTCGATATTACGCCGGCAGGTTTCGCAACGATTACGCGCATAGTGGCCGGTCTTTCGAAGGAACTTTGCCAAGGGCGGCTGGTTTCGGTGTTGGAAGGCGGTTACCGGCTGGATGGGCTGGCTGAAAGCGTTTTGGCACACGTGAAGGTGCTGCAGGAAGAGTGATCGAAGTTGGATGTATCACCCCTTGCGCCACCCCAACGCGCGCAGGCGGGGCGCATTGGGGTGGCGCAAGGGTTTGCGGATATTTTCCTAACGCGAATCTCCCAGGGCTTCCACCACCCCAACGTGCGCAAAGGCAGCGCACGCTGGGGACCCCGTTTCGCCCTGGGCTAATTTCTG
>Ga0207118_1080_pt3 | contig 9757 bp, 8 predicted proteins | sample Alteio_BWMinHeat_42_FD_153507 | JGI IMG/M metagenome (GOLD analysis project Ga0207118, IMG submission 153507) | Enriched cells from forest soil in Barre Woods Harvard Forest LTER site, Petersham, Massachusetts, United States -... | ecosystem: Environmental > Terrestrial > Soil > Temperate forest >...
ACCCAAGCCGAAGCCTATCAAAAAGCACGGCAGCGTCTGCATGATTTGCGCGCCATGCTGCGTCGTGGCGTCGATGCACCTGTCACCTCGGCGTCAGTGCGCACCGATACCATACGCGAATTTGCAAAAGCAGATTATCTGCAGGCGGTAGCAAAGGCAAAAGAGTACATCATGGCGGGCGACCTGATGCAGGTACAGGTCGGCCAGCGCATCAAAAAACCGTATGTCGATTCGCCGCTCAGCCTGTATCGCGCACTGCGCTCGTTGAACCCCTCGCCGTATATGTATTTCTACAATTTCGGTGACATGCAGATCGTCGGCGCATCACCTGAAATTTTGGTGCGCAACGAAAGCACCGATGGCGGCGGCAAAAAAGTGACTATACGGCCGCTAGCAGGTACGCGCCCACGCGGCTCCACGCCGGAGCATGACGCCGAACTAGCAACTGAACTGCTCGCAGACCCCAAAGAAATTGCAGAACACGTGATGCTGATCGACCTGGCGCGCAATGACATCGGCCGCATCGCAGAAATCGGCAGCGTCAAGGTCACTGACAAATTTGTAATCGAAAAATACTCGCACGTGCAGCACATCGTCTCCAATGTTGAAGGGACGCTGCAGCCCAACCTGTCGAATCTCGACGTGCTGAAAGCGACCTTCCCGGCCGGAACATTGTCAGGTGCGCCGAAGGTACGCGCGATGGAGCTGATCGACGAGCTTGAGTTGACCAAGCGCGGCATCTACGGCGGCGCATGTGGCTATCTTTCTTTTGGCGGTGAAATGGATCTGGCAATTGCAATCCGCACCGGTGTGATCAAGGATGGCATGTTGTACGTGCAAGCTGCAGCTGGCATCGTCGCCGACTCAGTGCCCGAAATGGAATGGCAGGAAACGGAAAACAAGGCCCGCGCTGTACTCAGGGCGGCCGAGCAGGTACAAGATGGTTTGGATGGGGAGCTCTGACATGCTGCTAATGATCGATAACTACGACTCCTTTACCTATAACCTGGTACAGTATTTTGGCGAACTGGGTGAAGACGTCCGCACTTTCCGTAACGATGAAATCACATTGGACCAAATCGCCGCGATGAAACCGGATCGCATCTGCATTTCGCCAGGACCGTGTACACCGCATGAAGCGGGCGTATCGGTGCCGGTGCTGCAGCGTTTCGGTGGAGAGATTCCGATACTCGGCGTTTGCCTCGGTCATCAAAGCATAGGCGCAGCGTTCGGCGGCAACGTCATTCGTGCCCAGCAGGTTATGCATGGAAAAACCTCGACGATCGAACACACCGGCGTCGGCGTGTTCAGGAATTTACCAAGCCCTTACACGATCATCCGCTACCACTCGCTGGCGATCGAGCGGTCGACATTGCCGAACTGCCTGGAGATTACCGCGTGGACCGAAGACGGTGAAATCATGGGCGTGCGGCACAAGACATTCGATATTGAAGGTGTGCAGTTCCATCCGGAATCCATCCTGTCCGAACACGGTCATGCATTACTGAAGAATTTTTTGATACGCTAAGAACGAGCGCGACACGGATCCCTGCATTCGCAGGGACGACTAGACTAACGAAAGTACTGAGGAATCGTCATGTCGATCACCCAACAAGAAGCGCTTCTGCGCATCATCGAACATCGCGAGATTTTCCATGATGAGATGTTGTCGCTGTTCCGTAAATTGATGGGTGGCGAAATGTCGCCGGTCATGATTGCAGCATTAACGATGGGTTTGCGGGTCAAGAAGGAATCCATAGGTGAAATCACTGCCGCGGCACAAGTGATGAGAGAACTCGCAACCAAAGTACCTGTGACCGACACCCGGAACCTTCTCGATATCGTCGGTACCGGGGGCGACGGCGCACAGACTTTCAATATCTCGACGGCATCGATGTTTGTTGCTGCCGCAGCTGGAGCCCGGGTCGCAAAACATGGCGGGCGCAGCGTCTCGTCCTCCTCCGGCAGCGCCGACGTGCTGGAATCTCTGGGCGCCAACATCAACCTGAAGCCGGAGCTGGTCGCGCAATCGATCGAGCAGACCGGCATCGGTTTCATGTTTGCGCCCAACCACCACGCTGCGATGAAACACGCAGCACCGGTCCGCAAGGAACTCGGTGTACGCACGATATTCAACATCCTCGGGCCGCTTACCAATCCGGCCGGCGCACCGAATATATTGATGGGCGTGTTTCATGCCGATCTGGTCGGCATACAGGCACGTGTATTGCAACGCCTGGGCGCGCAGCATGCAATCATCGTCTGGGGCCGCGACAACATGGATGAGGTATCGCTAGGTGCTTCGACCATGGTCGGCGAATTGGTGAATGGCGAGATTCGTGAATACGATATTCATCCGGAAGATTTTGGCCTGCAAATGACTGCCAGTCGCAATTTAAAAGTAGCGGGCGCAGTGGAGTCGAAGGAAAAAATCTTTGAAGCACTGGATAACAAAGTCGGTCCTGCGCGCGACATCGTCCTGTTGAATGCGGGTACGGCGTTATATGCGGTAGGTGTCGCTGCTTCAATCGCCGATGGGTTAAGCAAGGCCCGTGAAGCAGTAGCGTCAGGCGCGGCACGTGCCAAGCTGGAGCAATTTGTGAAGGTGACTCAGCAGCTGGGCGCGACTTGATCCTCTCAAAAAATTGTTGAGAAATTGCGAGTGCCTCGCCCGGCAAAGCGTCCAGGTATTTTCTGCATGCGTTTATAAAGTAGTTCCCCAATAACCCATATCGCCGCAAACAATATGTCCGACATTCTGAATAAAATTCTCGAGGTCAAAGCTGACGAAGTCGCTGCAGCGAAAAAATATCGTGATCTCGCGAGCCTGCGGCGTGAGGTGGAAAACAACGCCGAATTGCGCGGTGGATTACGTGGATTCGAAGCCGCCCTGCGCGCGAAAATCGCGGCCGGTAGTGCCGCCGTCATTGCTGAAGTGAAAAAAGCATCGCCATCGAAGGGTGTATTGCGCGCCGATTTTCGACCTGCTGATATCGCGGCGAATTACGCTGAACACGGTGCTGCGTGCTTGTCGGTTTTGACCGATCTACAGTTCTTTCAAGGCACTCCAGAATATCTGAAGCAAGCGCGTGCTGCTTGCACTATCCCGGTACTGCGGAAAGATTTCATGATCGATCCTTACCAGGTGTATGAGGCAAGGTCATGGGGGGCAGACTGCATACTGTTGATCGTGGCCGCGCTGGATCATGGCTTGATGGCAGAGCTGGAAGCGTGTGCGCTGGAGTTGGGAATGGGTGTGCTGGTTGAAGTACATAACGCCGAGGAATTGACTGCAGGGTTGCGTTTGAAAACGGCGATGCTCGGGATTAATAATCGCAATTTGCGCACGTTCGAAGTGTCACTGCAAACCACGATAGCTTTGCTACCGCGAATTCCGTCCGAGAAGTTGGTAATTACCGAGTCAGGGATTTTGGCGCCGGATGATGTGAAGCGGATGCGTGATGCGGATGTGCATGCGTTTCTGGTGGGTGAAGCATTTATGCGGGCGCCGGAGCCGGGGGTGGAGTTGGGGCGGTTGTTTGGTTGAGGCCGTTGTCGTCGCTTGAATATGGACGAACTCCTTTCCCCTTGCCATTCCGGCGACTTACGATGCATGGCAAACGTCACTAGGTTTCGGCATTCGTTGGGACGACGGAGCTATGAATATAGCTCCCTTTATATTGAAATTACTTTAACCAAGCAAAGCGCAATCGAACAGCAGCAACCGGCTTCGCTTGCGGTGCCAACGCCATCTGCGGCGCGGCATCTGCGCCAAGCTTTACATTAAACGTCATAAGTTCATCCCGCCGGAACGCATGCAACGGAACCACATCACCAACACGATAACGTCCGAGCATCCCATCCAGATTAGCCGCTGATACACGCAAGCCATCGACCGCGATCAATACGTCACCCGCCGACAATCCCGCTCGATGGGCGGCCTCACCTTCATATACGTTCGCCAGCTTGCAGTCGTTGCCGTCACGCATAGTACGTACTCCAAGCGAAGGCTTCACATCTTTACGGGTATCAGCAAGCTCTACGCCAAACGGCGCAAGTAACTTCGCAAGCGGCAGATCGTCGATGCCGCGCACATAACGATCCAGCACCCGCTTCATTCTTAAGCCGGTCACTTCGTCGAACAGCGCGTCGATTTCAACCTCCGTTACGCCTTGCCCTCCCTTCTTGCCATCTGAATAAAAATCCCGACCATAGCGCTGCCACAACATGCGCATGACATCATCCAGCGACTTCTTTCCCTTGGTCTCGGCACGTATCGTCAGATCAAGTGCAAGTGCAATCAGCGAGCCCTTGGTGTAGTAGCTCACGATCGCATTCGGCGAGTTTTCATCCTGCCGATAATATTTGGTCCACGCGTCGAAGCTGGATTCCGCCACGCTTTGCTTGTGTCGACCGCTGCCACGCAACACACCGTTAATCGGCTTTGCGAGCAATTTTAAATAAGCCGGCTCGTCAATCACACCACTGCGCTTCAGCATCAAGTCATCGTAATAACTCGTGAAGCCTTCGAACAACCACAATAGCGGCGTGTAACCTTCGGTCTGCAAATCATAGGGGGCAAACACCTCCGGTTTGATGCGCTTGACGTTCCATGTGTGGAAATACTCGTGGCTGCACAAACCGAGAAAACCCCGATAGCCATCGCTCATTTCCTTTTGCGATTTGACTGGCAGCTCGGACCGCGCGCAAATCAGTGCGGTAGATGCACGATGTTCGAGCCCGCCATAACCATCGCCGACAACCATGGTCATGAAGACGTAGCGGTTCATGGGGGCGCGCTTGGTCCTGGGCTCGAAAAACGCGATTTGCGCCTCACAGATTTTTTGCAGATCCGCAGTCAGCCGTGCCATATCAAGGTTGGGCACGCGACCGGTGATCGCCAAGTCGTGCGGCACACCGTGCGCGTTGAACGTCGCCAGTGCGAAGGTACCCATCTCCACCGGATGGTCGATCAGCTCGTCATAATTTTGGGCGATGTATGTCCCGAATCCATAGCGCTTCGCTTTCAGCTCCGGTAACGCCGTGGCGACACGCCAAGATTTACCTGCAGCATCATCGGGCCGCTGGATGTCGACTATATGCGGCAACGATTCCTGTCCTGCAACGCGAAGATAGACACTACTGCCGTTAAAAAATCCGTGTGTCTGATCCAGGTGTGCAGTCCGCACCGACAAATCCCACGCATATACGTCATAGCGCAAGGTCAATGCATGGTCGCAGGGCGCTGCCTGCCAGGTATGTTTGTCGAGCTTAAGTAGAACGATTTTTTTGCCATTGGAGCGCGCGTCCATCTGGACGATATTGCGCGCAAACTCACGGATCATGTAACTGCCGGGAATCCATGCCGGAAGCACGAACACCTGTCCTTCAGGATCGGGGGTCGCAACGGTAAGCGTCACTTCAAATAAATGGGCGGCGAGGTCTTTGGGGATGATCGTATAGTTGATTGTGTTCTGCATACTGTTCCCGGAATTAATTTTTTGCACCATGATGTGTTCAGGCTGGACTACTCAGGCGCTCACGCATTTACGTCAACGACGAGTCGCCCACGTATTTTTCCTGCAATGACATCGGGTGCTCTTAGCAATACGTCAGCGAGCGAAATCCCTTGCGTGATCGTCGATAGTTTTTCCATGTCGATATCCCGTGCCAAATGATCCCAGGCGGCTAGCCGCTTTGCACGCGGCGCCATCACGCTGTCGATGCCTATCAGTTTAACGCCACGCAAAATGAATGGCGCTACAGTTGAGGGAAAATCCATCCCTTGTGCAAGACCGCATGCAGTGACCGTTCCTCCGCAGCGCGTCTGCGCGACGGCGTTGGCGAGCATGTGCGATCCGACAGAATCCACGACACCGGCCCATCGCTCTTTTTGCAATGGCTTGCCAGGTGCAGAAAGTTCATTGCGATCGATGACTTCCGCTGCGCCCAGCGATTTCAGATATCCGGTTTCCGACAGCTTGCCTGTCGATGCAACGACCCGATAACCCCACGCGGACAGGATTACGATCGCAATACTGCCAACGCCACCCGACGCGCCGGTTACCAGTATATCGCCCGACTCCTTGGTCACGCCCTGCTCTTCCAGCGCCATTGCACACAACATTGCGGTATAGCCCGCAGTCCCAATTGCCATTGCTGTCCTGGCAGAGATCGCCAATGGTCGCGGTATCAACCAATCACCCTTGAGCCTGGCACGCTGCGCAAGGCAACCCATATGTGCTTCGCCAACGCCATAGCCGTTGAGAATAAATTGATCGCCAGTCTTCCAGTCCGCATGTGAAGAGGCCAGCACCTCGCCCGCACCATCGATCCCGGGCACCATCGGCCACTTGCGGACGACCGGCGATTTGCCGGTAACGGCAAGCGCATCCTTGTAATTTATTGTTGAATAATCGATGCGCACCACGACATCGCCGTCACTCGGCAATTGCACATCTTCAAGCTGCACAACCTGCGCATCGGTCGTGCCATCGGCATTCTTGTTAAGCAGTATTGCGCTGAACATGGTGGACCTCAGAGCCTAGAGATTTGATTATGGTACTCGACATCGCATTACCGCGAAATGTCGTGGATGTTGCTAGTAGGTAGTTACCGGCACGTCAAATCAAACGTCCAAATAAATCCCAGCCGCAATCTGCAGCGAACGTAAAAAAACGCGCACCCGGATCACGGTATGCGCGTTTGAATACAAATGAAGGTAGCTTATTTGATGGAAGCCAACTTCGCCTCAAGTCCCTTGGCGTCAACTGCACCCGGAATTCTCGAGCCATCCATGAAGAAAATAGACGGTGTGCCAGTGATTTTCAATTTGCGTCCCAGCGCCAATACCTGTTCATTTGGCGAAGTGGTACAGCTATCCGGCGCAGGTGCTGGTGCCTTGCTGTTCAGCATCCAGTCATCCCATGCTTTGCCATGGTCCGGCATGCACCAGATATTTTTCGATTTGACTGAGGACTCTGGTGACAGGATGTTGTACATGAAGGTGTAAACAGTCAGGTTATCAATACCCTGCAGCGTCCTCCGGAACTGTTTGCAGTAACCACAGTTAGGATCTTCAAAAATTGCTATCGAACGCGTGCCGTTACCTTTGACGACCTTCACAGCTAAATCGAGCGGCAAATCGGAAAATACGATTTTGTTAATTTCATCCAGACGTTCCTTGGTGAAATCCTGATTGGTTTCCGCGTCAATGACATGCCCTGAAAATATATATTGCGCCTTCTGGTCGGTATAGAGAATATCGCCGTTGAAACGCACTTCATACAATCCTGCGTAAGGCGTTTTCTTGACGGAATCGATCGTGGCGTTTTCGCCCAAGCGTACGGCAACCAATTTTCTGACAGCCGCTTCCTGGGTTGTCTCTGCAAATGAGGTGACCGCAGCCAAACTCAATATTGTCAATAATGACGCCATCCCGATTTTAAACAGTTTCATATTTCCCCTTTAGATTTGTTATCCAATTAGCATGACGGCTTGCGCATTGCATGGCAGATTAGATATCTTTATGACCGGCACTTTATTGACTAAGTTCAATATAGCGGTCCTTCAAATAATTGATTGCCTTCGCATACGCAGGGCTCTTGATTTCCTTGACCGATGCCAGTTTCGCTTCGAGCGCATTTATATCCGGCGCACCCACGCCGCGAGTCCCGTCAGTGAAAAAAATCGTGGGTGTACTGTTGACCCCCACTTTTTGTCCCAATGCCAGCACTTTATCATTCGGCGCAATACATTTCTCCGGTGCTGTCGCAGGCAGTTTGCCATCCAACATCCAATCATCCCACGCTTTCGCATGATGGTTGGAACACCATATATTCCTCGACTTGACTGCTGAATCCGGCGCCAGGATGTTGTACATGAAGGTATACACCGTGACGTTTTGCATTTCGCTCAATGTCTTGCGCAAATGCTTGCAGTATCCACAGTTCGGATCTTCAAACACCGCGATCACGCGCTTGCCATTTCCCTTCACCATTTTCAATGCGAATTCCAGCGGCAGATCGGAGAAATCGATCCTGCTAATTTCCTCAAGTCGATCGCGGGTGAAATCCTTGCGTGTCTTCGTATCGAGTACGTGCCCCGAAAAGAGGTAGTCCCCCTTTACGTCGGTATACAGGATGTCATTCGTCGTTCGGATCTCATACAGGCCGCCGAATGGCGTTTTTTGTACTGACAGGACTTTTAAACTATCACCCAGTCGTACTTCGATTACCTTTTTGACCGCCGCTTCATCCGGCGTCTCTGAAAATGCGATCGCCGTGACCGTAGCCAGTATTGCCATCAACCCGATTTTGACCAGCTTCATAATGTCCTCGTTTTACTAACGCTGCGCATCTTTACCGCTTGCCCATGGCATGCGTAATCAAATGCCTTTTCAGGAACGGTAATTTATTTACCAGGTTCAATCCTGCATTTCGTAATGCGCGCACCGGCTCCAGATTGATCGAAAATAATCGTTCCAGCCCATCTGTCGCCAATTGCATCAAGAGTATATCTTCCTTGCGCTTACGCGCATAACGCGACAGCACACGAGAATCGCCGCAATCACGGTGCGGTTCGCGCGTGGCCACCACGTCCAGCAATGCTGCCACATCGGCAAAACCCAGGTTCATTCCATGTCCGGCCAACGGGTGCACTACATGTGCAGCATCACCGACGAGCGCGACTCGCGGTGCCGTAATCGCGTGTGAGCGCAAAAGCGAAAGCGGCAGCGCCTTCACGGCATACGGTTCAAGCGGGTCCAATTGCCCCAGCTTGTCACGGCAGAATGCCGATACCCTATGCGCAAGTTCCGCCGGCGAAGCGAGCAACAAGGTCTCGGCCAGGACATCCGGCGCCGACCAGACCAGTGACACCCGCAGCCCAGGCAACGGCAGCAATGCAACGATGCCTTCCGACGACGTAAACCACTGGTGCGCAACGCCGTGATGCGGCTTCTCACAGGCAAAATTGGTGACAATTGCACGCTGACCATAAGAACGATAGTCAATGCCAATATCGTATTGTCCACGCACCCAGGACTGGCCGCCGTCAGCGCCTACCAACAAGGACGAAGCAAGCGTGTCGCCATTGTCCAGTTGCACAGTCGCGTTCGCGCTGTCCACGCGCAGTTGTACCGCTCTGCCGTCCACTATCTTGACATTCGGCGCAAACTTGAGCGCGGCATCCAGCGCCTGATTCAAATTTGCATCCTCGACTATCCATGCCAGCGCACCTACCCGCGCGCCATACGCATCAAAAGCAAGATGTCCCGCCGCCTGTACGCCATCACCATTGACATCCATCGCATCAACCGGGGCAATCCTCGATGTATCCAACGCACCCCATACTTTGACCGAAAACAGTAATGCATGCGCGACATGGTTCAGCGCATAGACGCGCACGTCCCAGCCCGATGATTTTGAAGTTGTTGGATGATCCGAAGCATTTTTCGGCGGAATCAATAAAGTGACTTTTTGACCCGCCTGCGCAAAGCCCAGCGCGGCCACCTTGCCGATCGCGCCATTGCCGACGATACAAACATCACTTTGCAAATACATGTAATAAGAACGCGCCGAAGTGTTTCGAATTGATTAAAAGAGGGGTATTTTTTAATGCATTATAGCTGGTGATGCCGATCTGAATTGCATCTAGCTCTTGCAAAACTGAGCAACTTTGCTATACTTGCGCCCCTTGGCCTGGTAGCTCAGTCGGTAGAGCAGAGGATTGAAAATCCTTGTGTCGGTGGTTCGAT
>Ga0207118_1225_pt1 | contig 9720 bp, 12 predicted proteins | sample Alteio_BWMinHeat_42_FD_153507 | JGI IMG/M metagenome (GOLD analysis project Ga0207118, IMG submission 153507) | Enriched cells from forest soil in Barre Woods Harvard Forest LTER site, Petersham, Massachusetts, United States -... | ecosystem: Environmental > Terrestrial > Soil > Temperate forest >...
CGACATAGAACCGATTCGCAAAGATCGAATCCACCTTCTTTTCCACCCCCGGAGTTCACTCAGGCGAAAATTCCAAAGATCTTCAGTCCAAAAACGGATCCATCGCATCGTTTACTCTTTTGTCAATTAAAGCCACTTCATCCGGAGCATGTGCTTTTAGCCATTTACGAAGTGGATACGTCACTTTTTTCCACTCAGCAAGAGCCCGCTTCGGATCTTGCAACTCAAGGTCATAATAAAACCGAGCGGGATCGATATACAACAACTCTTTTCCATCCCAGCAATAATTTCTCCTAATATCGCGATCGTGATCGGCAATGCAAAGGGCAATCCGCTTCCGATGCATCGCAAAAAACTGATCAAGGATTTCTGTTCGATTCTGTTCTAGTCCTGTTAAAAATGGACCGTTTCCCTTTTTTTGTAAAATAAAAGGAACCTGATTCAGATCGACCTGATGCGTGCCAGAAGCTTTGTCGATCAACGTAATGACTGGATACTTTTCCTCGGATGCTCCCAGATGCACGGCCAAAAGTCCCGTTTCTTCGCGCATTTGATCAAAGGCCAAATAGTAACTCTCCGGGTAAATCCGGATTTTTTCCTGGAGCCGCCTCTTGTTTTTTTCCAGGAACGGAAAGTCCATGTACCAGGCCATTTTAAGCGACTTAAAAAATTTCAGAACATACTTGCCATCTTCACTCTCAAAGGCAAACGCCTGGCGCCCCTTATCTAAATAATGAAATCGCTTTGGCCATTCGATAGGGACTGGTTGCGGGTCACCCACTGCAAGAAGCGGTGACCGAATGCTCTCAGGCGAAAACCCGTCCGTGCGCCAAAGGGCAATTGCACTCAGGCCAAAGACAACCAAGCAGAGGAATACAATTCTCATTGTAAAAACTGGGTGAAGCGATTGATTTCTTCTTCGGGATTCATTGTCGGATCTACCTTGTATTTCCCAAAATCCCATTCAATGATTCGATCCCCGCAAAATCCGAAGTTGCGCGATACCTTCGGATCTGTGTTCTTGATGCCTCTTCGAACCCGCTCTTCCACCAACGAGACGAAGGCAGTCTTCAATCTTTGCAGTTTAGCAAGATCCTCTTTGAGCGGCGTTCCCCGTTCTTGGATCACAAAAAGATATCGATCTAAATCAATCCGCTGCGATCCGATCCATACAGGTAGGGACTTATTCATCCGGTTGGTATGAATATAAATCAGTCCTGTTAAATCCTTTGCCTTTTCAAAGGCGAGCTTGCAAGTTGTATATTGGCAACGATATTTTTTCTTCTTTCGCATGGCCTTCTTGCCTTGCAGCGCCTTTCTCCAGGGGTGCATTTGCCTTTCTCTACGAAATAACTTCAAGACGTATTTTCCATCTTGGCTTCCAAATACAAATGCCTGGGATCCGCGGCCGATGTAAGTAAAGGGCCCAGAAAGAACGCTTGGCGGGGCAGATTGACCAGGAATGTGTGGGAGGGCAAGAGTCAATTTCGTTGTCCGAAATCCTTCAGTCGACCATTTGTAGAGAAAAGGCATCATCCCCATCACTACTATAAAAAGAATCGTTTTCACATCTTGCTCTTGAGACGGTTCACAAAATGCTCCGTATTTTTATGCGCAGAGAGCGGGTCATACACATTATCCGCAAAATCAATCTGCACAGCTCTTCCATCCATCATTCCAAAATTACTGCGCAGTTTCGAGTCGGTTGTGGCAATCCCCTTTTCTTCTAAAGCTTTTAAAAGTTGAACAAAGGATGCAAAGATCTCCTTCTGTTCGTTCTCGGTTGCTTTCTCTAGGGCGGTCATCAATCTTACAGCTCGTTTCTGCAAAACAAAGCGATTTTTCGCGGGATCGATCCAGTGGCTCCGGCCAAAAGCATCATAAACCTTGATTTTGTTTCCCGGCTTTAAGTTTAGATGAATCCAAAGTAAACCCGTTTCCTCTTGCAATTGATCGAAGGTCAACTTGCAAGCCTTGAAAATCTCGGCAGGGCGATTGTCCTTACGCTGCCTCTTTCCAATCCATGTTTTTACCCAAAGCGCTATCTTTCTTGCCTGTGGCATTTTACAGGCGTCAAACCGAAAGCATTTTAGGACATACTTCCCATCATTGCTGGCAAAGGCAAAAGATTGAACCCCTTTACCCAGAAATGTAAAGGGCTCTGATAAAATCGATGAAATTTCTGCCGATTCGTCTCCTACCTCCCAAGCGGGGTCATAGGGCCAATCAACAGACACCTTCGAGAGGCGAAAAGGGGTTCCGTAATGGTGATAGAGTCCTGGAATGAAGAGCAACCCGACAATGAATAGGATTTGGATCATTCAAATAGTATCCAGTATTGCCACAATTTTTTCATCAATCATCCGAAGATAATCGGGATTGATCCTTTCGGCCCATTCGCGGATAGGGGCCATCGTATTGCGGATCGATTTATCATAGGCGTCCCGATCGGAGAGTTGAGCCTCTTTATAAAAACTGCCCACATCGATTTGATAAGCGCCATTCTCGTCAAATCCGAAATTGCGCAGGAAAGAGCCGTCCTTGTTCAAGATGCCTTTTCTCGCTCGTTTTTCAACGAGATCCATGAGCCCTTTGAATACTTGATCCACAGTACCTTTTTTGTGTGCTTCGGCAAACACATCTCTAAAGAGCCGCTTTTTATGCTGCAGAATAAATCCAACTTTTCCGAAAGGAAGGTGATAGGATCGCCCCAATTTGTCTCGAATGTGAAGTTCTCTTACATCCATTTTTGGCACCCACATAGCAATGATCCCCGTCTCCTCTTTCAAATCTGCAAAGGCAATGTGAAAACTCTCAATCAATCCGCGACCGCAATTAAATCTGGCCACTCGCCGATGTTCTCGATATGAATCCAATGCTTTTAAATCCAAAGCGCGGAGCCAAAAAGGAAGATTATAACGGTCACGGCGCGGGATTTTGATCACATACTTCCCATCTTCGCTTTCAAAGGCATAGCACTGCCGCCCTCTTCCAATGCTGTGAAACTCTTGTTTTACGATTTCGTCCGCCATCTTGTTCCAATAGAGATCGCCCATCTTCCCTTCCCAACCTTGAACGCGAGCAATAGTAAAACCTTCTTTGATCCAATACCAACACTTGCCGACTCCTGCACAAAATAAAATTAACATTATTAAACAAACTAATTTCTTAATCATTTACAAATAACCCAATTCATATATAATGCAAGCATGATCGTAACAAACGAACCCAATAGCAACGCGGTCCCGCCACCCGCCTCTCCTAAAAATTATGCACTATTCACTGTGTCCATCATCGTTGGGATCCTAGCGATTCCTATTATAATCTTTCTTGGATTCTTGGCCACAGTCGGAATCTTTGCTGCGGCTCCAGACGCTCTTCTCATCCCCTCGCTCGTCGGTCTTGCCGGCGGACTTGGCGTTGGGATCTGGAAATTCATCCAATGTAGCCGCAATCAAATATCCTAATTCTTGTAATCAAATTTTAAATAAGATAAAATTTCGTCTTTAACCGAAGGTACTCCAATGTATGATCTTCCATCACAGCCGCCCGCGGCGATCGTTCTCAATGTTCCACTAAAAACACTCGCACAAATCATTAAGATTCCTCCTAAAAAACAAGAAGATGTGCCGTATAACCAACTCACCTGTTCAGAGACCGATATCGCTTGCGTCACAGAGATCATTACGACATTGGGTGAAAATGGGAAACTCACCCTCTTGTTCAAACAGGGCCATCTCAAACAGCTTGGCTCGCAAATCAATCATCTCCACCCGCTCAAATTCCTCAGCTCCATTTTCTGCAATCCTGATATGAAAGTACACATGGTTGAAATTTTCGACGACTATTTCAAGCGAACCGGGTTCATGGATGGGTTGGGACCTTCCTTGGACAAAGAGGCTGAAAAAGGGAAACTAAACCAATATCTCAGTGATTTTGCAAATGAAATTTGTGTTCCTCTCGAGGAAATTCAAATGTTTTTCCAAGCTGGCAACGACCATGATTGGGAAGCGTTTGTCTATCGTTTAATCGAATTGGTATGATTTATACGAGGCGATTTGAATCCCCCAATTTGGACATGGAACTCACTCGGGGGATCTTGCAAAGTGCGGCAGCTCCTCTTGAACTTAGGAATCTGGCTGCAAAAATCGCCCTCTTTACGATTCTTCCTTTCCTCATGATCGCAGCCTTTGAGGCAATCGTCATCAATCTAATGGCCAGGGTCTTTATTAAATTGGCAATCAGTGGATTGAATTGCTTCTATTCGCTATGCACAAATACTCTAGAACCTCTTCCTCTCCCGCCTCCACGTGCCACTGTAGTATTACAGCAGCAACCAGATGGAAATGTCATTCAAGTCGTCGTGGCTGCTCCTGAAATCGAACTGCCAGAAATCGGCTTAGCCGAAAGAAACAAAATTGCCCATGTAGTGCAAACCATTGCGACTGCCAGCTACTGGTCTCTTTGGAGAGAACATAAAGAGCGCTTAGACGCAATCGATAGAGAACTCATTCCTGTGCATCCCTTTCAATTCCTAGAAGCAATCTTTGGCCGAACTTCCACTGTCAAACATCATATGCCTGCCGTTATGAATCGATGGAAAGTTGACTCGGAATTTATAGGCGGACTGGAAAAATCGATCGCTCGCACTGTTCATCGAGAAAAAATCTACGAATATCTACCTTCGTTTGCAAAAAAAGTCGGCTCGACTCCAGAATTTGTCCAATCCTACTTACTGCCAGAACAAAATTGGCGCGGTCTAACCATGCACCTCATTGAACTAACAAATTAAACGTGTCTGGTGTTACGAGCTTTGCATTTTTGAACTGTTGCAGATAAACGGCATTGGCAGATTCCCATGCGGGAATCCCCTTCAAATAATCATCTTCTGTCGGATTTGTTTTTTTTGACTCAGAGTGGATCCAAATCTGACCTCTATTAGCGCACATCAGCTCCATGGCCGTCTGTCCGCCTGAGCGAGTGCAGGTGATATCGCTGCGGAAGAAGAGGGGGCCGAGAGTATCGTCCTGCTGAAAAGACATAGGGATAATCGTCAAATGTTTGGGATAATCTTTGACTTCCTGAATGAAACTAGTTACTTTCTTAAAGAGTGAGTTTTGACCCGGTCTATGATTTGCTAAAAACACAAAAAGATGGATGGGTCCTTTGCTGATTTCGATGAATTTTCTGATGTAATTTAAAGTCGCATCGCTAGCAGGTTGAGAACCCAAAAGAATCGTATACACTTGCACACAGGGGTCAATCGTAAATTCTAACTGGCTTCCCTGAATTGTATATTTCGGCATTCCTCGATCAATGGTTTGCAAAATCAAGCCGAGCTCTTCATTCGACTGATAACGGGTGCGGATCTTAATTGGTTCCGCTTTTCTTTCTAAATTTCGAAACTTCCAGAATCCTTTTCGAACGTAATAGTCCTCATATTGCAATTGCTTAGAGGTTAAATTACAATTTTTAACCCAAAATTCCTCCTGAGTTTGCCCTTTTTCCAAGAGCGGCATCACTGTGATGAGTTTAAATAACTTCCGATCTTTCTTGCTAAGGGCCTTAATCGGAAGAAAAAAATGAGTCGCCTTTTTCGTCGGTAGGTCGACGAGTACTTTTTCAAGATGGATCTTTTTGTTCTTCCGTTTGTTGAACAAACGAAGAGCTTTTAACACAGCCGAAGTTCCCATGATCTGCGTATCGAGAACGCGATCGACGTCTTCTTTAAAAAGAGTATATAAAGAACAGACAAAAATGTGTGGCCAGAAAAAATAATCGATAAGCCGGTGGCCAATCGTTCCAAAAAGAGTCTGCATCCACACATTTCCATTGATTTGCGCGCCATTCCATGCCCGAGTGAAAAATTTTCCAATGCCCTTCCACATCCAATCAGACATGACGTCTCGTTGAATGACAATGGCATTGGGATTTTTAGCCTTGATCTCTTGCTCTTTTGCGTTTGCAGCTTGGAGCAGTCCTCCTCCACCGGAAGAGGTAATGATCAATACTTTTTCAATTTTGGACATAGTTTCTCTTACTTGTTCTTTCCTTTCTCTTAAAGGAGAGAGAATCGGATGTCAAGCTCCAATCACGCCGCTCATCACCAAATAAGAAAGAAGATCAGCGCCTGTGTCGATCGCAAATAATTTAATGGGTTTTCCGAGCCAAATAACAGGACCAAGTTGCGTTGTAACAACAAAACCGAGCCAAAGGCAAAAGCCCACAAACATCCCATCCGGCACAGATGTGACGTTCAAATACCCTTCAAAAAAGGCCAAAAAGTAGGCAATCACAAGACCCACAATGATATTTCCAAAGACTTTCCTTCCAAAGTTTTTGTGAACCTGGCTCATCTTCATCTCGGCAATCTCGGACCAAACCTTTCCAAACAACCATTTGGAATACCAAAAAAAGTTAATCACTACGTAGAGCACGGCCGCAATCACAATCGATAGCGGATCCAATTCAATACCTTCCATAACCACCTCATATTGTAGGACGAACGGCTACTATTTTCTTTTTTACTTTAACTGTCAAGATTTTTTAGGTTGGGATCAAATAGCATTTCTTTTATCATGCTACCTGCATGGCAATACCAGCTCAAGACCAGACCTATTGTCGGATGGAATATGACCACCTGGCCCAGTTTTCAGAGGCCGCTTGCGCGGTCACAATCACGCCGGCCTTCGGTGCGCTTTATTATTTGATTCCTTTTGCCGGAGCCTGGGTCAATTGGCATCAAGCCCTTCGTCCTCACGATCGCCTACAACTGACTACGATTTCTGAAGAAGCCAAACAAGCCGCCATCGCCAAGGTCGAACAACTGAAGATAGCTGCTGGGATCACTCGCAATATCGCCCTCTACACCTCGGACAACTACATGTGTTCGAGCTTCGGCGGCACCTGCTCGATCACCGATCCGATTATTTCCATCCCCCGAGGCTTCCTTGCCGAATGCGGCCCCTCTACCTTTGAGCCGGTACCCATTGCTCCCGCAGCACCGCATTGGAAATTTACCGCCGATGAGGTTCTCTTCTTCATCGCTCGTGAATTAGCCAACATCAAATCCAACGATGGACTTATACGACTGGCCACTAAAATTTTCTTCTTTGCGGCGATCTTCTTCGTTTTTTCCGCGGGACTCTATTGGGCGATTTCCGTCGGAATCCTACTCGCCGCAGCAGCTCTTCATCTCATCGTCGAGAGATGCCTTCGCGCCAGTCTTGACACATCCGCCGTCGACATTCTTGCCATCCATTTCCAAGACCAAAACCGCGCATCCCAAGCCGCACAAACAGCTCTGCAAAAACTCATCGATCAAAATATTGAGCGTAGAGAAACCAACACTCTTTGCCGTTTTTACATCACTCGAAGCGGTAACAATCCTCTCCTCGATCCAAATAACCCTTGCCTCACTTCTCGTTTGGCAAGAGTCCAAGCCCACCACTAACCACCGAGCAAAGCCAGCGGGGGAAGCCCCCGCACCCCCATTTATTTACCGCCGAGATCGCCGAGAACGCCGAGGCGAGGGAAGCCCTCGCGCTCCCCAATTTTCGCGAAACTTTTTTTTGGGGTGCGGGGCATCCCCGCCTCGGCGCTCTCGGCGGTTCAAAAATTGGGGGCGCGGGGGCCTCCCCCGCCTATCTCCTCTCTGCGGTGGATTACTTCACGTAAGCTTTCACGATCTTGATTGCCTCAAGAGGCTTGTCTTGCGGACCTGTCTTTGTCCCTTCAATCTTTTTCAGCACATCCATACCAGAAGTGATCTCTCCAAAAATGGTGTGTTTCATATTGAGCCAAGGAGTCGCCGCTGTGGTGATGAAGAACTGGCTTCCATTGGTATTCGGTCCGCGGTTTGCCATTGCGAGCAATCCCGGTTTCGCAAACGTCAATTCCTTCTTGCATTCATCTTCAAATGCTTTGCCCCAAATGGATTGCCCACCAGCACCAGTGGCTGTTGGATCTCCACCCTGAACCATAAAACTCTTAATCACTCGATGAAACTGCGTTCCATCATAGTAATGTTTTCCAACTAGGCCTACAAAATTTTCGACCGTCTTAGGTGCCACATCCGGCATCAGGGTCAATTCAATATTTCCAAGTGTCGTCTCAAACACGACCACAGTTTTCTTCATATTTTCCTCCGCAAATGTGCAGCTAAAAAGTGCAACAAAAAGTGTGAACCATTTCATCATAAAGACTCCTTATACTAGGACAAAAAATCATACGGCGTATATAGTCAAAAATCAATGGAAATCGTCGTCCTTATTGTTATTTTAGGTCTTCTCTTCGACTACACCAATGGCTTCCACGATGCCGCCAACGTCGTCTCCACCGTCATAGCCACCCGAGTCCTTGCCCCCGTTTCCGCCATCGTCATGGCCGGCGTCCTCAACTTCGTTGGAGCTACCCAAATCAGTGGCGTTGCCCAAACCATCGCAACCGGCCTGGTCGATGCCCAATCGGCCACTCAAACCGTCGTCCTTGCAGCCCTCATCGGCGCTATCACCTGGAATTTCTTCACTTGGTACTTAGGCATCCCCTCCTCCTCTTCTTATGCTCTTATCGGAGGACTTATCGGCTCTGCTTTGGTGCATGCCGGCGCAATGACAGTCCTCTGGTCTGGTCTCATCTATAAGGTCGTCCTTCCCATGCTCTTCTCCCCCCTCATCGGCTTCGGACTCAGTTTTCTCTTCATGAAACTGCTGAAAAAAACCACACAGCATAGGCCAATCTTCAGCCATCTGCAAATTGGCTCCGCCTGCTTCGTCGCCCTTTCTCACGGACTTAATGACGCACAAAAAAGCATGGGTATCATTACACTCGGCCTGTTCGCAGGCGGCATCATCACCACAACCCACATTCCCCTTTGGGTCATCCTTTCCTGCGCCGTCATCATGGGCCTTGGCACGGCCTCCGGTGGAATGCGCATCATCAAAACCATGGGCTTCGGCATCACCAAAATCGATCCCATGCAAGGTTTTGCCGCAGAATCTTCAGCCTCTGCCGTCATCCTCGCCTGCTCCTTCCTCGGCATGCCGATCAGCTCCACCCATATGATCGCCGGAGCGATCACCGGTGTCGGCTCCGCCAAATCTCTAAGCGCTGTCCGTTGGCAAACACCCCAAAAACTCCTCTACGCCCTGGTTCTTACCCTCCCAGGCGCAGGCATTGTTGGCGCTCTTGCTTACCTGGTTCTAAAAATCTTTGTTTGAAGATCATTTTCGATCTCTGAAACATCCGAATGGATCACTTCGATCGGATGATGCTTGAAGACATCTGCATCCTTCAATCCCGATCCCGTCAACATCAAAATAACTGATTCATGCCGTTTGATCTTGCCGGCCTTGCATAATTTTTTGACCGCAATCAAAGAAGTAGCTGAAGAGGGCTCCACAAAAAATCCACTTTGAGCCAATACTCGCTGTCCCATCAAAATCTCTTCCTCAGTGACATCTTCTGCGAGCCAGTGATGTTCATACGCTTTGTGCAAAATCTCATCGCCGCCGATCGGATTGCCCGTTGTGATGGCTTTAGCCACCGTGTGCGGATCTGAAAATGGCACAGGCTTTTTTAACCCTTGCTTGAACGCGCTCACTAAAGGGCTATTCATCGCAGCTTGCACAATGATCATGCAGGGCAATTTCTCAATCAACCCAGCCTCCAAAAGTTCCCTAAAACCCTTGAAAAGCCCGCGAATATGTCCACAAGAAGAAG
>Ga0207118_1226_pt1 | contig 9707 bp, 7 predicted proteins | sample Alteio_BWMinHeat_42_FD_153507 | JGI IMG/M metagenome (GOLD analysis project Ga0207118, IMG submission 153507) | Enriched cells from forest soil in Barre Woods Harvard Forest LTER site, Petersham, Massachusetts, United States -... | ecosystem: Environmental > Terrestrial > Soil > Temperate forest >...
ACGCACCCACTTCACGCTCTTCCAAGCGTAGAGATGCGGGACGATGAGCCGGAGTGGACCGCCATGCTCCCCCGTTAGCGGTTCGCCATCGTGTTCGAACGCAAAAAGAACATTGGAGCGTAGCAGGTCGACCAGCGGAATATTGGCCGTGTAGCCTTCTTCAGCCAGCACTGAGACGAAATGCGCTGCGGCTTTCGGCTTCACCAGTTTCATCACCTCCGTGAACAAGACGCCCTTCCAGCGATTGTCCAGCCGGCTCCAGCGCGTCACGCAATGAAAATCTGAGGTCGTCTCCGTTTGTGGCAGCGCGCGAAATTCGTTCCAGGTCACCCGCTTCGCTTCTTCCACTTCGCCCGAAATCTTGAAGTCCCACTTCGCCGCATCGAACAGCGGGATGCTGCCGTAGTGCAGCACCGGCCACTTCAGCGTCAGTGACTGCCCCGGCGGCAGCCGCCCTTCGGCCTTGGCCTTATTCTCCAACTCTCGCCGGTCGCCTAAATCCCCAAACAACGCCATCGCAATTTCTCCCGTTCCTTGCAAGAACGTTCGAGCACACTCCGTCCATCAGGATTGTCATCGGATTGGATGTCACAAACGAGTAGAAGATGCAGAGAGGTAACACCAATGAATCAGGTGGCTCGAGAACAAATCCTGCTAGTTGATTTCAACCTCTAGCCCGCCCACCCAGCCGGCCACGAGATTGTAAACCGCCGCTCCGATAGCCGCGAATATTCCCCCGATCACGCCGTAAAGAATTGGAAAGATAATGATCGCGCCGAATCCCATCCCAATTCCCATCATTTTTGCGACGGACGCATCTGCTCCCGCCATCCCCGTCAGGGAACCCGCGACCGTGGATATGAGCGCCATCATGCATCCGAGGAACAATCCCAGGATTCCATAAAGCACAAGACCGACCTTGAACGCAGAGCCGGGGCCAATCCGCTTCACTGTTGCCATGGTTTCCTCCTCGCAAACTTGCGGCGATGCTAGCAGAACGAGGGTCCAGCCCAAAGACTTAATTTCATGTCAAGATTAAATCGTTGCGACGATCCGGGCGTCCCGGTTTTTGCGTATGCTATGATTCTTTTTTGCAAAACGAAAGCGGGCACCCCATGACCGCACGCATCCTCAGCGGCACCGAGATTCGCGACCAAATCTTCACCGAATTAAAAGACGAAGTGCGCTTGCTCACCTCCGCCGGCGTTCGCCCGGGCCTCGCAGCCGTCCTCGTTGGCGAGAATCCCGCCTCGCAACTCTATGTAAAGAGCAAGATCGCCGCCTGTGAAGAGCTCGGTCTCGCCAGCGCCCTCATAACTCCGCCCGCCACGGTCAACATGCTGGACATGCTCGCCGTCGTCGAGGACCTTAATCGTGACAACAACGTCGACGGCATCCTGATTCAGCTCCCATTGCCGCCGCAAGTCGACACCAAGCGCATCCTCGAAGCCATCGATTCCGCCAAGGACGTCGACGGCTTCCATCCCGTCAATCTCGGCCGCCTCGTCAGCGGCCGCCCCGGCCTCGTCGCCTGCACGCCCCTCGGCTGCATGGAAATTCTTCGCCGCAACAACATCCAGATCGAGGGCGCCAACGCCGTGGTCCTCGGCCGCAGCGACATCGTCGGCAAACCTCTGGCGCTTCTCCTGATGCACGCCAACGCCACCGTCACCATTTGTCATTCGAAAACGCGCGATCTCCCCGAAGTCGTTCGCCGCGCCGATATCGTTGTCGCCGCCATGGGCAAAGCCGGCTACGTCGAAGCCGGCTGGGTCAAGCCCGGCGCCACCGTCATCGACGTGGGCACCAATCGCGTCACCGATCCCGCCGAAGCCGCCCGCCTCTTCCAGAATTTTCCGGAGCGCCTCGAAAAATTCCGCGCCAAGGGCAGCGCGCTTGTTGGCGACGTCCACCCCGACGCCGTCCAAATCGCCGGCGCGCTCACCCCCGTCCCCGGCGGTGTCGGCCCCATGACCATCACCATGCTCATGAGCAACACCGTGAAAGCCGCGCGCCTCCGCCGTGCTTCCCCAAGATTTTCTGCCACGCAATCCACCGCCCGCGCGCGGTAACCTGGGAAATATGCTCCGACTCGGCCTCACCGGCGGCATCGCCAGCGGCAAAAGCGCCGTCGCCGCTTTACTCCGCGACCTCGGCTTCGCCGTTCTCGACGCGGACTCCCTCGCGCACAAATTGATCGAACCCGGTCAGCCCGCCTACGCCGAGGTCGTCCAGGAATTCGGCCCCTCGATCACAGAGCCCTCCGGCCGCATCGACCGCGCCAAGCTCAGCGCCATTGTTTTCGCCGACCGCTCCAAGCTCGACCGCCTAAACGCTATCGTGCATCCCCGCGTTGCTGAAGTTATCTTCAGCCAATTCGAAGTGTGGCGCCGCGCTGGTGTTCGTGATGCCGCCTTCGTCGAAGCCGCCCTGCTCATCGAAGCCGGCATCCACGAGAAACTTGACGGCGTTGTCGTGGCCTGGTGCAAACCCGAACAACAGCTCGAACGCCTCCTCGCGCGCGGCCTCACCGAGGTCGAAGCCCGCCGCCGCATCGCCGCACAGCTCCCCGCCGGGGAAAAACTGCGTCACGCCACCGAGAAAATCGATTGCTCTGGCTCCCTCGAACACACCCGGCGCCAGGTCGAGGCCCTCGCCGTCAAGCTCCGCCTCGCTCAGTCCGCCCCGTGAACCGCGGGGCGTTTTTTCCTATACTATTCCTATCGAGTGGATTACGAAGGGACGACATCCATGACCGCAGCAAATTCATCTAATCGCGCGCGCATCGTTCTCTCCGCGCTGGTGCTCATTCTCGGCGCTTATTGGGCTGGCGCACGTTTCGGTCCGCGACAGCCCACCAACGTGGAAGCTGTGCCTCTGAACGCCACGAATGTCTCCCAGCGCGACGCCGCCCTCAGCGACGATGAATCCATCAATGTGCGCATCTATCGCCAGAACGCCTCCGCCGTGGCCAACATTCTCACCAAAGCCATCGAGTACGACTTCTTCATGGACGCCGTCCCCGTCGAAGGCGCCGGCTCCGGCTTCGTCATCGATCCTCGCGGTTACATCCTCACCAACTTTCACGTCGTCCAGGACGCGCAGTCCATCGAAGTAGTCCTCGGCGACCAGTCCAAATACGCCGCGAAATTCATCGGCGCCGATCAACGCAACGACGTCGCCTTGCTCAAGATCGAACCAAAGGGCAAGCCGCTCGCCGCACTTCGGCTCGGCGATTCATCGTCACTGCAAGTCGGCCAAAAAGTTCTTGCGATCGGCAATCCTTTCGGTTTCCAATCCACGCTCACTACCGGAATCGTCAGCGCCCTCGGCCGCACCGTGCAAACCAGCCAGACCACCTTCATCGACGAAGCCATTCAGACCGACGCAGCCATCAACCGTGGCAATTCCGGCGGCCCGCTACTCAACTCGCGCGGCGAAGTCATCGGCATCAACTCCGCCATTTACACTCCTAGTGGCACCACCGCAGGCATCGGCTTCGCCATCCCCATCAATACCGCCAAGAGCATCGCCAACGATCTCATCACCGATGGCAAAGTTCACCGCGCCTTCCTCGGTGTCGAGACTCTCCCCGTCGGCGGCTGGCTCGGCGAAGCTCTCGATTTGCCCGTGCGTGAAGGCTTGCTGGTGGAAAGCGTTACGCGTGGCGGGCCGGCGGCGGCGGCGGGAATTCATGGCGGCGATCGCTTTGCGCAGGCAGGCATGCGCCGCATCGCCATCGGCGGTGACGTCATCGTCGAGATTGACGGCCAGAAAGTCGCCACCCAGAACGACGTCAACATCGTCCTCAACCGCAAACGTCCCGGCGACACCGTAAGCGTCAGCTTCTATCGCGGTGCCAAGAAAATGGACCTCACCATCAAACTCGCCGAACGCGCTGGCAATTAACGTAATCCTCGCGTTGGGGCAAGATACGTCGTGCCCCTCGGTCGATCCTCATCTCACGAATTGAATCGGACGCGGTATTTCGCACGTTCTTCTTCGCCAAGCGCAAACCATTCCTCCGCAATATCACGCACGCGCTCCAGTTCCCGCTGCATCTCCGCCTGCTTGGCTTCCATTCCATCGGCATTCGCGTCGGTTGGCACGTAAATCGGCGGCGCGAAGAGCATCACCGTCCGCGCAAACGGCTTCGGCAGCAGAAAGTGGTCCCACGTTTTCTCAAAAGTTTTTCCACGGTCCACGCCAATGTGAAACACCAGGATCGGGCATCCGGTTTTCCGCGCCAGCATTACGGGCCCTGGTTTCGCCACGTACCGCGGCCCGCGCGGCCCATCAATCGTAAATGCGCAATCCAAACCCTCTTCCAATCGGCGCGCCATCACTGCCAGCCCGCGCAATCCGCCGCGCGAAGAGCTTCCCTGCGCCGTCCCAAATCCCAGCCACTCGATCACTTTGCGCGTCCACTGGCCATCAAAAGCCGTCGTATTCATCACCACCACGCCGCGGTTCCGCGCCCACCACGCCACGGGGATAATCACGCGATGCCAGAACGACCAGATACATTGTTTCTTCGCCGCGTAAACCCGCTCCGCATGCTGCCACCCCAGCACCTCGTACCGCAGCGTCGGCCCCAGCGTTCGAATCACGCTGTACACCGCCGCGGCAATGACCGGAATCTGCACCCGCCGCGACCATCGCAGCTTCGGCAGCCGCGTATCGTAGTGCGCGTTCGCCGGCTCCTGGCCGGCTTCCTTTGCGGTATCGACAGCAGCGTCTGGTATTGTCATTATATGCGGTGCGGCACCGTCGTCCCCACGTGCGCCTGCCTGGCCGCCGACGTATAGTATAGGCGAGACGTTCCGCCAGTGTGATTGCGAGTATCCTCGGTGACGCTCTTCTCCAATTCGAACGCGTTCCTGCGCCGCGCCGCCTTGCCTGCCGCGTGTTTCGTGCTACTTTGCGCCGCGTTCTTCTCTGCCGCCGCGCACCCCGATGAACCCGCCACAGACAATGTCGGCGTCATCGACGGCGAGTCCATCTCCGTTACCGGCCCCATGCGCGTCGAAGCCGTCCACGGGCAGGTAAAAACTATTCTCCGCAGCGGCAGCGACGTGCACGTCAAATCCGGCACCGCCCGCATCGACCTCGTCGAGGGCGGTCAAATCACCATCTGCGGCCCGGCCCATTTTTCCGTCCTGAAATCCGGTGGCTCCCTCACCGTGGCTCTGGATAGCGGCACAATCCACGCACACGTCCAGGGCGAGCCCGCCCTGACCATCTACGCGCCGCAACTCCAGGCTCAGACCCTCTCCATCGGCGGCGGCCCACAAGACATCCTCGTTGGATTCGACTCCCCCGGTGCTATGTGCATCCGCGCCAATCGCGGCGCCGTCCGCCTCGAGCAGCAACTCACCGGTCAATCCATCCTCGTTCCTCAAACGGGCGACGTTCTTGTCCCCAACGGACAGCTCGATAATCTCCGTACCAGTGCTGGCCGCTGTTCGTGCGAACCACAGCTAGCCAAAGCAACTCCTCCTCCAGCTCCCGAAGTCAGCCGCCTCGCCACCTCCGAAGAGTTGCGCCAGAAATCTGCCAATCCTGCATCGCTCCCCTCGCCAGCTCCTGCCGAAAGATCCGGCGTCAAGGAAGAGCCCATCTATCAGGTCTTCATGCCGCCCCTGGTCTACGACATTCACGCCAAATCCCAGCCCGAATTCGACCCTAAAATGATCGTGCTCGTTCGCCGCGTTCGCGTGCGTCCCACTCTAATCTTCAAAGGTCGTGTCGAAGGCGAGACCGTCGCCGCCGTCACTCCTCCTTCGGTGTCCGCACCAGCCGCCGCAAATACCGCCAAGCCCGCAGCGCCCGCCAGCGATTCATTCATGGATCGCGTCCGAACCTACGTCCGCAAACTCTGGTCCCGCGGAGCGTAATCCTCTGCCCTGGGTCCCCCAAACTTGTTTTTCCTACTTCTCCGGCTGCGCTGGCCTGTCCGCTCGGCCAGTCCAAGACCTACCCCGCCGTAATCTTCCCGCCTCCGCCCAATCGTGATACTTTTTTAACAAGGGAAAGCGTCTCACTCCCGCGGGATCGTCGTTCCCAGGCATTTTTCGCTCCAACTCCGAATCTACCGGGGAGGACCCTCGTGAAGCCATCTCTTGGAAATCGCGCCGCATCCCAATCGTCTTGCGCTGCCTCTCTTGCGCTGTCCCTTGCTCTTGCCATCACCGGATGCAACAGCTCTTCCACTCCTCCGCCCGACACCATGCCGCCTACTGCTCCCACTGGCCTCACTACTACTGCCTTCTCCGACACTCAAATCAATGTCGCCTGGACGGCTTCCACCGACAACGTCGGCGTCACCGGCTACAGAGTCGAGCGCTGCACGGGCGCAAACTGCGCGAACTTCGCCCAAATCGCAACTCCCACCACCACGACCTTCAACGACACTGGATTGACCCCGTCCACTTCCTATTCTTATCGCGTCCGCGCTACCGACGCCGCCGGCAATCTCAGTCCCTTTTCTTCAACCTCCAGCGCTACGTCGTCCAAGGACACCACGCCTCCTTCAATGCCAACGAATCTGGCGACGACCGTTGTTTCCTCCTCCCAGATCAATCTTTCCTGGACCGCCTCAACCGATGATGTTGCCGTGACCGCCTACAATGTCCAACGCTGCCAGGGCGCGGCCTGCTCCAACTTTGCCCCAATCGGCGCGCCCACGACATCGACAACTTTCAATGACACGGGATTGACCGCTTCCACCTCCTACTCCTACCGCGTTGACGCCACCGACGCCGCAGGCAATCTCAGCCCCTTCTCGGCAACCGCGATCGCCAGCACGCCGGCACCGGGACCGATCAGCGTGTCGATCAGCCCCAAGCAAGGCGGTATCACAACTTCTCAAACGCTGCCGATGACCGCGACGGTGAACAACGACTTGGGGAGCGCCGGGGTAATCTGGACCAAAACCGGAGGCACGTTCACCAACTTGACTACTACTTCCGTCAGCTTCTCAGCGACAACCGCAGGGCCCTTCACTATCACTGCCACCAGCAACGCGGATAACACGAAATCTGCCTCAATCACTATCGGTGTGACCGATTTGACCGGCGTCGTCACCTATCACAACAACCCTTCCCGCGATGGCGCAAACATCAAGGAATATGCGCTGACCACTTCCAACGTGAATTCCACGTCCTTCGGAAAGTTGTTTTCCTGTGCGGTTGACGGCGAGGTGTTCGCACAACCTCTATGGGTGCCCAACCTTGCGATTGGCGGCGGCACTCACAACGTCATCTTCGTAGCTACCCAGAATGACAGCGTGTATGCGTTTGATGCAGACGCAAAGCCTTGCCACCAATACTGGCAGAAGTCGTTCCTGAGCGCGGGAGTCACCGCGGTGCCTTTTGGTGACACGCAGACCAACGACATCAACAAGAAGATTGGGATTACAGGGACCCCAGTGATCGACTTGGCGGGCAAGACTCTCTACGTCGTGGCAAAAACTAAGGAAGGCACCGCCAATTATCATCAGCGGCTGCATGCCCTCAATCTGGCTGACGGCACCGACAAAGTCGCCGCGGCAGACATTACTTCCACGATTACGGTTTCCGGGAGCGGCGACACGGGTGACTCCAGCGTTGGCTGCACCAGCACATCGGGCAATGTTCCTTTCTGCCCGTTGCGCGAGCATCAGCGGCCCGGCCTTGCCCTCGTGGGAGGAATCGTATACGTCAGCTGGGCCTCCCATGGTGACAATCAGCCGTATCACGGCTGGATCATGGGCTTCAACGCTTCGACTCTGGCGTTGGTCTCAAAATTTAACGATTCCCCGGACGGCCGCGAAGGTGGGATTTGGATGGCCGGTGGGGCCCCCGCCATCGACTCCAGCAATAATTTGTATGTCATCACGGGAAACGGGGACTTTAACGCGAATTCGGCAAGTGCTCCAAATCAAGACTATGGGGACAGTTTTCTGCAACTAAGCAGCACACTTGCCGTGACGGACTATTTCACCCCCTCGAACCAAGGCTCGCTTGACGGTGCTGATTTGGACCTGGGCTCGGGCGGAGCTGTTGTGTTGGTCGATCTTCCAGCACCGGCACCGCATCAGCATCTTCTTATTGGTGGTGGAAAAGGCTCTAGTTTCAACGGTGAAGTTTTCGTGTTGGACCGCACCAATCTGGGCAAGTTCAACGCGAACACCAACAACATCGTTCAAACATTTGCTCTGGGGGGCGGCATTTTTTCGACGGCAGCCTTCTGGCAAAACACCCTTTATATGGCTGGAGTTGGGCAGCCATTGATGGCCTTTTCACTCAATACCTCCTCCAGTTTGTTCAACACGCCTGCGGGATCGCAATCCTCCCATTCTTATCAATTTCCTGGAGCTACACCATCGGTTTCCTCGGCGGGAGTTTCTCCGGCTGCTGCTGGGACAGGGATTGTTTGGGCTCTAGACACCAACGCCACTTCCGCTCCGAACGCTTCTGGCACGGACGGACCGTCGGTGCTCTACGCCTATGACGCAACTAACTTGAATACACAGCTTTATCGCAGTGATACGACCGCTGGCTCCGCCAATGCCGCCGGCAACGCGGTCAAATTCTGCGTTCCAACCATCGCGAACGGTAAGGTTTACGTCGGCACACAAACCGAATTGACCGTCTTCGGGTTGCTGCCGTAAGGCGCCTTTCCTTAGAGCCGCTTCACCCGCTACATCCCCTCGTAATTCGGCCCGCCGCCGCCTTCGGGGACGACCCAGTTGATAATTTGGTAGGGGTCGGCAATATCGCAGGTCTTGCAGTGCACGCAGTTCGCCGCGCTGATCTTCAGCTTCACTCCGCCGCTCGTTTCTTTCACCATCTCGTACACCGCGGCGGGGCAAAAATACTGGCAGGGATTGCCGTACTCTTCGACGCACTTTGTCGCGCAAACATTCAAATCACTCACAACAAGGTGGCACGGCTGATCCTCCTCATGCCGCGTTCCGGAGTGATACACGTCCGTCAGCCGGTCAAACGTCAGCTTCCCGTCACCCTTGAATCTTTCGGGAGCAGGCCGGCCGTTGATTTTCTTGTACGCTTCATACCCCGCATGCGCGTGCATGGGATCGATCAGCCCGCGCCCGCCACTGATTTGCTGAAACGCCGCGTGAAAAAATCCGGCGAGCATCCCATGTTGGAACGATTGGTGAAAATTGCGGACCTGCCACAACTCTTTCTTGATGTAGCTCTGCTCGACTTTTTTCGGAAACGCGCTCAGCGTTTTCGCCGACGTATCGCCCGCTTTCAGCGCATCGAAAATCGTTTCTGCCGCGAGCATCCCGCTCTTCATCGCCAGGTGGATGCCCTTCAGCCGCTGCGAATCCAGAAAACTTCCCGAATCGCCAACGATCAGCCCGCCGTCCACATACGTTCGCGGCATGGCGTACCACCCGCCGTACGGCAGAGACTTCGCGCCGTAGCGCACCAGTTTTCCGCCCTCGAGAATTTTTTTCAGGAACGGATGTGTCTTCCATGTCTGAAACGCCGCGTGCGGATCGAACTGCGGATCGGCATATTCCAGCGCCAGCACCAATCCGATCGACAGCCGGTTGTTCGACAACCCGTAAATCCATCCGCCACCATACATCTCCGTCGAAACCGGCCACCCCAGCGTATGCGCCACGTATCCCGCTTCGATGCGCCCCGGCTGCGCGTCCCACAATTCCTTGATCCCGATCCCGTAGCTTTGCGGAT